>Ga0114932_10001858_pt1 | contig 23209 bp, 24 predicted proteins | sample 2SBtaG_2_FD_87286 | JGI IMG/M metagenome (GOLD analysis project Ga0114932, IMG submission 87286) | Deep subsurface microbial communities from Kolumbo volcano to uncover new lineages of life (NeLLi) - 2SBTROV12_ACTIVE470 metaG | ecosystem: Environmental > Aquatic > Marine > Volcanic ...
CCTTATGATATCCGCACTCATAAAGTGCATGACCACCCTCGTGAATCGCAGAAGTAAATGAAAATAGAGGATTATCTCTAACTGAAATTGTAATCCTTGTATCTTGGGTCCCCGTCCTCGTAGTAAATGGATGGGCCGAGTGATCCATTCTAAAAAAATTATTTTCAAGCCCCATTCTTTTTACAACGTCAGCCGCCAACTCAATTTGCTTATCTCGAGGAAAATCCTTACCTTTTATCAAAGATTTCCGCTCCATTTTATATTTTTCAGAATTTTTAATCTCCTCCAACAATTTAATCAATCCATTTTTAAGTTTCTCAAAAATAACTTCAATTTTCTCAATTGTCATTCCTTCTTCAAATTTATCAATCAAACTATTATAAGGATGCCCAGAAAGTCCAATATACTCCGCTTCTTTTCGCCTAAGCTCAACCATTTTTTTCAAATGTGGCTCAAATATCAAAAAATTATTCCCCTCCTTAGCCTTTTTCCAATAAGAATGTCCAATAGAAGATGCCCGAGATAATTCTTCTACCAAATCTAAGGGAAGTTTTTTCGCAATAGAAATATCATGACTAAGCCTCTTAATCATTATCTGGTCAATTTCACTTAATTCACTTTTATTCAAATTCCCTATTGCTCCAGAAAGTTCCTCACTTATCAGCTTCTCATGAATTAACTTATCAATCAAAGCTAATTGTTCCGCCCGAGAATTCACAGCATCAACTGGCATATATGTCTCCTGATCCCAAGAAAGAAGCGCACTAGATTGACCCAGAAGAATCATCTCTCGTTGAGAATCCTTGATTAATTTTAAGTCTTGGTTTTGGTCTTGCATGATGGAGATTGGGATAGGCGTTATAAAAACTTATCCAAGAATGGCCCCGAGCAGAATCTACTCAAAATCTACTCTCGTCAATAGATTCAATAGTCGAGAGCAAATCATTCGCTCCTGCAGTTCTCAATGAGAATGCCAAAGTTCGAATGGCCCCGAGCAGAATCGAACTGCTGCATTCTCGGTGTAAACGAGATGGTCTACCACTAGCCTACGGGGCCTTTGCCACATTGGTTTCGCGAAGCAACTTGATTGCTACCCTAACCTACGGGGCCGACAAATATTAAATGAGATTATCACTTTTAAAACTTAACTATTTAAATACATCAACGAAATTTTTATAAACTCGAAAGTTTTATTTAAACAATGAAAAAAGTGGTTTTATTATTTTTAATAGTCTTAATAGCTGGAAATGTGGTCGCTATGGAAGACCCAATAACAGTTCAAGCAAATCCGGGAGACAATGTAAGAATATATGTTTGGAATACAGTAAATGATTCTAAGACCTTGCTAAATTGGGTAGAAGGTGTAGCTGATGAAAAAGGATTATTCTCCAAAACCTTCTTTTCCCTACATGAACCAAATCCAGAATTCCAAATAAAAACCTTCGCAGGAACACAATTATTAAAAGAGGAAACTTTCAACCAACAAGGAATTTTGAACCCCCTATTTGTAGATTGTGCAGGAGGAGAATGTACAATTTCAATAGACACAAGGCCTGAAGTTAATCAAGTTGAAGAAGAAATAGCGGAATTATTTGAAGAAGTAACCGAAGAGGAAACAGGCGAAGAAGAACCTTCTATGGAAACAGAAACAACTGACGCAGAAGAAGCAGATAATCTCCCATTAACCGGAAACAGTATTTTTAAAACGGATGAGGGGGATATAAGATGGAGCACAATTTCTATAATCGTAGGTGCCTTCATAATCTTAGCAATATTAATAGGTCTTAAAAAAAGAAAGAAAAATCCATCAAAAAGAAAAGGAAAATTAAGTCCGGAAGAACAAGAGCTAGAAGAATTAGAAGGAAAATTAAAAGAAAAGGATGAGGAAATAAAAAAGATAAAAGAAGCACAGGCAAGGAAACAAAAAATTACTGAAGCAAAAGTAAAACTTGCAAGAGAAGAATCAGAATTAGGAAACTTGAAAAGGGAAACTGACCCTAATGTCAAAAAGATTGAAGAAGCCAAGGCAAAATTAGCAGAAGAAGATAAGGAATTAAGTTCCCTCAAAGAATAGGAATAATAAATTTAATTTTTCTCCGATAACATTTTTTCAACATTCTCAATAGATTTATTGACGAAACCACATCGAGCACATTTATAATCTCCTTCAATTATTTCATAACGAGTACTATTACAAATTGGACATTTTTTCATATCTTCTCCAAACAAAGAGCAAATATAAATGTTAGGGAATTACACTTCTTCGTCTTCATCAACATAACTCCCACTACCGCCCCCAATTAATCTTATAGACCTTGTCTGAGTATAAACTGGAACTCCGACCTCTCTTATACGAATTCCATATCTCCTTACTTTTCTATTCATTTCATCCATAATGTCTAATTCAAACTGAGAATATTCTCTTTTTATCTCTTCCTCAGTCTCAGCTCTTTCTTCCCCGTCTTCACTAACAACACCTTCCAAACCATCAAACAATTCTCTTTGGGTAGACTCTTTTCCAGAATAGCTACTATGTCCATTCATAGAAATTGCATTATTTAATTCTCCAGAAGTATATCTCCTAACCTGCCGACTTACAGCGGCCCTTGCTTCATTCTCAAGAAATTCTTCATGTTCTCTTAACTTAATCCAATATTTTCTAATATTTATAATTTCATAACTTAAAGAAAGTTGAATAGTAACAGGGTCCCCTCTTTGATATAATTCTTCTCCCTCTTCATCTTCATCTGTCTTCCCTTTTGTCATTAAATCTTGTATATCACATTCAAGAGGTGCCCTTGCAGTAGAAGTAGATTCAATATTTCCAACAAAAGGGGTATACCAATGAACCCCAGTCCTCTCTGTCGGTTGAAATGGAAAATACCATCTATCTTTTTTAAGTTTAAAGAAAGGTAACTTCCTCATTCCATTATTATGTCTAAGTAATTCGACGTCTTTTCCCCAAGAAAATTTTATCCCCTGTTCATAGGGAAGAATAATTTCACAAGGAAATAAATTAAATACATTCTCTACGGCTCCTGTTAGAATACCTGTTAAATCTGCCATCGTGCAAGAACTCTAAATAAATTTTCTTTTTAAGCTATTATATGTTTTAGTATATATCTTTAGAAAAATTTGGAAGTTAAAATATATTTAGATTTTTAATACAAAGACTTATAAACCGAATTTCAGCATAACTATTATAAAATACTTAGATAAATCAGTCTGAGTCCTTGGACGAAAGTCGTGGGGATTCGCGTTCAAGATTTTTCTTAAAATTTAACATGGAAAAGTTCGAAAAGTTAGGACTTTGTGAACATGTATTGAAAGTAGTTTCAAACAAAAAATTCACAAAGCCTTCAGAGATTCAGGAAAAGACAATCCCGTTAGTTCTTGAAGGAAAAGATATTATAGCTGGCTCAGCAACTGGTTCCGGAAAAACACTAGCCTTCGGTTCAGGGATTATAAAAAATGTTGAGAAAGGAAAAGGAATCCAGGCACTAATTCTAACACCTACAAGAGAATTAGCAGAACAAGTGGCACACGCAATGGAAGAATTCTCTTACTACAAAAAATTAGAAGTAACTTCAGTATATGGAGGGGTCTCCATGGTCAATCAAACAAAAAAACTCACTTACGCAGATATTGTCGTCGCAACACCTGGAAGATTGCTAGACCACCTAAACCATAACTCTATAGATTTAAGCAACATAGATTTTCTAGTCCTTGACGAAGCAGACAGAATGTGGGACATGGGTTTCAAAGAGGATGTTGGAAAAATAGTAAAGGCATGCCCGAAAAACAAACAGACACTTCTTTTCTCTGCAACAATCTCTGGAGACTTAGCAGACTTCTCTGAAAAATTCATGAAAGCCCCAGTAGAAATCTCAGTTGAAAGTTATGTTGATGCATCCAAGTTAAAACAAATCTATTATGATGTTCGGGATAATGAAAAATTTTCTCTATTAGTTCACTTATTGAAAAATGAGAACGCGCCACTAGTAATGATTTTCTGTAACACCCGGAGAAACACAGACTTCGTAGCAAAAAACCTAAAAGAAAATGGAATAGACGCGCAAGCAATTCATGGAGGGATGGAACAGAACAAAAGAAATAGAGTCCTAAAATCATTTGATAACTCCAATGTAAACGTACTTGTATGTACAGATGTGGCAGCAAGAGGGCTAGATATCAAAGGAGTTTCCCATGTTTATAATTATGACATCGCAGCAGACGCAAAAGACTATGTTCACAGGATCGGAAGAACTGCAAGAGCCGGAGCAGAAGGTGTAGCTATAAATATTTTAGCAAGTAGAGATTACGATAACTTTGCAAATGTCCAAAAACACAACACAGAATTAGTAATCAAAAGAGAAATGACTCCAAAATTTCCAAAGATATATGTAAAATGGGACGAACCAAAACCTAGGAGAGGAAATTTCAGAGGAGGAAATTCTAGAGGCCCCCAAAGAGGAAGCTCCTCAAGAGGAAGGCCTCAAAGAAGAGACAACAAAGGACCTAGAAGAGGACCACCAAGGAGAGATTCAAGAAATGATAGTAGAGGGCCAAGAACAGATTCAAGAAGAAGACCGACAACAAGAGGACGAGAAGAGAGAGGCGACCGAAACAAAAGAAGAAAATCCAAAGATGGTTTCCGAGGAAGTGGCAGAAACACAAAACAAAGACGAGATAGACATTAAACCACAATAAATCTTATAAATTACAAACTAATTAAAAAAATAATGGCTAATGACTCAAGAATCACAGGCGGAGGAATTGAACTATTAGTTGACCCTAAAACAGTTGAGAGAGTTGGATTTTGTACAATCTATGAACTAAGAGATAGTGTTATCAAAAAAAGAAGTTTTATGAGACCTATGAATCCTAAAGGGGAAGAGACCTATGCACAATATTTTATTGGACTTGAGCAAGGAAGAGGACTTAGAGAACAAGAAAAAAGAAAATTGGATGGTCAAAAGATTCCTCCCAGTTTGCAAACCTTATCTAAATTTCTTTTAGAAGAGGATCTTTATCTTACTCGTTCCAATCTTTCATTCTCTATTACAACCCAGCAAAATCCTAAGGGGTTTCCAATCCATAGGTATGATGGAATTCCTATGTATATCATTGGAACTGGAGATGTTTATCAATTAAGAGACGATGAAACTTCATGGGCAAGAGATGTAGAAATCCCAGAACTCATGCCAATAAATCTCCATTAATCAAACACTTCTAACAACTCCTGCCGAACCCAACATCAAAGAATCAACACCCTTCACAAACTGCTCCCTGCACGAAACATCTCAGGCTTTGCCAAGATGTTGAGCCCCTTAAACCAAACCCCACTAAACCACATAAATTCTTATAAACAAATCTTCGCTCCAGAGTAAATGAAAGAGGGACTACAAAAATTTATCCAAACTTATGACCTTTCCCCATTTAACAAATCAAAAAGCCTAATCAAACAAACGAAGGAGTCAATCTTCAAAACAAGAGACGCAAAAAGCATTCACACCAAAGTCTTAACCAAAATCTCTTCAGGATTCACTTTCATTGAGACAAGCAACTTGTGGAATTTCTTTAGCTTCACAAAAAACATGACGGAAATTTTACAAAGACAAGAATTCTTTAAATCAATTCCAACAAAAAATGGAGATTTCCTAAAAGAAATTCAGGCCCCTAGAAAAACTTGGAAACCAAGATATGATATTATAGCTGTCACCGAAGACGAATCTACCTTCCTCCAACTAAACGAACTTGGATGCACAACACAGCTTCTAGTGTCTGAAAACGACATCATAGACCTCGAAAGATACGATATAGTCCAAGTCGTAGACTGCGAAGATTTCAGAATTCTTCTCGAAAGGTTACCTCAAACAGTCTTCTTAGATTCAATAGAAAATGTATATTTAGAAAGATACTTAGAAATCTTATCTGGATGGCGTGAAAACTTCCAAATATTAAGAAGGTCTGAAACTTCAAAAGAAATAAAAAAAATATTAGAGGAATTAGAACCTCTATTCAACTTATTAAATAATAAAGAAGGAAAAATAATCTCTGAAGCGGAGGTAGAAAAAGTCCTAGAAGATGTAAATGAACAAATCTCTGGAAAAGTAAAGGAAATGACAATCTCAGGAGAAGGTCTTCTCAAAATGCTCGGAGAAGGAAAGATGCCTCCATTAATTTTAGAGATTGTCAGGTCAGCAATAGAAGAAAGCAGTCTCAATGAACACATCTTCAATTTACAAATCCCTGTAACAATAGATTACCAAGAATTAGAGGCTCAAATAAAAAGACAAAGTGCAAACGAATTCACAAACCTAGCCGAGAGAGTAAAAAGAAGTGCTGAAGAATTAAAACAAATTCCAAAAATTCTCGAAAGATTATCAACTGCCCTACTCCTTGAAGATTTCGGCTCAGGCGTCTTCCAATGGATTAATGATGGAAAAACTTACCCTAAAACTTCCAACAACCTACAACTATCAAACGCATCAAATATGTTCTTAACAAATGCAAAACCTATAAGTTTTCAATTAGACCAATTCAATAAATGCTCAATACTAACCGGAGCAAATAGTGGTGGAAAAACCACACTTTTAGAACACATCCTTCAAAACATCTCACTATTCCAATTGGGGCTTCCAATAAAAGGAGAAATCAATCTTCCAATCTTTACAGAAATCTATTACTTCGCAAAAAACAAAGGAAGTGCATCCAAAGGAGCTTTTGAAACTCTCCTCTCTCAAATGTCTAAAATAAAACCGGGTGAACAAACACTAATCCTCGCAGATGAAATAGAAGCCGTAACAGAGCCAGGAATCGCTGGAAAAATAATCTCGGCAACCGCAGACTATTTCATAAAAAAGAACTGTTTTGTTATATTAGCCACTCATCTAGGATATGAAATTCAAAAATCTCTCCCTCAAAATGCAAGAATTGATGGAATAGAAGCAAAAGGCCTTGACAAAAATTTCAACCTAATCGTTGACCATAATCCTGTCCTTGGAAGACTCGCCCACTCCACCCCAGAACTAATAGTGGAGCGAATGGCAAACTCAAATGATGAAGAATATTTTAAGTATTTATGGAGATGTTTGAAAAACTCTAACTAAATTTTTCAAAAAATTCTTCATAAGTTTCGGAAGGTCTAAAATCGATAGTATAGGTTTTTTTGTCTATTCTCTCAATTACTACTGAATCCAATCCTATTTTTTGTAATTTTTCATAAGTCAATAATTCTTTATCTTTTAAATTTAGTACCTTTCTTAAAAGCCATCTTCCTAAATCTGCATTATGTTTACTCATTAATGCTTTAGAACCATCTTGACAAACTTTTGATTCTAACATTGTCCCATCAGGTAAAATTAGATTAAATGATTCATCCCTTGATAAAAAGAACCCTGGAAATTTCCTATGAATCCATGAAGGGATAGGAATATAAATTTCGTTGCTATCTCTTTTTCTGCCTTCTGCGTTCCATTGATTCAACCCACTTTTTTTATGAACTTTCTTTCCATCTTTAGTTATAGAATACAGGGGTAAAATCACAAAAGGTTTTTCTGAAATAATTTTTTTATAATCTACATCTTTTACTTTCGATAGTTTTTCTTCCAATACCTCAAAAGGGTCTTCTAATATTTTTATATCAATTTCAAAAATAATATCTTGAGTTATAAATCTCTTAGATAAAGTGCTTTTAGAAATGTTAAAAGAATACTCATTACCAGAATCTTTAAATAAAATTGTATTCTTAGTAATATTCAATAACTTTATAGTCGATTTATCAATTAAATTCATGTCACACTCAAAAGTTTTGATTTTTTCTTCATCTCTTACGATACAATGGTAAATCATTGATTTTAACCCATAGATTCTTTTAGTACTCTCGACTCTTTCATTTCTTAAATCTGCAACTTTCTCAATTAATTTTTTAGATTCTAACCCTCTAAATTGAATATTCTCTTTATTAAATTCCGCAACTTTCTGGAAAGATTTTCCATTCCCATTTATAAATGTTTTAATACCAATCCCTACATTATTTAAGGATGCATCAGCAGAGACGTCGGAACGAGAAAGATTTTTTGCAGTAAATGCCCTACAAAATAAATTTTCTGTAACCCTATAATTTAAATATGGGACCTTACTTTCAGAGAATAAATTAGTTAAAGAACCTAATATCTTTAATATTTTCTTATAATAATCTTGCTCATCTTTAGTTCCCATTTTCTAATGCTTTCCTTATATTTCTAGCAACTCTTTCTATAACGGTTATAGATACACTATTTCCTGCTTGTTGATATAATTTAGAATCTGCAATATCTGGAAGTTTATATGACTTTGGAAATCCTTGAAAGATAAAACATTCCCTCGGAGTTAATTTTCTAATCCCTTTATCGTCTAAGACTATTGGAACATTATGGCCTCCTGTCCCCATATTTGCAGTCAAAGTTGGAACTACTTCAGATTTATTCTCCCTTACATATTTCCTCCTCCATTGATAAGCGGTATTTCTTTTTATAATATCACCTTTTAATTTATCATAAAGAGGTTTACCCTCATAATAATATTTCTCATCAACATCATTTTCAAGCAAATCTTGAATTTCTTTGTTTAATTTTATCTTTTCAGGAAAGGAAAAATTATCTGCAACATTTTTGTCTAAAAAAGCAACAATCAGAATCCTCTCCCTATTCTGAGGCAAGTTTCCATGAGACATTGTGTTAACTATCTCAGATTTTACCACATATCCTAAATCTTCTAAAGTGGCTCTGATAATCCTAAAAGTTTTTCCATTATCATGACTCTCTAAATTTTTTACATTTTCAAGAAATACAACCCTTGGTTTTTTTTGTTCAATTATTTCCGCAATCCTAAAAAATAAATTGCCTCTCCCTTTTAAATCTTTAAAACCCTCTCTATATCCTGCAATACTAAACGGCTGACAAGGAAAACCTCCAAGTAAAATATCAAAATCAGGGATAGAATCATTATCTAGATTATTGATATCTTCTATCAATAATGGGGAGTCATTAAAATTCAAATCAAAAGTTTCCTTACAGGCAGGTTCAAAATCATTAGAAAAAACCGTGTTAAAACCTGCATTTTCAAAACCTAGTCTTATACCCCCTACCCCTGCAAACAAATCTACACACCTCATAATCTATCTAATTGGTTAGTTTATATAAATGTTATGAGAAATTTCCGAGTAGTGAAATCCAACTCACTTCCGCTTCTTAGTCATCCGCCGTTCAACAACAACCAACCTTTTGGAACGGCATTTGATAATTCAGCTTCATGTAATCTAACAACAGAATCTTCTGTCTCTTTGACAACTGGAGATCAGAACTCTTGGAAATGTTGGAATAATACAAACTCAATGCAAGATGCATATTCTACAAGTGATTTAGTCTCAATGGTCTTCCACTCACAAGACTCTGCAATCTCAACATTCAGCTCTCGAGATTCCCCAGACTCAGAATTCTACCCTTACCTCAGCCTTACTTACTCAACAGCCAACAGCGCCCCCATCTCTGAACTAGATCACCCAAGAGACACAACTTATGATTACAACACCTCAATTCCTTTAAACTTCACAATAAATGATATAGACGGGGACCTTGATTCTTGTTGGTATAACATAAACGGAGGGGCAAATACAAGTATTCCAGGATGTCTAAACACTACATTTAATATCCCAACTGGAAACTACCTAATCCAACTCTACACTAATGATACTTCCGGAACAGAATCTTATACAGAGCGAGTATTCAGTGTAGATACTATTGGAATTGACATCTCAATTACAGAACCGTCAGGCACGAAAACTTCCAGAACCAACATCCCCATAAATTATTCTGCAACTGGAGTGGGTGTCGCTTGTTGGTATAATGTTCTGACTTCTATAGGAGGAGATACAGTCCCAAATACTACTCTTCCAAGTTGTTCTAATACCTCATTTAATGTTTCGATAGATGGAGATTACATCTTAAATTTATACGCAAACAACACCTATAGGACTCTCGCAACAACAGCGATACCTTTCACAATCTCAACATCTAATGGGAATGGAGGTGGCTCTGGTGGCGGAGGAGGAAACTCTAACAAAGAAACATTCGAGATAACCCCTATAAATGCAATAGTCTCAATAGGTGAAGAAAAAGGCCTACAAGCAATCGTAAAAAACACAGGCTTCGTCACAAGAAATAAATGCAAACTTGTAGCAGAAGAAGATTTCCAAGACTACATAGAAGCAGACCAGATAGCCAACATTGCAGGAGGAGAAATCTTTGAGTTCCCTTTCATTTTAAAAGCTCTAGACCAAAATGTAGAAAATACAAAAATTAACGTGGAATGTATAGAAAACATAAAAGAAGAAGTTCCTTTAGATATCTTAGTCCTTGGCTCATTAGATATTTCATTTAATGAGATATCCTTCCTTAACGAAGAGGAAATTTTAATAAAATATCAAATCAACCCAACAGCAACACAAGAAAAAACCTTAACTTTCAAGGCAATAGATTCTGAAAAGAAAGTTATAGTAGAGTTATCTCAAGGAATCTCCCTATTAAGAGGGGAACAATATCTCGGAGAAATATCAATGGACTTATCTAATGCGGAAAACGGCCTAGTAACAATTTCTGTTGAAGATACAGAAAAGATTCCATTTTTAGAAGAAAACATAATCTATGGGAATCCCAACTTTAAAACTGGTTTTACTCTTTTCAACCTAAATAGAACAAATTCATATATTGGAATAATTCTCGCAATCTTTTTAGTAATCTTATTCTTTATTATTAGAAGAATTTGGAATCTAAAAAAAGGACACGCTCACGTAAAGAAATCCAAGAGAGAAAATAAATGATTTTTTGTTTGGCTGACTTGAGATATGAGGCTCTCTCAGGAGAGATTGATGATGTAGTAAAAAGACTTCGGTGGAAATAGACTAAGCTCTTTCATTGCTATTGATTGAGGTGCATTATTGTTGGAGGATAAGTTTAAAGCTATTATTTATTCAGCGAAGGTTCTTGGATTTCTTAAATATTTCTACAATGTAAGCGAGATAATTATATAAAATTTCTATAATCGAATAAAGGATTCCATCTAAGAATGTCTTTTCACTACATTTAGATTCGTCCAAGAGTAAAGTGTTCAATTCCTTAAAGTCTCCTTTTAATAAGAGTTTTACATAATTTCCAATGTAATAATTAACATGTTGGGCTAACACTACATCTTTTTTTATCTTCTTCGCGATTTCTCCCATAAGATCGCTTACTAAATCAAAAGAGGAACATATAAGGAGGAGAGCATGACTCTCTTTATCCTGCTTATATTTATTGAGAAATCTTATAGCGTAGAGGTTATTATAATCCATGAGGGCTTCTTCTGCTAAAGAAGTTTTTAAATCAATTTTTCCTTCTGCTAGGGAAATTAGACTCTTACTTTGTTCTTCAAGAATAAAGATTGTCTTCATAATGATATTCTTTATATTATCCTCCGCAGAATTTACAATAGATTTTAGTGTACAATGGTCCTTTTTGTAATCCTCAATTACCATTCCCATTAATCCTTGAGATATTTCACGAATTAGTGGGAGATTGTTATGTCTTATTTTGATGGTATCGTACCCTTGAATGTATTTGGATTCAATCTGGAGTAACGCCTCAAGGCGAGAATCTCCTGTTACATCTATCTCTACTGATTCAACAGGGGATTTTATTCTTGTGGATATTTGGAGTATGTCTTCGACTTGATTAATTTGGACGACGTCTTTTGGTTTTAAATCGTGCTTTCTTATCCAGTCTATGGGCAAGGCTACAGTAAATGCGTTATTGCCTTGAACTACAAGCTTTCTTTCCATATTATATAAGTTATATAACTTATAGACTTTAAGTATATAAATGTTTGTTTCTAGTATTTTATATGGTAGATGAAACAAATGCATTTAGAATGGTAAGAGAAGATGTTAAACCAATAGTGGAAGCAATGAGCAAAGATAGTCGCTTTAGACCACCTAGGGGGTATCGTATTTCTTCCAATATCTATTCCTCAAGTAATAAGAGACTCTCTATCGATATTCGTTATCCTATAGATAAAGTTTCGCTATTTTATGACCGCAGAAGAGTTATGGAAAACGTTGAAGGAATTGGCGGAATTGTTAGTGTGATAGAAAGTAATGACTTAGTAGAAAGTCTAGAAGTTAGTGGATGGGGTTGGAAATCAAGAAATGAAGAGTTTATGAAATTGTTATCTGACAAATTAGAAGAGAAGGGGTATAATGTAGAATTTAAGAAAGAATAATCTCAAGATATACATTTGCCAATACATCAAACGGCAGATAAACTATAAGTTAGAAATAAAACTCTTACTTTCAATTTTACTTTAGCAATCAGTTTTTATACTCTATCAACTTATAGCTGGAGAGGGAAATAATGAAAACAAAAAATAATTTTTCAGGATCAGCGGAATATTATGATATTATTCTGGGTAAGAAGAAATTCTTAGAGAGTTCTAAATTTGTTGAAAGAATTCTTAAAAGAAATAAGATTAGGTCAATCCTGGAAGTGGGTTGTGGAAGTGGGTTGTACTTATTTTCTTTAAAGAAAGCAGGTTTTGATATTGAAGGATTAGATATTAGTAAAGAAATGTTAGATATTGCTAGAAAAAACAAGCCAAAGGTCAGACTTTATCTAAAAGATATGTCTAATTTTAAAATTAATAAGAGGTATGATGCGATTTTATGTCTGAACTCCTCTTTGATTTTGCTTCCAAATTTTAAACTAATAGAAAAAACAATAAGGAATATTAGCAAACACTTATCTAATGGGGGGCTCTTTTTGATAGACCTTCCTAACCATCCTGTAGAAATTAAGAAAAATAATCATATTGAAATAGAGGAGAAATCTAAAATTAAGGGAGGGTCTTTAAAAATTAATTCTACCGAATATAAGGAGAAGAACAAATGGATTACTGAATGGAGGGGAAAAGTGACAAAGGGGAAGATTGTGGAGAACTTCCAAGAAAATTATGAAGAGTTAATTTATTCTCCTAAGAATTTAGAGAAATCATTGAAGGATGCTGGGTTTACAATATTGAAAGTATTTGGATCAAGAAAAGGAGGGGAATTTTATGAGGGGAAATCTTGGAGGCGGTTTTATTTATGTCAGAAAGGCAGAAGTTCTAACTGAATTTTTTATAGATAGTTTAAGGCCCTTATTTGAAAGTTAAAGGTTTTCGTATTTCTTATTATGAAAATACTGTTGAGCCATATTGTTTCTTGAATCGTTTTAAAAATGGGAAACTTTCATGATTAGATTTTATACTCTTTGTTAGATTCTACAAGTTTTTAAACACATAAAACATATCCTTCTAAGGTAAGCCAATGGTAAGAGTAAGATACAGTTTCGGGTCACGTCATACTGGAAGGATTGAAAATATCAAGAAACAAAGACCAAAATATCCTGATGTCATGAAAGAAGTAATCAGAATTTCAGACATAGTTTTAGAAATCTTAGATGCAAGATACATAACTGAAACAAGAAATAAAGAAATTGAAGAAGACATAAAAAAACAAGGAAAGAAGATAATCTTCATACTAAATAAAGCAGACCTCGTAAATAAAACAGAACTTGAAAAATCCCTTCCAAAAGATTTGAAGCCATATGTATTCGTTTCTACAAAAACAAAGAGGGGCTCAAGAGACCTTCGAGACAAAATTAAAATTGAATCAAAAAGGATAGACTTAGGAGAAAAGAAAAGAGTTCATGTTGGAGTCATTGGATATCCAAATGCTGGGAAAAGTTCTGTAATAAATCTAATCACAAGAAGAGGCGTAACTGGAACTTCAAGACAGGCAGGATACACAAAAGGAATGCAAAAGGTTCGGATGAGTGAAGGAATCTTAATCTTAGACACCCCTGGAGTAATCCCAGAATCAAAGTATTCAACCGATGCCAAAATGTCTTTTTCAGAAGACGCAAAGGTGGGAGCCAGAAGTTACAATGACATAAAAGACCCTGAAGATATAATCCATTACTTAATGAAAGACCATTCAAAAGAAATAGAAAAATATTATAAAATAGAAGCAAAAGGAGACTCAGAAATCTTAATAGAAAAACTAGGAAAGGAAAAAAACTTCCTCAAGAAAGGCGGAAAAATTGACATAGACAGGACATCTAGGATAATCTTAAGGGATTGGCAAGAAGGAAATATCAGGGTTAAATAAATAAAAACCTGCCTTCAATAAGAAGGCAAGGAAAATATAATCTCTACCTTCGAGCTATCCAACCCTCTCCATTCGCTTCCCAAGAAGCCCCATTCATCGCAGCATCTATCGCTCTAATCACTCTATCTCCAGTAGGGCCTCGCTCAACTGGACCTTCCCCTTCCGATATAAACTTCACCTCAACTATCATTTTACACCTCCTTAACAAAAAGAAGATTTTTTTCTTTATATAGAATTATGAGCTACAAAATATATTTGAAAACACAATTTCATTTATATAGCGTTTGACTAACAAGTAGTGCTGACCTATTAGAAAGTGGTAAGTGTCAATCTGCAACAATAAAAGTTATAAAGAATATTAAAACCAATATTTTATGTCTAAGTCATCAAGATATAATTTTGACTATGTTCCAAGAGAAGGAAAACTCTATGTAGACACAAGTGCAACAGAACTACATGAAGAATTAAGAGGAGAGAATGATAACATGGGAAGTACCCTTCGCCAAGAAAGACAATATATGGGAAAACTTGAAAGGATGTTTAAAAAAAGAAAGGGCGAGGTAGCAACAACCCCTTTAATATCTGTAGAAATTGAAAGGCAACTAGACTACTATTCGCAAGGTATCAATAAATATAAGAACCATCAAAAATTTAGAAAAAGTACAGGACATTGGAGAAATGAAAAATCTCTAAACTCAGAATTTGGAAAACTTCTAAAAGAAAAATTAAAGATAGGAAGAAGGATGGCTAATCTTCTAAAAAGAGGTTATGAAGAATCTCATGAAGAACCTTATAATTCTGAAATAAAAGGAATAAATGAAACTATGGATGACTATCTTTTATGGAGAAAAAAAGAGGATGGATTATCCGCTCCAGATAGAGAATTGATAATTGAAGCCCTTCTACAAAGAGGCAATGCAGGAATTATCTCAAATGATAGACTTCTAATTTCAACATATATACATAGTGCTATGGAATTTGATTTTCCTAATTGTTTTACTTGTTTTCCAATAACTCGTAGAACAATAATGATTGGATAGTATAAAGCACTATTTATATATCCACTTAACTTTCAAAAACCATGAAGCCACTCAAAATTTTCCTCTATACTTTCCTCACTCTCTTCTTAATTTTCTTCATAACAAGATTAATTACAGACAAACAATTAGATGATGTAACAATTGGCATCCAATGTGACCAAGAGCTTTTAGAAAAAGCAGATATTCTCTACATAACACCTTTTTTCAATAACACAAAAATCTCAAGTGACAATGAATGGTGTAACGAAATCCTAAACCTCAATAAAGAATTAGCACTACATGGGGTCTTTCACACTTACCAAGAATTCCAAGAACCAAGGGACAAAGAATATCTCCAAGAAGGAATCCAAATCTTCCAAGATTGTTTAAACGAAGAACCGACAAGATTCAAAGCACCAAATCTTGCTTGGACAAAAGAAAACAACTGGATAAAAGAAGATTTTGAAGTAGACCTCAAATGGAACCAAATCTTTCATAAAACCTCCCACTGCAATGATACAGGAAGATTCCCTAATTGGTTAATTAATTTAATCTAAATAAGCGCAACTACAATTTTATTTTCCTTCCACCTTCTCTATTTGTTCAAAAATATTTTCTATTAAATCATAATTCCTTGCTTCCTCTAAGCTCACCCAAGAATAATCAACTAACTCTTTCTCATTCAATTTCACATCGCCCTCTTCATGTTTTGCGTGAAGACTAATTATAACTGTTGAAAAACCATTAGGTCTTATAAAAGCTAGATTTGAAACATATCCAATATTTTTTATTTTTAAACCAGTCTCTTCTAAAACTTCCCTTTGAAGCACCTTCTCAAAAACATCTAACTAATGGTCTGATGTGTCCTTTGGCCGATTAACAAAATCCTTTATTTCCATTTTCCCTCCAGGAACACACCATTTATTCGGGAAAGCTTTTTCCTCAGAACTTCTCTTACAAATCAAATATTTCCCATTTTCATTCCTAATTATGCCAGTTACCGCAATATAATGTACTTTATCTCTCATTCTTGAACATATGAAATTTTATATATAAACTATTCCTCAAAAAATTTGACTATGGAAGAAAAAATACTAAAACTTTTCTCATATAATCATAAATTAAAGTTTAATGAAATAGAAAAAGCCCTAAAGATAAGATCTAATAAATTAGATTACCATTTAAAAAAATTGATTTTAAAAGAAATTTTAACGAAGAAAAAAGATTATTATCATTTATCCGATTCCTGCGAATACCTCCTCCCCTATCTCTCTGATAAGCGCCATGTCCTCCCAGTCATTTTAATCCATATTGGAGACAACAAAGATGCTTTCCTAATTGAAAGAAAGAAAAGACCTTACTATGGAAAAATATCTCTTCCGGGAGGAAGGCTCCTCCTTGGGGAATCTATTTCAGACGCAGTAAAAAGAATAATGTGGACTAAATTTAAGATTAGATCAAAAATTAAAACAATAAATTCTATCAGTCTAGAAAATGTAAAAAATATAAAGGAAACAATTCACAGCTACCTTTTAATCTATGTCCATGCCAAAGCAGATGTCCTCCTTACAAATGTTAAAAAAAATAAGAAAAGAATTATTGAAAGTGATTATAAATTAATAACAACCCACTACAAAAAAAGAACTGAGATTAAAACAATAGATTCAAAAGTCTAAAGCACCCCCCTAAAAAAGATTCCTAAGCAAAGAACCCAACAACTTACTAAATTCCTTTGCTCCAGAACGAAACGCCCAAACGAAGTCGGGCGTTGAGCCCATTCCTATTATCTAAAAAATCTTCAAGCCTAATTTAAGCCTAAGCCTGAGGAGGACAAACAGCACTTCCCCCGCTATCAATTGGTTGAGTCTCAGAACCACTAGTCCCCCCAATCGTAATCCGCCCACCATTAGTAATTACATTATTCGTTGCACAATAGTTATTCGGTGTCGGGTGAGTCTGAGGTTTGCCTTCTCCAATTATTAAAGCATTTTTGTCTGCCCCAGCCCGGATTGTATTCCAATATATCTCTGCTGTGTCTACAGCACTTATACTCACGGCAGGATTTGTCCCTGCATCTCCGTTAGAATTAGTCCCATAAACTATCTTATTATATGCATAAATTAAACGGCCACTAATTTCATATTCTTCGTCCAAAGTAGTCCACGAAACTGTTGCTCCCGAGCCGTAAGCTTTATCAGGGTTAAAGTAATCATTCATTCTTTGTTGAACTGCTTCACATAATCCTAAGGTGTATAAATCTTCACAATAACTTATGTAATTTCCAGTTACATTAATTGTTCCAGTATTTCTTCCAACAATTGTAACTGTTTGCCCTCCAAAAAAACCTCCTTCTTCTAGCCCTGTATCTGCGAAGATATTATTTTTAATATCTACTGGAAAAGGATTTGCAGGCATGTTCACTTCGTTGTTTTTATTTTTCCTAGAAGTTACCTGGACTGCAGTTCTTCCAAGCTGATAGAATTCATTATTCTCAATTGTTGTTGGTCCCGCCGGGTGGTGCATATAAATTGCATGTTCTTTTTCAATATTTCTAATTATTCCATTTTTATATACAAAATCATTTGAAGAATAAAGTTGAATTCCCCATTTAGTGTTTATTGGCCCTGAGTTATCTTTATGGCTCCAGAGTCCATCTATTATTACATTGTCAAATTCCCACCCTTTGTATCCTGGATTTCCTGTCCATTTAGAATCTGATAGGGCTCCTAGATGAATCGCTGACCGGTAACCTGGGATAATTGTTAAGTCTTTCCAAATGATATAATTGAATGGATGGGTTGGACCTAGTTCAGAGATTATAGAAATTGTATCTCCTGATCCAAGCGCATCTATTGTTGCTCCGTTTTTCCCAGAGATAATTATGGGATTATTTTTTGAGGAATCCATTGTGTCAACCATAAAACTATTAGCGGGATTTCCTTCAAAGACGAGTCTTCCCGCAGTTCCATAGAGGTCGATTCTTCTTCCGTTTGCATCATTTGCGTTTTTGATTGCCCATGCTAAGGGCCATTGTGCTGGGCTTGATTGTGAGCCATAAATATAATTTTCATTACTATCTTGGACATACCCTGTCGTAGGGGTTATGTGAACAACCTTTAAATCAAATCCCTCCTCATCAAAATCACCACCATATTCAAAAGAATATTCGTCTCCAGAAGAATAAACTCCCCGCTTCCTATCAACCACATTAACAAATTTTATAACAACTTCAAAAGAATTTAAATTATTCAAAGATGCAAAAACTTGAGTTTCCGAACGATAATTAAAAGGATATGAAAGATACTCACCTTCCCTCTTTATTAAGAAAAGCATATATGGTTCTCCTTCAGAAGAGCTAGAAGGATAAAAATTCTCGCCTTCAATTACTAATCCTTTGTTAACTTCATCAACATAAATATTTGTAATTATTGGGGTGGGAGGATTATTTCCATACAATCCACTAAAGAAATTAGTAAGTTTACTAAACATGCCTCTAAAAATAGATGATTCTGTAAAGGGTGAAACCTCTCCTTCCTCTTCTAAAGAAATCCTCTCGTCCCTCTTTTTATCTTCTGTCCTTTCTTCTTCAAGGAATTCCTCCTCAACCGTATCAGGAGATTCTTCATCAGAAACATCTTCTGACACACTTTCTTCAACAATTGATTCTCCATTCTCCGTAGCCCCCCCAGAAATATCTCTAATTTCCTCAACCTCTCCTTCTCCTTTGGAATTTCCCCCATGAGTATCTCCTTCAGAATTATCTGGAACATCTACAGCCTCTTTTAGTTCTGTCTTTTCAAGAGAATCAATTATTTTCCAAGCCAAATCCCCTTCCTCTTCGATAATTTCCTCAATAATTTCTTCTACAACTTCATCAGAAACATCTCTAGCATGAGTTTCATCTTCCCTCTCAATATTAGAAGTATTCCTTCCAGTTATACTCTGGTAATCCATAACCGCCGCAAAAAGAATTACAACAAAAATTAAAGCACCTGTCAATACCTTCCGTCCACCTTTCATTAATAACTTAAAAAGCTAGTATATATAAATGTTTTTCACTCAAAAATCTAAGACAAATCATTTAAAATAAATATCGTTCATTTTATAACTCCCTCTCTCTTAAATAAAATATGGGATTTTGGCCAGCAGTTTTGAATGTTCTGAGAAATTCAGACATAGTCTTACTTTTAGTAGATGCCAGAATGCCAGAGATGACAAGGAATTCAGAGATAATAGAAAAAGTAGAAAAAATGAAAAAGAGACTAATTATTGTATTTAACAAAACAGACTTAGTAAGCAACAAAGAAATCAAAGGATTGAAAAAAAAATATCACAGCGCATACTTCATTTCAGGAACTAAAAAAATTGGAATAAACAAACTAAAAAACGACTTAACAAACCTATCTGAGAACTGGAATAGTCAAAGCTTAAGGTTGGGATTTGTTGGCTATCCAAATGTAGGAAAATCTACAATGATTAACCTCATAGCACCTAAGGCAAAAGCCAAAGTCTCTCCAGTATCTGGAACAACAAAGAAAACGCAATGGATAAGAGAAGGAAAGTTAAGAATCATGGATAGTCCTGGAGTAATCCCTTTTGGAGACCGAAAAGTCCAACTTGGAATGACTGCTGCAAAAGACCCTCATAAAATAAAAAACCCAGAAAAAGTAGCCCTTAGAATAATTGAATTCCTTCGGAAAAAAGGAACAAAAACCTTAGAAAAATTCTACAAGGTAAAAGAGCAAAAAACTGACCAAGACCTATTCAACGAAATCGGAATAAAAATGAAATACCTAATAAAAGGTGGAGAAGTAGATGAAAACAGAACCGCCATCAAAATAATCAGAGATTGGCAAAGCGGGAAAATAAGCCTAAGATAAAAATAGGGATCGAACCGCACCCGAAGGCACGGCCTGATAAATTAACATACTCCCAACCCTTTTTAAACCTTCACAACACTCCAACCGCTAACCAAAACCACAACCAACTTCACAAATTCCCCAACCCTGCACGAAACATCTCAGGCTTTGCCCTGATGTTGAACCCATCTCAACTAAGCCATATTTATAACGCGTTTAGTCCCAACAAATTTAAATATCCACAAACCCTCTACATAACATGGCAAAAAAAGAGGAATTCTCAAAAGATAACATCAAAAGAAGGACTTCCAGAAAATCATATCTATTCTACTATCTCATGGCGTTAATAGTCTTAGGTTCAATTGCATACATATACTTCAACAAAGAATTAACTCTAAATACTCCTGTTGCAATCCTCGCAATAATCTTTGTTGCAGGAATCATAAAATATACTGAAGTCCATAGACTCATGAGCTCATACACTCTAACTCATACAGCCCTTGAATTCACAGAAGGACTAATTGTAAAAAATGTACAAATGATGAAATACGGTTCAATTAGTGACGCAGGAATCCTACAATCTCCGTGGCAAAGATTTCTCAACATTGGAGATTTAATGGTCTCTCAATTCTCCGAAAACCTTGAAATCAAAAACATTAATAAACCTAAAGAGATTTTAGAAGAGATAACCCGGAGAATCTAATGGACCAAAAAATAAGAATAACCCCTGGAAAACCAAAAAAGACAATCAAGAAAAAACTTATCTTAACAGCTTTATTTTTCTTTATTTTATCCCTTTTATTTTTCTTCGCCTATGAAAGTAGTTCAATTACAGGGGGAACAATTGGAACAAAAAAAACAATATCCAACGAAGGCTCATTCCAACTAAAAGCTCAATTAGATGATTTAAACAACCAATTATCATTAAACCAAGAAATCAAAGAAATAATATTAGAAGTTGAAAACTCAAACAACATTCTCTATTTTGGGAAAAGTGCATTCAACCTATCTGCACAAGAAAGAGCAAGAATTACAATATCAAATTTTGATGGAAGAATAGCTCTCAATAAAGACAAAGTCACCAACCTAAAAGGAAAGGCAGGGAAAATAAGTGTAAACGGACTCCCACTTTCGTCTACTTCAAAAAGTTTCGATGTCTCAATTGGTGGAGAATTAGACTATAACTTAATAACCCTAAAAGAAATCTCACTAAAGAAATATGAAGCAATAAAAACAGGAGAAGTCAATATTGATAATAACAAGTTAAATATTGAACTCCATAACGAGAGCATTCTCATTGAAAGATTCTCTGGAGAGCTCAGCAATGGACTAATAACCAGTCTATTCGGAGTAAAGAAACCTTCACTAATCCTAAAAGGAAACGCAAGAAACATTGAAGTAGAAGGAAAATTCAAAACAAGTGTTCTAAGATAAAACAAACCTCTTCCGAGTAAACCCCCTGTCCAACAATTAAGACACTTCATAAATTCTCCAACAATAAACGAAATCCCCAAATGAAGTTAGGCATTGAGTTCCTTCAATAACCCAAAACCCTAAAATCAGAAACATTTAATAATTTAAAATTCCTAAGATTTTAATGAAGAGGTCAAAAATCATAATCTTTCTAGTTCTATTATCTATGACAGGGATAGTTTATGCAAATAGTGCCCCGGCATTAGTCAAATCCTTTGATGATTTAATCATGAAAGAAGGGATTGCATTAACTCTAAATTTATCTGAATATTTTGAAGACCCTGATGGAGATAACATAACCTATACTATAACCTCCTCTGAAGGAATAAGTATCACCTTAACTAATGATGAAATCTACATTGTTCCAGATGATGGTTTTGTTGGAATGACAGATATGAAAATAAAGGCAAGTGATTCCAATGTAACAAAAAGTAATGAAGTTTTAGTCTATATATTAGAAGCAAATCCTACAAAAGTTGATACCTCTATAAATGAAACTAATTCTACAGATGAAAATTCTACAGATGAAAATGAAACAAAAACAAATACTCCTCCAGAAATAACCCAAAATCAAAAAAGTATTCTAAATTCTTCAAAAGGAGAAGAAATAACTCTTTCAGTTACTTCAATAGATACAGATGGAGACACTCTTACTCATGTATGGAAGCTAAACGGAGAAATAATTTCTGGGGACACTAATGAGCTAAAATTAAACGATTTGGAAGTGGGAGAACACAAAATAACTTTAGAAACAAGTGACGGAACAGAAACAATATCCAAAACATGGGAAGTAACTATAATAAAAGAGCCAAGAGCATGGATGGCATGGCTTTCAATTGCTATGAGCATCATAATTTTTCTAGGAGCAATCTACTATCTAATCCAAATGAGAAAAAACAGAATTCCTGAAACAGAAACTCCAACAGGCCCAACCGCAGCACAAAAATACGTTAAGAAATTCCAAAAGTAATAAATCAACCCACCAAGAATCTACTCATAATTCACATCTCGAAAAGTAATCCAAAAATAATTTTCTTCAAAGCAAATCATTCACCGGACCAAGCCCTCTAGATAAATCCCCCCACCAAACTCGTCAGAACAATTTTGATTCTCATAAGAATTATAATTAGAATCAAAACAGCTCTTCCTCCAATCGAACACATTCGATTCCTTAAATATCCCCCCACCAGGAATCGAACCGGGCCACAGCGGGCTACAACCGCCTGCTCTACCAATGAGCTATGGGGGGATAATTGAACTTATCAGATTGCATATTTAAACTTAATCTTTCCAAGAACAAGTTAATCTTTCCAAGAACAAATCAAAACCCTCTTCAAACCTAACCCTCCCTCAAAACCCCAAAAGCACCTCCAAAACTCTCCTGAAGATTTTAGGTTAGCGAAGCTTCCTGAAATCACCAAAACTAAAAACTATTAGTCCCTCTAATGTAGTTACAAATAACAACATTTATAAACCTCTGAGTAAAATAAATTTAATGGCAAGAAGAGCTACAATAGACCTAAGAAAAGCTTCAGATTATATTGATGGAAGCTATGAAGAAACAATAAAAGCAGGATTAGTGAAAGCAAGGGTAGGTCCAAAAGGTTTCTTATATTCCTTATTTGAACAAGAATTCA
>Ga0114932_10001859_pt1 | contig 23206 bp, 7 predicted proteins | sample 2SBtaG_2_FD_87286 | JGI IMG/M metagenome (GOLD analysis project Ga0114932, IMG submission 87286) | Deep subsurface microbial communities from Kolumbo volcano to uncover new lineages of life (NeLLi) - 2SBTROV12_ACTIVE470 metaG | ecosystem: Environmental > Aquatic > Marine > Volcanic ...
GAAAAAGTAATATGAAAGGGTCAGACCCCCTTGCCGGGCGTGATTCATTACCCGGTCACGACCGCCATCAGGGGTCTGGGCAAGCGGACATGCCGAAGGCTGTCCTGGGGGAGGTACGACCCTTGCGGAGGTGTCCGATAGGTCACCGAGCAAAGTGCAGTGCCGGTCCCACGCCGCGTGCCGTCCCGCAAGACCGCAGTTTGGATCCAAAAATAACCACAAAAACAGGCGGTTGGGGTAAACGGGGATGGGGGTCCAAGGGGGAAGGACCGATCAGGGGAAGGCAGTCTGTCGTCGCCCGAAGACGCGTGTTCCCAAGCCACAGCCCCGTCGGCGGATCATAAAATGCCTTCCCCTGTTGGGTCCTTCCCCCTTGATCGGGGCGCCGTCTGCCAAGACAAAACCGAGGCAATCCCTTTGGGCTTGGTATTCGGGGCGGATGTGCGCTACAACCCGCGCGCCTGGACCGACCAGTCGGTTTAGTTTCAGGGAATGCCCCATGGCCAAGACCACCCGAGGCTCACAGAAGCGCGAGGCGATTCGTCACGCGGCCTATGCCTGCTTTCGGGATCGCGGCTACCACGACACGACGGTCGATGCGATTTGCGAGGCTGCCGGCATCTCCAAGGGCAGCTTCTACTGGCACTACCCGACCAAGCAGGACGTCTTTGTCGACATCCTCGAGGTCTGGACGCGCCAGGTCATGGACGAGCTGTACGAGCAGTTTGAGGACGCCGTTGGGGCCACCGACTACACCACCGCGCTGACCGCTGCGTTGACCCGCGAGATCCACCGCGGTCGCAAGATTGTGCCGCTCTGGCTGGAGTTCACGGCGCAGGCGACCCGCGACCCCGTCATCCGCGAAGCGCTCGCAAAATTCTACCGACGCGCGCGCACAGCGATCGCGGAGATGATTCGGCCCGGGCTCGAGGATCGGTGCTCCGAGGCCGAGATTCGTGGCATCGCCGCGTGCATCTTTGGCGCCTATGCGGGGCTCATCATCCAGGACATGAGCGACCCGGATCGCGCGGATGCCAGCGTTTCCGTGCAGAGTTTCTTCAGCGTTTTCGGCGGCTTCTTCGCCACGATGTTCGAAGACCCGGCGGCTGTCGTCGCCGCACTGGCGCCAAACGACGCGCCGAACTAGCTGTTTTCGCGCCGCTGATCGCCGAAAACGCTCGACTAGACCGTACAGTCTAGTTGGTGCACAAACAGCACCCGTTCGATAACGCGTGCTTATGCTTGACATGCGCGATCGGCAGACATAGAAGCTCGCGGTCAACTAGACCGACCAGTCGGTTCATGATCCTGCGAGGACACGATGACGGGTATCAAGCGCACTTCGAGCACGCGAATCTCCCTTCACGAGGCTCAAGACGCCCTTGCGGCTGAACGAAGCGCACCAACCTGGGCGCGTGAGCTCAAGGCCGGTCGCGCGACAGCCGTCGTTACGTTCGCCGGTCAAGGCGCGCCGTGGCTGGATGAATTGGCGGTGCTCTGTGCCGAAAACCGGTCGGTCCGCACCATCGTTGCCTGCGCGTCCACGGCGCTGAAGGAGGCGGCCTCGACGCGGGAGTTCCGGTGGAGCGGGCTGTTCGCCGACGGCTTGGATGTGCTTTCGTGGATCGACCAGCCCGACGGTCGGCCCGATGCGGACTACCTCGGCAGCACGACCATCTCGCAGCCCGGCATCTTCCTTGCACAGGTGGCGCGCTACACGCACGCGTTCGAACGGGGGCTGGGCGCGGCGGTGCGGCAAGGTTGCGTCCGGGCCGTCAGTGGTCACTCGCAAGGCGTGATGGCCGCAGTCGCGGTCTCCGAAGCCGGCGCCAACCTGGTGGATCCGAGCCGGATCGCCACCTACGCCCGGTACATGGCGTGGCAGGGCCTGTTCATGGCCGACTCGTGGCGCCAGACCGGTCGCCGCGACACCCGCCCGGGCACAGTCGCCATGGTGGCCATCGCCGGACCGACCACCGCTGTCCTGCAAAGCGTCGTCGACGAGCTCAACGCGGCCGTCGCGCACAACGGCGCGGGTCATCCGGTCACCATCGCCCTTCACAACACGCGCACGCGCCACGTCGTCAGCGGTCACCCGGCCGACATCGTTTCCCTGCGCACAAAGCTCGACGCGATCGCCACGCGCGAAAAGAAGGCGCGCAAGGCCGGTCGTTTCGGCGGCTCGCCGCTGCAGTTTCAGTGGGACGAGCTGCCCATCGATACGTCATTTCACAGCCCGTTCATGGCGGCGGGCGTGGACCCGATGCTCGCGTGGACGCGCGAATCCGGCTTCAGCGTCGACGCATCCGACCTCACCATCGACGTCATCTGCCCCAACACGGGCAAACGCCTCAACGACGCACCGGACCTCGTCGACCGCCTCGTGCGCATGCAGTTTTGCGGCGCCGTGAAGTGGTCGACCGTGGTGGCCAAGCTCGCGACCTACAACACGGACGTCGCCATCGATTTCGGTCCGGGTGTGGGCGTTGCGCGCCTGCTCGCCGTCGGCCTGCGAGGGACCGGCGCTCGTACATTCGCGCTCGCCGAGCCTTCTGGACGCGACGGGCTGTGGCGCAAGGACTTCCGGCGTGGCCCCAAGCCCGTTTGCTACGCCGATTACGCGCCCCGCCGCGCCACCCTCGCCGACGGCCGCGTCGTGGTCGACAACCGTTACACACGCGCCACTGGCCAGTCGCCGATCATCCTGCCGGGCATGACGCCGACCACCGTCGACGTGCCTATCGTCGCGGCCGCCGCCAACGCCGGGTTCACCGCCGAAATCGCCGGTGGTGGGCAGGTGACCGACGCTACCTGGGATCTGCGCGTCGAAGAACTGAAGGAGTCGCTGCAGCCGGGTGCCGAGGTCGTCTTCAACGCCCTGTACCTGGACCGCTACCTGTGGGACCTGCACTGCGGCGGTCGCAAGCTGGTTCAGAAGGCGCGCAAGGCCGGGGCGCCGATCTGCGGCGTGACCATCAGCGCGGGCATTCCGGACAAGGACGAGGCGGTCGCACTGCTCGACGAGTTCGCCGCGCTCGGCATGTACCTCAACGCGTTCAAGCCCGGCACCGTGCAGCAAATCGACGCGGTGCTCGCCATCGCCAAGGCAGCGCGCCACCACACCATCTTCATGCATCTCGAGGGCGGTAAGGCCGGTGGCCACCACAGCTGGGAAGACCTCGAAGCGTTGTTGCTCGCGCGCTACCACCGCATCCGGGCGGCGACCAACGTCGTATTGTGCGTGGGCGGCGGGATCGCCAACGAGGAGCGCTCAACGGAGCTCTTGACCGGCACCTGGGCACACGCGCACGGTCTCATCGCGATGCCGGTGGACGCCGTCTTCCTGGGCACCCTCGCGATGGCGTGCAAAGAGGCCACCGCGTCGCCGCAGGTCAAGCGCGCATTGGCCGACGCCGCCGGAACCGACCGCTGGGTCTACGCCGGCCAGGCCGACGGCGGGGTGACGAGCGGCAAGAGCCAGCTCAACGCCGACATCCACTACATCGACAACGCTGCGGCCCGCTGCGGACGCCTGCTCGACGCGGTCGCCGGTTCAGCCGACAAGGTTGCCGCCCAACGCGACGCCATCATCGAGGCGCTCAACGCCACCGCGAAACCCTACTTCGGCGACTTCGAGGCGATGAGCTGGCGCGAGGTGCTGGTGCGCATGGCCGAGTTGACCGCTGTCGGTCGCGGGGGGCGTTACGAGGACGGTGTCTGGCCCGATGTCAGCTACCGCAAGCGTTTCGCAGTCCTGGTTCAGCGGGCCGAAGCGCGCCTGCATGACGGGGCAGGTTCACTGCGTTCGCTGGTCACCGACGCCGCCCTCGCCGATCCAGGCGCGCTCATCGAAGCCGTCGCTGCGCGATTTGAAAACGCCGCAACCATGCGCCCGACGCCGGTCGATGCCGACTTCTTCACCGCCAGCATCTGCCGCATGCCGGGCAAACCGGTCAACTTCGTGCCGGTCATCGATGCGGATGTCCGCCGCTGGTACAAGTCCGACTCGCTCTGGCAGGCGCAGGACGATCGCTACGACGCCGACGCGGTCCTGATCATCCCCGGCCCCGACGCCGTCGCCGGCATCATCGAAAACGAGCCGGTTGCCGACCTCCTCCGCCGCTTCGACAACGCCCTGCTCAAAGCGCTGCAAACCGACAAGCCGGTCGCCATTGCCGCCCGCAAGCGCCCGGAGACGACGCCCACGCTGCCCGGCGCCATCGTTATCGAGCACGGTGAAGGTGTTCAGACCTGGCGTGTCGCCGGGGAGATGGCCCACGACGCGTGGTTTGCACCGTTCGCGGCGCGATTCGACGGCCCGATCGCCACGTATTTCGCAGCAAAGCGCGTACACGGCGCGGCCGGAAACCAGCCCAATGTCCTGCGCGACCTCTGCCCGTCCGAACCCGGCGCGACGCTGTGGATCGAAGCCCGCGACAAGACCGTCCAGGCGCTCACGTGGCGAACTCCAGCAGCAAGCGGCGAGTCTGTGCGCGTCGTGATGCAAGCCGACCGTTCGCTGTCCGTCGCCATCGCCGTGCCCGAGTGCCCAGGCGCCGACGCGACCGCCTGGACCTGGACCGTGAACGTCGACGTGCAGGGCCGCTGCCACGTGCAAGACTGCCCGGCCGACGCCGTGCGCGGCTTCTACCACCACAACCTCTTTGGCCGGCCCATCGCGGTCGTTCCGCTGCTCGACGCGATCGACGCCAAGGTCGAAATCGACGCCACACAGGCCCGCGCCTACGCTGCGCTGAGCCACGCCAATGACACCGGGATCGCCGCCTCGATGGTGTTCTCGCTCGCCTTCAAGCCGCTGATGTCGACGCTGAGCTGCGACGAACTGTCCGGTGGGTTGCTGCGCCTCGTTCACCTCGACAACCGCATCGAAACCGCCGCCGCATGGCCGCCGGCTGCGCACGACACTGTCTCGGTCCGCTGCTGCATCGACCGGGTCGAAAACACCCCGGACGGCGTTGTCGTCGCCGCTCAGACCAAGGTGGCGAGCGATTCGGGCGCGCCGCTGGCGGCCATGACGTCGCGCTTTCTGCTCCGCGGTGTGGACCTGCCGGGCTTCACCGTTGCGGCCGATGAGAACCTGCACCGCGAGATCGTGCTCACCGACGCCGCCGCGTGCACGTTCCTGGCCGATCAGCGCTGGCTCACACTCGATGTAGCCCTGCAGCCCGGCGACTCGCTCGTCCTGACCGGCAACGTCACCGAGAAAGCGCCGACCGACGGACCCGCGACCTTCACCGCGACCGGTCAGTTGCTGCGTGACCGGGCCACCATCGGACGCATCGACCTGCCCGCGACCCACGCCAAGAAGCACCCGGTAATGGTCGTCGCCGACCTGCTTGCGACCGCCGACACCGGCCGCCCGGTCACCGCCAAGACCCTCGCCACCGAGACCACCGCCGCCATCTCGGATCCCGCGACGTGGGCGGAGATCAGCGGCGACCTCAACCCGATTCACCGCGGCACATCCATCGCTCGCCTCGCCGGACTGCCCGGCCCCATCGTGCATGGGATGTGGACCGCTGCTCGGGCCCACGCGTTTGTCGTCAACGAGTGCGCTGGCGGGAATGCGTCCCGCGTCACGTCGTTTGAAGCCGCCTTCGTCGCGCCCCTGTTCGCCGGCGAGCCGATCACCCTGCAAGCCCGTCGCGAGTCCGCCATCAGCGGCGCCCAGCACATCAGCGTCGCGGTTTCCGTGCAGCGAAATGGCGTGCAGGTTCCCGTTCTCCGCGCCACGGCCACCCTCGCCGCCCCCGTCACCGCGTACGTGTTTCCCGGCCAGGGCATCCAGCAGCCGGGCATGGGCATGCAGGGTTATGGCGAATCGAAAGCCGCCCGCGATGTCTGGGATCGCGCCGATGCGTTTACGCGCTCGACTCTCGGGTACTCGTTGCTCCGCGTGGTTCGGGACAACCCCAAGTCTCTCATCATCAACGGCCGGACCGTCCGCCACGCCAAGGGTGTGCTGCACCTGACCCAGTTCACGCAGGTTGCGATGGCCGTGCTCGCCCGCGCCCAGGTCGCCCAGCTGCGCGAAGCCGGCGTGTTCATCGAAGGCTCCATCACCTGCGGACACAGCGTCGGCGAATACAACGCGTTGTCTGCCGTCGCCGAGGTCCTGCCGCTCGAGGCCGTCATCGAGATCGTCTGGATGCGCGGCATGACCATGCACACGTGCGTCCCGCGGGACGAAAACGGGCATAGCGGCTTTGCGATGGGCGTGATTCGGCCCCACAACGCGTCGATGACCGACGCCGACGCCCGTGCGCTCGTGCAGTCCGTGGCCGAAGAGACCGGCGGCTTCGTCGAGATCGTCAACTACAACGTCAAGGGGCGCCAATACGCGACTGTTGGCGATAGCGCGACCCTCGATGTGCTCGCCGCCCGCCTCGCCGACCGTGCCAAGGCCGGTGGCAAGACGCCGTGGGTCCCCGTTCCCGGCATCGATGTGCCGTTTCACAGCAGCCAGCTGCTCGATGGCGTGGCCGCGTTTCGAATGACGCTGGATGACCGCCTGCCGCGCGACGACAGCTACCTCGCGCTGGTCGACCGGTACGTGCCCAACGTCGTGGCGCTGCCGTTTTCGCTCGACCGAAGCTTCGTGGAGGCGACCCACGCCGCGACCGACCGCAACGGGCACGCGTCCGAAGCCATCGCCGCGATCCTCGCCGATTTCGACGCCGCCACCGCCACACCAGCGACCATGGCGCGCACCCTCGTCATCGAGCTGCTGGCCTACCAGTTCGCGAGCCCGGTGCGCTGGATCGAGACCCAGGACGTGCTCTTCGCGGCGCGCTCCGAAGGCGGCCTTGGCGTGCAGCAGCTCATCGAAATCGGAGTGGGCTACCAGCCGACGGTCGCCAACATGGCCAAGCAGACCCTCGGTCGCGGCCAGACGAAGGTGACCATCCTCAACGCCGAAGCGAACGCGCCGCTGGTGTTCATGACCGACGAAGACGCGGCCGAAGTGGCTGTGTCCGCTGCCCACGACAGCGCGACCGAAGAGCCCGCAACCGAAAAGACTGGGACCGAAGAGACCGGCACCAGCGAAGACGCCATCGTCCGGGTCCAGGAGGTCGCCGCCGTCGCCGCAGCGCGCCAGGTCGCCGTTGACGCACCCAAAGATCAGCCCGTTTCCCACGGCCACGCCCTGCGCACGCTGCTCGCCCTGCAAGCCCGCGTTCGCGTCGACCAGGTGCGCGGTTCAGAGACGATCGACGAGCTCTTCGGCGGCGTCTCTTCGCGGCGCAACCAGGTGCTGCTCGACATCGGCGCGGAGTTTTGCATCGGCGCCATCGACGGCGCACACGAGCGGCCCATCGCCGACCTCGCCACCGAGATCGCCAAGCGTGCCCCCGCGTGGTCCTGTCCCGGCGGCTACCTCGGCAAAGCGTGGGACGAAGGCATCCGTCACGCGCTCGGTCGCGCCAAGATGAGCCGCAAGGACGTCGCGGGTCGCCTCGAGAAACGCTACGGGCTGGGTTCAGGCCTGGTCGGGCACGCCTTGAACAGCCTCGTGCTCCTCGCCCGGGACGGCGATTCGGTGCGCGGCGGCGACCTCGGTTCGGTGCAGCCTGTCACGGGCAAGTCCGACGCCGACGCCCTTCTCGATACGGTTTGCGCCGACGCCGGCAAGCAGCTGGGGCTCACCATCGCGCCGCTCGCGACCGGTTCGACCGGGGGTGGGGCTGCCGTGGACGCTGCCGTTGTTGCCGAACTCGAAGATCGCATCCTCGGCGCCGACGGCGTGTTGATGAACAGCTTGCGCGACGTCGCCGAACGGCTCGGCCACAGCGACCGGCACACCATCGAAACGACCGACGAGAGCTCAGCCGCCGCAGACATGGCCATTGTGACCGCTGAACATGGGGACGGTTGGACCGAAGCCATCGCGCCGCGTTTTTCCGCCGATCAGCACGTCGCGTTCCTCTCGCAGTGGGCGTGGGCGCCGCGCGACGTGGCCCTGCTCTACCACGGGATCGTCACCGGCAAGCTCGGTTTTGCCGCCGCCCAGGCCGAGCTCGCCCGCTTGGCCGTGCACGCCAAAGACCGTCGATTCGCCAAAACAGCGGCGTTCTATGCGCAAAAGGCCGAAAACGCCGGCCGAAACGACGTGGCCGCTGCTTTTCGCGGCGTCCTCTCGGGCGATTCGCAGGGCTGTCCCGCTCTGGTTCCGAGCCGACCGAGCTACACCGTCGACGCCAACGGCCATGGCCACTACGCCGAGCTGCCGGATCACGGTGAAAACGCGGTCACCGAGCTCATCGACGCGATGTTCGACGGCGACGATCCGCATGTCTCGCTGATCGACAACGACGCCAACGACGCCAACGACGCCAACGAGACCTGGCGAACGACGTTGGAAAACCACACGCGGTCACCGCTTGCTTTCGCGGGTCGGACGGCGCTCGTGACCGGCGCAAGTCCCGGTTCCATCGCCATCGAGGTCGTCCGTCACTTGCTCCGAGGCGGTGCGCGCGTCGTCGTCACCACCAGCTCGCCACGCCGCGAGCGCATGGCCTGGTACCGCCGCTTCTACCAGCAGCACGCCGCGCCGGGTGCCGAGCTCCACATCGTGCCCTTCAACGCCGCGTCCAACGGCGATGTCGACGCGCTGATCCGGTGGCTCTTCGACGAGGTGACCGAGCCCAACGGCGCCACCGTGCGCGTGCTCAAGCCCGCATTCGCGCCCGACCTCGTCGTTCCGTTCGCTGCCATCGGCGATATCGCGACCCTCGACCAGCTGGGCCCCCGCGCCGAGCTCGCCGTGCGCGCCATGCTCCTTTCCGTCGAACGCCTCGTGGCCGGCATCGCGACGCGCTACCGCGACAACGGGTTGCCGGCGCGTCGATGCCATGTCGTCTTGCCGATGTCGCCCAATCACGGCGCGTTTGGCGGCGATGGCGCCTATGCCGAGACCAAGGCCGCGCTCGAGGTGCTGTGCAACAAGTGGGTGTCCGAAAACGACGCCTGGGGACACGCCATGACGCTCGTCGCCGCCCGCATCGGTTGGGTTCGTGGCACCGGCCTGATGGACGCCAACGACCCGGTCGCCGCCGAGCTCGAGACGCGCACCGGTTGCCGCACGTTCGCCAACGCCGAGATGGGCTGGTTGCTCGCGGGCTTGTGCGAAGAGTCCGTCGCCGAGCACGCCAGGAGAGCGCCGCTGTGGGCCGACCTGACCGGTGGTTTCGCCGCCATCGACGACGTCAAGACGGTCGTCGGCACCATCCGCGCCGACCTCGAACAAGCCGCCACCGACGCCCGCCGCCTCAACAGCCTGCGCAGTCAACTTGCTGAAACAGTTGGTTATTTGAACGTCTCTGAGACCTTCGACACTGAGACCTTCGACACTGAGACCTTCGACACTGAGACCTTCGACACTGAGACCTTCGACACTGAGACCTTCGACACGGCGACCTTCGACACGGCGACCTTCGCTAAGACATTCAACTCCCCTGAGACATTCAACGCTGGGGCGACAAACGAATCGGACACTGTCACGCCGCTGCCCGGTATCCCGCGCGAATGGCCGGTTGTGCATACCGACCGCGCGTGGCCGGCCGTTACAGCACAACTCGAAAACACGGTGGTCATCGTCAGCGCCGCCGAAGTCGGCCCGCTCGGCAGCTCCCGCACGCGTTGGCAGGTCGAAGCCGACGCGCAGCTGTCCGACGCCGGTGTGCTCGAGATGGCCTGGACCTGCGGCCTGGTCCGCTTTGAAACGTCCGACAAGGGCGGCGGCTGGATCGACGCCGAGACCGATGAGCCCGTCGCTGAACACGAGCTTGGCGCCCGCTACCGCGACCAGGTCATGGCGCTCAGCGGCATCCGCTGGACCGAACCCGACAGCGCGGGCTTCGATCCCAGCGCCCTGCCAGTGCTCGCCGTGGCCTACCTCGACCGCGACTTCACCTTCCAGGTCGCCAACGAAGACGAAGCCCGCAGCTTCGAAGCCGCCGACCCCGAGCACACCATCGTCCGCTTCGACAGCGACGCCGACCAGTGGCTCGTCACCCGCCAGGCCGGCGCCGAAATCCGCGTGCCGCGCATCGCCAAGCTCGACCGACGCGTGCTCGGCACCTTGCCGGCCGGGTTTGACCTCGCGCGCTTTGGCATCCCCGCCGACCTGCTCGACTCCGCGAGCCGTATCGCGCTGTTCAACCTCGTGGCCACCGCCGACGCCTTCGTCGCGGCCGGCATGACCCCCGAAGAGCTGCTCGCCCACGTCCACCCGGCGCGCGTCGCCAACACCCAGGGCAGCGGCATCGGCGGCATGGACGCGCTGACCCGCCTGTACACCGACCTGCTGCTCGACCGCGAAAGGCAACCCGACGCGCTGCAAGAGACGCTGATCAACGTCGTCGCCGCGCACGTCGTGCAGGGGTATGTCGGCAGCTACGGCGCGATGAGCCAGCCGGTCGGTGCCTGCGCAACCGCGGCTGTTTCGCTCGAACAGGCCATCGACAAGATCCTCACCGATCGGGCCGAGTTCGTCGTCGCCGGCGCGTTCGATGACGTCGGCTACGAAGGCGCGGTCGGCTTCCAGGACATGGCGGCCACGTGCGACACCGGCAAGATGACCGAGATGGGCCTTGCGCCCGACCAGATGTCGCGCCCCAACGATGTGCGCCGTCGCGGGTTCGTCGAAGGTCAAGGCGGCGGAACGCTGTTGGTCGCTCGCGGTGATGTGGCGCTTAAGCTCGGCCTGCCTGTGCGCGGTGTCCTGGCGTACGCCGGCTCGTTCTCCGACGGTATCCACAAGTCGGTCCCAGCGCCCGGCCTTGGCGTGGTCGCGGCGGCCATGGGCACCGAAGGAGACGGCAAAGATTCGGCGCTCGGCAGGGCCCTGTCGCGCTTTGGGCTCGTCGCCGACGACATCGGGCTCGTCTACAAGCACGACACCTCGACCAACGCCAACGACGTCAACGAAAACGCCGTTCACCACCACATCCAGACCGCGCTCGGTCGGACCGAAGGCAACCCGCTCTTCGCCGTCTCGCAAAAGGCGCTCACCGGCCACAGCAAGGGCGGCGCGGCGGCGTGGCAGTCCATCGGCTGCCTGCAAGCGCTCGCGACCGGCGTCGTTCCCGGCAACCCCAACCTCGACAGCGTCGACGGGGCGATGCAGGCCTACAGCCACGTGCATTTCACCGATCGAAGCGTCGACTGCGGGCCCGAAGGCCTCAAGGCGGGCCTCGTGACGAGCCTTGGTTTTGGTCACGTCGGCGCGATCGCGCTCCTGGTCCACCCGGCCGCTTTTGTCGCGATGCTGACCGACGAGCAGCGCACCCGCTGGCAGGCGCAGGTCGATCGACGTGAGGCGCGGGCCCATCGCGCCCGGTGGGACGTCTTGATGGGACGCAGCAAGCTGTTCACGCGGCGCGGCGACAAACGTTTCACCGGCGACGACGAGCTGGCCATGTTGCTCGATGGCAACGCGCGCTTGAGCGCGGCGGACAGCGCGGGGGTGTGGTCATGATCGCGGGAATCGGCACGGATATCGTCGACGTCGACGCGTTTCGCCAGCAGGTCGCTGACCCGGCCTCGGTGTTCGCGAGCGGCACGTTTACCACTGCAGAACGGCAAGCAGCAGCAAGCCGACCGGGCACCGACGAGGTCCCCCACCTGGCCGCCCGTTTCGCCGCCAAAGAGGCGTTTGTGAAGGCGTGGTCATCGGGCAACTACGGCTGCCAACCCACGCTTTCTCACGTCGATATGCGCGAGATCGAGGTCGCATCCGACCGCCATGGTCGCCCCGCCCTTCGCCTTCACGGGGACGTCGCCGACGCGCTGCAAGCATCGGGCCCCTACCGCATCCACGTCTCCCTTTCGCATGACGGTCCGACCGCAGCCGCCTTCGTCGTCGTCGAACAGGTGCAACGCTGAGCCGCCCGATAGGCACCCCGGTTCGAGACACTCGCGGCAACAAGGAGCATCAAGATATGTCCTACGCAATGTCCTACACAACGCCCCACGGCACCGTGACCAAGCAACAACACGCGCCCGTGACAATCACCCGCGTCGCTGTCGTCAACCGCGGTGAGCCGGCCGTGCGCTTCATCCGCGCGCTGCACGACTACAACGCCGAACGCGGCACCAACATCACGTCGGTCGCCCTCGCCACCGAACCCGACCTCGACGCGCCGTTCACCCGGCTCGCCGACGACGTGCTGCAGATCGGCCCTGCGCTCCAGGCCGGCCCCGAAGGCGGTCTCATCAGCGCGTACCTGCGCCACGAAGAGCTCATCGACGCCCTCGTCGAGGCTGGCTGCGACGCCGTTTGGCCCGGTTGGGGATTCATCGCGGAGGACGCCTCGTTCGTCTCGCGCCTCGAGGCGCGCGGCATCGTCTTTATCGGCCCGTCCGCCGAAGCCATGCGCCGACTCGGCGACAAGATCACCTCCAAGCACCTCGCCGAGCGCTGCGGCGTACCGATGGCCGACTGGTGGGAAGTGACCCTCGACGCGTCCGATGAAGACGTGCTCGCCCACGCCGAGGCGATCGGCTACCCGCTGATGGTCAAAGCGTCCGCCGGTGGTGGCGGCAGGGGTATCCGCAAGGTCAACGAGGCGTCGGCGCTCATCGACGCGATCCACGCCGCGCGATCCGAAGTCGCCAAGGTGTTTGGCGCGGGCGGCCTCTTCATCGAGGCCTGCGTCACCGGCGCGCGCCACGTCGAAGTGCAGCTCATGGCGGGCGCAGACGGCAAAGCGTTCGCCCTCGGCGTGCGCGACTGCTCGATCCAGCGCCGCAACCAGAAGATCCTCGAAGAGGCGCCGTCGTCCGTGCTCCCCGAAGCCACGGTGGACCTGCTGTGCGACGCCTCCGTGCGCCTTGCCGAGATGGCCGGATACCGCAGCGCCGGGACCGCCGAGTTTCTCTACGACGTGGCCCGCGACAAGGCCTTCTTCCTCGAGGTCAACTCGCGCCTGCAGGTCGAACACACGGTCACCGAGTGCATCACCGGCGTTGACCTCGTGCACGCGCAGATCGACGTCGCCCGGGGGTTGCCGCTCGCCCTCTCCGGTGTCGACCAGGGCCACGGTCGCGCTCCCAAGTCGCGCGGCTGGTCGATCGAAGCCCGCCTCTGCGCCGAGGACGCCGCCCGCGGATTCGCCCCGAGCCCCGGACTGCTCCGTGTCTTCCGCGCCCCCACCGGTCCCGGCATCCGCGTCGACAGCGGCGTGGTTGAAGGCAACGAGATCGCCGCCGAGTTCGACTCGATGATCGCCAAGGTCATCGCCACCGGCGCCAACCGCGAACAGGCCATCGCGCGACTCAGCCGGGCCTTGCGCGAGATGGAGGTCGTGGTCGAAGACGGCGCAACAAACAAGGCGCTGCTGCTCGAGCTGCTGGACCGCGAGGAGGTGCGCGACGGCAGCGCCGACACCGGCTGGTTGGACCGCGAGCTGGCCGCCGGCACCGTCGCCAAACAGCGCCGCGCATTCGAAGCCATCGCGTTCGCCGCCATCGTCGAATACCGCCGTCAGCGTCTCGCCGACGTCCACGCGTTCCTCGCCGCCGCGCAAGACGGCATTCCGCAGAACCCGCCCAAACCCGAAGCGCTCGAGATCGAGCTGGCGATCGGTGACCGCAAGACCAGCGTGCTTGTCCACGACCTCGGCAACGACCGCTTCTTGGTGGGCCCCGCTGATCGGTTGCACGTCGTGGGCGCGTGGTTTGACGGGGACAACGCCGGCCGACTGGAGATCCGCGGCGAGAAGTTCGACGTGCGCTTCGCCTACGGGCGCAAGGGCATCGCGGTCGACGTCGATGGCGCCATGCACACCGTCGAGCCGGCCAGCGGCGGCGCGCTCAAGGCCCCCGCTCCCGCCATGGTCGTGCACGTCGCGGTCGAAGAAGGCCAGCGCGTCGAAGCCGGCGACCGTCTCGTGACCCTCGAAGCGATGAAGCTCGAGATGCCGTTGTACGCGTCGGAGGCCGGCAACGTTCGCGCCGTGCTTTGCATCGCCAACCAGCAGGTTTCGGCCGGACAGGTGCTCATCGTTCTGGAAGAGGACGGCGCCGAAAGCAGCAACATCGCCGTCGACGTCTGGGAGACGCCAAAGAAGACGCCGCTCGAGCGCCTGTTCGTGACAGGTGGGCCCGATTTCGTGGGGCTGGACGCGCTCGACGACGACAAGGCCGGTGAGGCCATCGGTGATCTCGTCGCCGCGATGCGGTCCGTGCTGCTCGGCCACGACGTGAGCGATCGTTTTGCTGCCGGGATCGCGCAACTGCTCGGCGATGGGCTCGACTTCTCCAAGGTCGGTCGCCCCGAACGATGGTTGCCCGTCATCGATCTGCTGCGCTGCTTCGGCGATGTGGAGGCGCTCTTTGACCGCACCCTTCCAGTGACCGTCGGTGGCGCCCCGACCAGCCCGCACTCGCTCTTTTACGACGTTTGCCGGGCGCATACCGAGGGCGACAAGGCGGTGCCGCCCGCGATCGAAACGCAGCTGAGCAAGGCGCTGTCGTGGTACGGCGTGCACTCCTTCGACGCCGGCCCGCAGGGAGCCAATCAAGCCAAGCACTGGCAAGACCTTCGCGACGCGCTTTGGCGCCTGCACGTGGCCCACACGCACAGCACGCTCCGTCACCAACTATGCTCGCTGCTGCTCCGAACCGCGATCCGCCTGCACGAAGTCGGTGTCGACGTCGCCGCCATGCCCGGGCTGCGCCACGAGCTCGACCGCATCACCCGCTGCGCCAACCCGCGCCACCGCTACGTCGCCGACAACGCCCGGCAGTGCGAATACGTCCTGTACGGCCAGCCCCGCTTCATGCGCCGCCAGCTCGAGGTCCAAGCCGCCCTGCGCGCCGACCTCGCCATCATCGCCGGTGCGCCTGAGTCCGAAGCCGGACGCGAGGTCATCCAGCGGCTCGTCGCGGCCCCCGATTCGCTTGTGCCCCTGCTGGTCATCGGCGCGGACAACAAGCTCGCGACCGGAGCCGCCGCGCTCGAGGTCGTCGTTCGTCGCACCTTCAACAACAGCAGCTGCGCGCTCGCCGGCGTGTTCCGGCACGAGGGGGCAGTGCTCGCGCGTTTTCTGATCGACGACGCCGACAGCACCCGTCGTATCGCCGCCGTTCTTTGCAACGAAGGCGACGTGAATCGCGCGCTGTCACAGGCCGCGACCGCCATCGAGGCCGCCGGCTGGCAGGAGCGGGAATTCGAGGTCATCGTGCCCGGCCGCCACGGCGACGCCGTCTGCGAGACCGTTGAGGGCGGCGTTCCCGCGTGCCTCGGCGCCATCTCAGCCGAACGCATCACCGTCACCTGGCACAACGGCAACGGCCTGCGATTGCGGACCTTCACAGCGACCGACGACGACCCAACCACCGACGACATCGGCGTCGCTCCCACCGAGCTCGCCGAAGACGTCCTCTTGCGCGACATCCATCCCGAATACGCCCGTCGTTTCGAGCTCGCGCGGCTCTCCGCGTTTCAACTCACGCGCATCGACACGCCCGAGCCCGTGCACGCTTTCCGTGGCCAGGCGCGCGACAATCCCCGCGACGAACGCATCTTAGTCTACACCGGCGTCCGCGCCATCCCCGACATCACGGAGATCGACCTCGATCGGGACCCCGACGCCTTGTGGGAGCTCGAGCGCGCCTATTTCGAGGGTCTGCGGGTGCTGCGTGAGGTGCAGGTCGGCCGCAGCCGTCGCGACCGCTTCCACTGGAACCGCCTGACCATCTATGTGCGCCATCCGGTGCGCATGGACAACGCTGCCATCGCCCGCATCGCCGGGCGGCTCGAAGGCCCGACGCGAGGCCTCGGCTTGGAGAAGGTCATCGTCCGTTGCCGCGTCGTTGAGCCCGGCAGCAACGGCCGCCCGATCGACCGCGCCATCGTCATCGCCCGCCCCGGCAAGCATCGGCTGCAGGTTACGGTGCACGAACCGACCGAGCGCTCCGTCCGCGCCATGAGCGACTACGCAATCAAGGTGGTGCGCGCCCGTCGCCTCGGCCTGGTCTACCCGTACGAGCTCGCTCGCATCCTCACCGGTCAGCGGTCCCCCGACTCGCCAGCCCCGCACCCCGACCTCGCGCACGGGCAGTTCGTCGAGCACGACCTCGACCACGCCGGCGATACGCTCATCCCGGTCGACCGGCCGTACGGGGGCAACACAGCCGCTGTCGTCGTCGGTGTGATGGAAAACGTCACCGCCAAACATCCCGAAGGCATGCAGCGCGTCTTCATCGCCGCGGATCCGACCAAGGCGATGTGCGCGCTGGCCGAACCGGAGTGTCGGCGCATCATCGCGGCCATCGATCTCGCCACGCGGATGGACGTGCCGATCGAGTGGGTTTCGATCTCCGCCGGCGCCAAGATCGCGATGGACAGCGGCACCGAAAACCTCGACTGGACCGCGCGCGTCCTCAAGTCGCTTGTCGAATTCACGCAGGCCGGCGGCGCCGTTCACGTCATCGTCTGCGGCGTCAATGTCGGCGCGCAGAGCTACTGGAATGCCGAAGCGACCATGCTCATGCACACCCGCGGGCTGCTGATCATGACCGCAGACGGCTCGATGGTGCTGACCGGCAAGAAGGCGCTCGAATACTCCGGCTCCGTCGCCGCCGAAGACGAACGTGGCATCGGTGGCTTCGAGCGCGTCATGGGCCCCAACGGTCAAGCGCAACACTTCGCGCGGGATCTCGGCGAGGCCTACGCCGTGCTGATGGAGCATTATCGATTCAGCTACCGGCGCCGCGGGGAAAACGCGCCGCGCCGGCTGCCCACGGCCGATCCGGCGAGCCGCAACGTGATGCTCAGCCCCTACGCGGTCAACGGTTGTCCCGCCACCAACAACGACGACGGGTTCGCGACGGTTGGCGAGATCTTCGACGACGCCGCCAACCCGGGTCGGAAACGCCCGTTCGACGTGCGCGCGGTGATGGGGGCCGTGATCGACCAGGACGGCGGCTGCCTCGAGCGCTTTGCCGGCATGCCCGAAGGCGAAACGGCGGTGATTTGGGACGCGCACCTGGGCGGCTACCCGGTGTGCATGATCGGGTTTCAGTCCAAGCCCCAGCCGCGGCGCGGCCGCATCCCGACCGACGGACCTGACACCTGGACGGGCGGCACGCTCTTTCCGCGGTCATCCAAGAAGGTGGCGCGCGCCATCAACGCCGCGTCCGGCAACCGACCGGTCGTCGTCCTGGCCAACCTCTCCGGCTTTGACGGGTCGCCCGAATCCCTGCGTGCGCTGCAGCTCGAGTACGGCGCGGAGATCGGTCGCGCGGTCGTCAACTTCAACGGTCCCATCGTCTTTGTCGTGGTCGGTCGCTACCACGGCGGCGCGTACGTCGTGTTCAGCAAGGCCCTCAACTCCGGGCTGACCGCGCTCGCGTTGACCGGCACCTATGCGTCGGTCATCGGTGGCGCCCCGGCCGCCGCTGTCGTCTTCCCACGCGTTGTCCGGCGACGTGCTGAAGCCGATCCACGGATCAAGCAAGCAAGGGCGGCCGTCAGCAGCGCCGCTCCCGCCGACAAGCCGCGTGCTCGGGAAGCTCTGCAGGGATTGCTGGCCGAAGTGACGCTGGAAAAACAGGGCGACGTGGCCCGCGAGTTCGACGCGATTCACACGGTGCAACGCGCGGTCGAGGTCGGCTCCCTCGATGCGGTTATCTCGCCTGAGTCATTGCGCCCCGAGATCATCGAAAGGCTCGGGCAGTGGTGGCACGAGACAACCAACCGCGCGACACGACGCAGCTCGACACCGGCGATGGCATGATTTAGCCCGATTTAGCCGCAATGCCGGTCGTTTGGGGCTAAGGTATTGATTTCTAAGCTAAGCCCAGCGAGCAAAGCAGAGCCCCGGGCCTTCAGCCGGGGACGCTAAGTGACCAGCATTGGATTTAGCCCGAGTCCGGCCAGCGAGGATTCGCTACGGGGCCGCGGATACGACGGCTGGCGACGATGGGACCGGCAAGCTGCCGTCGGTGGTGATATTGGCGCTGGAGCTGCCGTCGATCACGGCCTTGCTGTAGGCGGCTGTTGCGCCGGACTGCGTAACCAACCCGAACCCGCAGCCGTGGATCATCGTCCGATCGAGCACGGCGCGACTCGGCTGGCCCTTGCTCTTGCCGTCGACGAGGACGCCGGCGCGCTTATGGGCATGGACGACGGAACGACGCAACGTCACAGAACCGCCGGCGAGCACAACGATTCCGTCGGCGAAGACCTGCTCCGGTTGACCCTTGACGTCACTCACAGCGGGTCGTGTGTTGCGCACCACGCTCTCCTCGAGCAGCAGGTCGCCGTCGTCGACGAACACGGCGCCGGTGTGGTTGCCCACGAAGACGGTGCTGCGCAACGTGGCCTTCGCCCGCTGGTAGACGTCGATGCCGAGCCCACCGGCTTTTTTCTTGGGCTCCGGCCGGCACCGATCAACCACCAGTCCGTCCGCGACGAGATGCACCTTCGCGCCCGCCAAGGCCACCGCAGCGAGTTGCCCTTCGGTTAGCCGCGCCCCGCTGAGATGGAGCGTGCTGTTGTGGCTGACGCCCAGGTGCACCGCGTGCTTGAACGGGTAGAGCTCGCCGGTCGTCCCGTCGATGGTCTCGCGGGGCCGGGAACCGTCGACCAACAGCCCGGCGATCGCGACGTCAACGTACACCTCAGCCTTGATGCCGCCGCCGTCGTTGTTCGAAAGCCGTACGTCGTTGGCGTGCAGCGCCGCCTGGCCGACCGTCACGATCGCGAAAGGCTGCGCTTTTTCGGGCAGCGCCTGCTGGTTGTTGGTGACGAGCAGACCGCGGACGCGCGCGACGGCCCCCTCCTCGGCGACATACAGGCCGTATTGCCGGCTCTTGTCGATGCGAACCCGACGCAGGTCCAGGGTCCCGTGCAGCACGGCGATACCCCACCCGTGGGTACCGCTCGGTGTGCCACGAATGTCGGAAACCAGCACGTCGGTTGCCTTCAAGCTGGTCGTCTTGCCCTGCACGACCAGGCCCTGTTTGGCGGCGCGCTGCACCCACAAACCGACAACGTCCGTCTCGGTGTCTTCGCGCAAAATGAGGCCGATCCCCAAGGTATGCGTGACCGGTTCAACAAACGTGTCCGAGACCCGCAGCCCCGCGGCGTGCAACGTGCTGCCTTTTTCATACACAAGGACGCCGGTACTCACGCAGCCGTCGACGTGGGAGCCGGCCAGCCAGGCTTTGGAGCCTTCCCTCACCGCCACGCCGTGGGCATACGAGACCGTGGGCAGGGTCTGCGGGTGATCGACGTGCAACCCTTGGATGTGCACCGATGAATTCTCGGTGGCGACCTGGACACCGACCGTGTAGCTGCGGTGCACGCGCACGCCGCGCAAAACCGCGTGCGACTTGCTGGTCAACGTGACACCGAGCCCCGACTTGCCGATCGGGATCAGGCCATCGACCACGACGTCTTCGAGCACGCATCGCGCTTCGGCGACGCAGGCAACACCGTAGGAGTTGACCGATGTGATGCGCACGCGGCGAAGAACGACGGTCCCCGAGTTGGTCGCCAGGATCCCGCCGCCGTCGACATGGCCCGGTACGGCGCGAACGTCGGCGATGACGCTGTCTTCGAGGGTGAGGCTGCTGCCCTTGTGTAACGCCGCACCACCGGCGGCTTTCAGCTTGTGCAGGTACAGACGCCGACCGGTGATTTGCCAGCCGTCGCGCGCGACGATGCCCGTATGCGCCCCGGAGATGGTGAGATCTCGCAACCCGAGCTTGCGCAGCTTGCCGGCCTTGGCCACATCGACGGCGGGTGACGAGGTCGGCTCGACGATCTTGACCTTCGCGGCGCAGACCCCGTGCAGGTTGATGCCCTCCGTGAAGGCCTGCAACGAGTAGGTGCCCTCGGCGAGCAGAATGGTGCTGCCGGGTTTGACCTTGGACCACGCGTGACCGATCGAGGGGAAAGGCTTGGCCGCCGACCCATCGCCGTTGCCAAGCCCGGCGGCGGCGTCGACGTGCAGGACGTCGGGCGCGCTCGATGGTCCCCACTTATCGGTTGGGCAGCGCTTCGGATCGGGCACGCAGCCGCGCAGTTGGGTGGGATCTGTGGGCTCGGGACCTTCGATAAACCCATCAGGGCAGAGCCACGGCACGCCAGCTGCCCGGCAGGTGACCTCACCCTTTTCGTCGACCCGCGGATAGCTGCCGGCGACGCAGCCCTTCTTGGCGGCGATCTCGGCAAGGGAACAGGCGCGAGGCGTCAAACCGCACCCGGCGCTATCGAGAAAGCACGTCGCGACCGGCTGACCATCCCAGCACCAGCGCGGCGGCTCGAGAGCGGGCAAGGATGGCACGGCGTCGAGACCGAATTCCGGCTTGTCGTCGCTCTTTGCCGTCCCGACAAGCGTCGGACTCGAGCCGACCGGCACGCACTTGCCTCCAGCATGGGGAGCCGGCCACTGACCGGCCCGACAGCCGTTACCTGCCTTCAGCTCCGCATCGGTGCACAGCCTGCCTTTCAACCAGCACCCGGCGGCGCCTGCCTTGCAGCCTTTGTCAGCCTCATCTCGCCAGTCGCCACACCAACGCGGCTCGCAGCTCGATGTGTCGCTGGCCTCTTTGTCGGCGCAGCTACGAGGCCCGATAGGGATGCATTCATCCGCCGCGAACAGGTACGCCGAACCGAGCGGGCAGCAGCTGCCATCGAGTCGCAATCGCAGCTTCTCGCAGCTTGCCGTGGCGTCGCTCTGCTCGGTCGCGTCGTCGCTCGAGCCGGCGTCCTCGGAGCAGGCCGTCACCGCCGCGATTACCGCCATCCCCGCCGCGGCAAGAGACACGTGCGCGCGCCATCGGGACGGGTCTGCTGACATGCTGCGGATCAGGTACCTGGCTTGCAAGGCACTTCGCGCACCGTGACGGTTTGTTTGCCGTTGACCTGGTTGACCTGGACTTCCTTGCACATCTTGACCGGCGCTGTCGGACGCCGGGTGAGGCTGCGCGGCGGCCGTTGGCGGAGGCGTTTTTGGTCGCGGGCCAGCTTCTTGATCCAGCGTGGTCCGCGGTGGTGGGTCCAGCGCGTCAGCGGCTTTTCACGCGGCAATCCGGTGCGGATCTCCTCGAACATCGTCGCGCCACGGGGCGTCGGCCCACGAAACGCTTGCAGCGGACCAGGCAGCCGAATCGGGTCAAAGGTACCGCCGCCGTCGCGCAAGGTCCGTTTCCGACAGCGCTGGCGGACCTTCACTTTGCGGTGTTTTTTGCCCGGCACGATCGTCTGCCAGCCCCACGTGTAGCACTGAACGATGAGCAGGCTGCTCTGCTGGTAGGCGTCGATACGCTGGCGTTGACCGCGCGGAATCCGCACACGATTGCGGAAGTCTCGGTTCGGTTTGGGAGCCTCGTATTTGGGCGGCGGCGGGATCGGGATGCCCTTGCCGCCGTGTCGCTGGTGTTCGGCCTGGGTCATAAACAGGCGCCTGCGCTCCTTCGGCGACGCACGCAAATACAAGTGGGTCGGCGGCAACCGCAGCCCAGCCGGCGGTGCTGGTGCCTTCTTGCCGGCCCCGTGATGCAACATCGCGAGCAGCGCCCACTGTTCGAAGCGCGTAAACCGACAGTAGCTGTGGTAGCGACGCAGCCGCGCGAGATCGTCCATCTTGTTGAAGTTATTTACTTCTCGGTAGGCGACAGCCATGCCCAGCGCGAACTTCATGCCCGACGCGTCGCCGCCCTTCTTCGTCCAGCTCCGCACCGCCTGGCAGCGTTCGCGGGTGTATTGCTGAGCCGATTTGGGAGGTTTGGAGGGTCGACTCGCCGGCGGAACCCACTTGAACTGGCCAAACGAGCCGCTGGGTTTGTATTTCCATCCGCGCCGCTGGTGCACGCCCATCGACCGACGGTTGTTGTTGCGGTCGCGGTTTTGCTTCGCCCTCTTCTTCTGCAGCTCCTTGTAGATAGCGCGATCGCGTCGCAGCGGCTGGGCGCTGGCCACGGACGCGCCCAGGAACGCGCCAACCAACACGGTTACGACCGCCGCTGAAGCGCGCAGAGTCCACGGCGAGGGATGCCCGCCCGACAGCTTGGTGCAGCGGCGATCAGGCATTTTCAGGCTGGATGGGGCGCACGCAATACCCGTGGCCGACGAGCGCAACGACGGCCTCGTAGCCAGATTGTCGGGCGATAGCGGTGTAGTTGTCGCCGACGTCGATGATCTCGACGGGCAGGATCTGGTCGAGCGTGCGGAAGAAATCGAGAGGCTCGGTCATGTCGCCCGTGGTGTCCAGCTTTCGCCACGGCGGGACGTCGCGGCCGGTCACCAGGGCATCGAGCGCGTCGGGTAGCCAGAGCGGCACCATGGCCGGATCGTCGAGGTCGTCAAAGGCGATCTTGTCGTTGAATCGCGCGAGTGCGTCGGCGTCGGTCGCGGCGCCCAGGGTGTCGGCAAGGCGCAAGACGGCCGCGAGCGGGGGCGGCTGATCGGATGTGGTGGAAGCCATGCGGTCCCGTCGTTGAGCGTCCGGCTACTTGGTCGGAAATGCCGTGTTCAGGTTGTGTTGAACGTCCGCTGCTGGCGTGGCGTGCTTCATCACAGCTCCAATGCGTTGGCTTCGAACACGGTAACAGCCGCGCCCCCGCATGTAACGAGCGCCGTTTATTTGCAGGGGATCTTCGGCGCCGCCGGCCACGACTGTCTTGGGCGTCACCGAGAAGCCGGCTGCGACGATATCGGGCCCGCCGACACACGTACCTTTGACGCACTTCGCGCCGTTGGAGCAGGCCTTGGCAACCGGGGCGCACTTGCCCTGGTAGGGTTTGAGCCGCAGGCAGGGCCCCGCTATTGTGACCGCGACGGAATCGCTACTGGACGGTGGACCGATGCGGACTGCGAGCGCAGCTGCAACGCTTTGGACGAACGCGTGCGGGGTGCTGGTCGCGCTTGCTGTGGCGGGGTGCAGCCAATCGAGCGCACCGTTGACCGGGATTCAAAGCACGAACGACGGCGGCGGCAACGCAGCGACCGACGGCGCCAACATCAGCGACGCGGCAGGGGCAGATTCGGCGCATGACGACGCGGCTGGGCAGGATTCACGCGCGGTGCAAGCCGACACCCAGGTCAACCAGATCGGATCGGAGTTGTTCGGACGTGAGCGTCGCCGCACTCATCGGCAATGCGTTTCGCGATTCAGCCGACCGTAAGACGCACGTCACCATCGCCCGAGCCGGCGCCCGGTTCAGTTGA
>Ga0114932_10001864_pt1 | contig 23168 bp, 21 predicted proteins | sample 2SBtaG_2_FD_87286 | JGI IMG/M metagenome (GOLD analysis project Ga0114932, IMG submission 87286) | Deep subsurface microbial communities from Kolumbo volcano to uncover new lineages of life (NeLLi) - 2SBTROV12_ACTIVE470 metaG | ecosystem: Environmental > Aquatic > Marine > Volcanic ...
GCTGGGGACGATGATCTCCGCCCCCTGGATCACCCGAGCGCTGATCGCGACCAACGCCACCGTCTACGCGCTGGTCGCCATCCCCATGGACGAGGCGGGGACCTACGGCGCGGTGCTCGCCCGGCACGGCTTCGTGCCCGCCGAGCCCCAGGCGCTGGACCTCTTGACCTCGCTCTTCCTGCACGCCGGGCTCAGCCACCTGATCGGCAACCTGTTGGTGCTCGGCGTCATCGGCCGTCGGGTCGAGGCCTCCCTCGGCCCGCTCGCCTACCTGGTGGCCTTCCTCGGAACTGGGAGCGTGGCCATCGGAAGCTTCGCGGTCTTCGCGGCGGGAACCACCGTCCCGCTGGTCGGGGCTTCTGGCGCCATCTGCGGCCTGCTGGGTGTCTACCTGCTCCGCGTGCCCGAGCACCGCTGGCGGGTCGCCGCCCTCGCGCTGCCGGTGCTGTTGGGCCCCTGGCTGGCAGGTGCGGGCACCCACGTGGCCTACGGCGCCCACCTCGGGGGCTTCCTCGCCGGCCTGCTCTACGCGCTGGCTCTCAAGATCCCCAGCATGCGGCGCAGGGGCTCCGCGGCCCCCCACAAGAGCTGATCGCCCACGGTGAAGCAGGTGACGTGATCGCCCCCCTGCTTCATCTTGCGCAGGCGACCCACCGGGACCCGCAGCGACCCGGCCACCGCCACCGGCGTGAGCCGGGTGAGCGTGGCCTGCTCGGCGTTCTCGACCAGGTCCACCCAGTCGTGGGCTTCGCCGATGAGCGCGGCCACCTCGTCCAGGGGCACATCGCGGGTCAGCTTGATGGTGAGGGCCTGGGCGTGGCAGCGCAGCGCGCCCACGCGCACGCACAAGCCGTCCACCACCAGGTCGGTTGTGCCCAACAGCTTGTTGGCCTCGGCCATGCCCTTCCACTCCTCCCTCGTCTGCCCATCGTCGACCAGCCGATCGATCCAGGGGAGCACGTTGGCCGCCAGCGGGGCTCCGAACTGCGTGGTGGGAAGGAGGGGTGAGGCCAGCACCTGGGCCGCGCGCTCCGACAGCTCCAGCGGCGAGGCCCCCACATCGAGCCCCCCGAAGGCCTGCATCTGCGCCACGAGCTCGGCCAGGTGGCGCGCCCCCGCACCGCTGGCCGCCTGGTAGCTCATGGTCGACACCCACTCGACCAGGCCCGACCGCAGCAGGCCGGCCAGCCCCATCACCATCAGGCTCACGGTGCAGTTCGCCCCCACGAAGGTGCGCGTCCCGGCGTGCAGGGCCGCTTCGATGGCGGGGCCGTTGACCGGGTCGAGCACCAGGCAGGCCTCGTCGGCCATGCGCAGCGCACCCGCCGCGTCGATCCAGATCCCGTCCCAACCGGCCGCGCGCAACCGTGGATAGATGGCCTTCGTGAACTCGCCGCCCTGGCAGCTGACCAGCACGGGCCAGGCGGCGAGCGCCTGGGGGTCGCGGGCGTCCAGCAGGAGCGTGGTGGCTTCCGGCGGACCGGCCGCCCCCGGCGACGACGTGGAGAAGAAGCCCGCTTCCAGCCCATCGAAGTCGCCACACGCGCGCATGCGTTGCATCAACACCGATCCGACCATGCCGCGCCACCCGACGAATCCGACCCTCACGAGCCCTCCTCGTGGGTCTCCGGAAGCAAGCCGCGTGCCACGCCGCTCTCGTCGACCAGCACGACCCGTCGGTGCGGGAACGGCAGCACGACGCCGTGGCGCTCCAGCTCCCGCTTCACCGCCACCGACAGCGCATCCTTGAGGTCGAGGAACTCGGTGCGAACCACCCAGTAGGCCACCACCAGGTCCACGCCCGACTCCCCATAGCGGGTGAACCGCACCATGGGGCGCGGCTCGTCGAGCACCCGCGGGTGCGCGTCGCCGAGGTCCATCAGCCAGGTGCGCACGGCGTCGAGGTCCGCGTCGAAGGGCACCGTGACGAGCAGGTCGAGGCGCCGGATGGGGAAGCGCGTGTAGTTCACGATCTCGCCCTTCATCACGGTCTCGTTCGGCACGCGCACGTACAGGTTCTGCGCCGTGCGGAGCTTCACGCTCAGCAGGTCGATGGCGAGCACCTCGCCCTCGCTCGTCCCGATCTGCACCCAGTCCCCCACGCTGAAGGGCTGCTCGCCGATGAGGAACAGGCCGCTGATGATGTTCGAGGCCGAGGTCTGGGAGGCGAAGCCGAGCGCGACGGTCAGGATGCCCGCGGCCCCGACCAGCACCGTCAGGTCGAAGCCGAGCTCGGTGAGCGCGGATGCCAGCGCCAGCCCGGACACCCCGTAGAACACGACCCGGCGGACCAGCACGGCGCGCTCTTCGCTGAGCACCCGTGCCACCGTGCGGTACGCCACGCCACGGAGCACGTAGGCGGCGCCGAAGCCCACCACCACCAGCACGAGGGCGCGGCCCAGCACCGCCAGCGACTCGGCGTCCACCGACGCCTCGAGCACTGCTTGCAAGGCCTCGCTCATCGCTCCAGCCCCGAGAAGAGCGCGTTGAACACCCGGACGATCGGGCTCTGCCGGGAGCCGTCCCGCGGGGACGCGAGGGCGGTGACGGACCCGGCCTCGGCCGGGGCGCCGGCCCCGATGTCGACCTGGTCGGTGTCGCCGTCGTCGCCTCGGACCAGCTTCAGCTCCTCGGTCCAGACCGCGGTCGCGCCAGCGAAGAGCGCGAGGTCGGCCATCGGCAGCCGCAGGCGGGTGATGCCGAGCGGCATGGGGCTGCGGTTCTCGATCGTGATGCGTGAGATGGCCCGGTGCGAGCGCACGCGGAGGCGCTCCAGGCTGGTCAAGAGCTTCGTGCGCAGCGCGTAGCCGAGGTGCCCCTCCATGGTCGAGGGACCGAACCAGGTGTCCGAGGGGCGGGACACGGGCAGATCGGCGAGCAGGGTGTCGCCTTCGCTCAGCGCGAGCCACAGGGGTGAGCTGAGGTACGCGACGAGCGTGGACCCTGCGGGCACGACCATGTGCTGCTCGGGGCGCGCGACCACGAAGCGATCGGGCAGGCGCGGGTGCAGCCGGATCGATCCGCTCCCCGCCGCGAAGCGTCGCACCTCGAAGCCGGGCGGGGCTTCCCAGGTGTCCAGGACCGACCACGCCTGCGCCTCGGAGAGCGGGTCGCCTCTGGAGCGCCAGGCCACCTGCAGCACGCCGCTGGCGCGGCTCAGGAGCAGCTCCATCGGCCCGAGCCGCAAGGACCGGTAGCCCCGATCGGGCAGCTCGACCTCGCCCCACCAGGGGTTCAGCGCCATGGACACGTCAACACGGTGTCATTGTACGTCTCGACACTGATCGATCGGCGCCCCGCGTCCGAACTACTCCAGCGGAGGCTTCCGATGGTCTGGTTCACGATACTCACGCTGGGCTGCGGTGCGGCCATCTCCGTCGACTACCAACAAGACGAGAGCTTCGCCGTGACCGCGATCGACTTCTCAGGCTTCCGGGCGGTCGAGTTCCTGGCCGACGTAGCCGCCGAGCGGGCCCAGGAGGAGTGCTACGAGACCGCGTACGAGGTCAGCGAGCTGCCCTGCGACCTGGACGAGCCCTCCACCTGCTTCTCCGCGCTCTACGTGTGCGACGAGCGCTCCTCAGCGGTGGCGACGCACCAGGGGTAGCGGGCCCTCGAGCCACAGCCCCGTGGCGGCCGCGGCGCTGCAGCCGTTGGACGAGGACTGGTCCACGCTCGGGTAGGGGCCGAGGGCACCCTCGGAGGAGCGCATCGCGTGGTCGAAGAGTCCAGCGCTCTCGCGGTCCACGAGCTCGATGTCGGCGGGCGCGTCCTGGCCGCAGGCCACGAGGAGGGAGAGGGTGAACAAGCTGGACTCCCGGGTGGATGCAGGAGGGAAGACAAGAAGCGATCCACCACGCGATTCCAGGTGGTTGTGCGTTGACGGTGCCCAACACCCTGCGCGATCGCGGCGCGCGTGTCATGGTCGGTTCGGAGGTCGTGTGGCCAAGCCGATCATCGTGCGCCTGGGCGGCGCGGACAGCGTGTTCCAGCACGCGCGGGTCGACCGCGCCATGCTCTACGGCAAGCGGCTCCGCGTGCCGCTCGATCCCGACGGGCAGCCCTGCACCCGCGCCTCGCTCACCACCGAAGGCGACCTCCTGCTCCGCGCCGGCATGACCAACCAGGGCTACTTCAACGCCGAGGGGCACCAGGTGCCCACCAGCGAGCTCGTGGGCCTCGACGACGACGACCAGGAGCTTCCACGCACCCCCGGCACCCTCGGCGAGCCCCAGGAGCTCACGCCCGCCGACCCGCGGGAGCTGCTGGAGATGCGGGTGCGCACGGTCTACGCCCTGGAAGCCGAGCACCTCGACAGCGAGCTCGCCAGGGGGCTCGAGGCGGGCGACCTGTTCCGCTTCCGCTTCAGCTACCGGGCCGACTGGCGCAACGAAGAAGCCTTCCTCGTGCAGAACGACCACGGGGTCTTCGCGCTCATCGGCGCCACCGCGGCGCCCGTCTGGTCCGAGCTCGCCCAGACCTCGTCCCCTCAGCTCGAGGACGACGACGAGGACGACGAGCTGGACTTCGAGATGTTCTGACCCCGGCACGACCTTCGACCCCTCGGGGTCCCCGCCAGGACATTCGCTCAGCTCTCGCCCGCCCGATCCGATGGAGACGGCATGCTCTTCTTGTTCGCGGTCGGCTGCGATCCGTCCTTGCCCGACTCGAGCGCCCGGCAGGCCGACGGGGCCGACACGGCCGACACGACACACGAGCCCGAGGACAGCGGCCATGCAGGCAACCAGACCGGCAGCGGCGACACCGACACCCCGGACACCGGCGTCCCCGACACAGACGCGGCCAAACCGACGACCTTCGCTCTCGACGGCCAACTCGGCGTGGACGCGGCCACGGCCGTCGTGGGCGGCGCGGCGAACCAGGACCAGCTCGCCGAGTGCGTCGTGGCGGTCGGTGACCTCGACGTGGACGGCGCCCTCGACCTGGGGCTCGGAGCGCCCGGACACACCGACGACCGCGGCGCCGTGGCGCTCGTCCTGGGCCCGCTCCCCGCGCAGACCAGCCTGGCGAGCGCCACCCTGCTCACTGGCGAGGACGCCGGCGACGACGCTGGCCGGAGCTTCGCCGCAGGCGACCTCGAGGGCGACGGCGTCCCGGAGATCCTCGTCGGCGCTGCAGGCGCAGGGGCCGGCGGCCGGGCGTACCTCATCCGCGGCCCCACCGACACCATGGAGCTCGCCGCCTCGGACCTGGTGCTCGAAGGTACGGACAGCGAGGACCTCGGCACCTCGGTGGCCGTGCTCGGAGACCTCGACGGTGATGGCTGGCCCGACGCCGTGGTCGGCGCCCCGGACCTCGGCGGCCACCCCGGAGCGTTCTACCTGCTGCGCGGTGGCGCGTCGCTGCCCACCACGCTGACCACCGAGGACCTGCCGGTCGTTCGAGGTGCCCGCGACTGGGACCACGTCGGTGCCTTCCTCGCCGGGGCCGACGACCTCGACGGCGACGGCCGCGCCGACCTCCTCGTGGGCGGCGACGGGGGCAGCCGCGCCTGGGTCGTCTACGGCGACGACCAGCTGGCGGGGTCGCTGGACCTCGAGATCACCGCGCTCGGGCGTGTGACCGCGCTGTCCGGCAGCGGCAACGCGGGCGCCCGCATGGTCGCGCCTGGCGACGTGGACGGCGACGGCCTCGGCGACCTCGTGGTGGCCGCCCCCTCACGCGAGGACGGGAGCCTGGCCAACGCAGGAGCGGTCTTCGTCCTGCCCGGCCCGCTCGACGAGCTCGAGGAGGTCGACGTGGAGTCCGCAGCGGTGGCCTGGGCGTACGGGCTCGAGGAAGCGGCTCGCTTCGGCGACGCGCTGGACGCCACCGACCTCGACGGCGACGGCTCGATCGATCTCGTGGTCGGCGGGCGGGGTGCGGCGGGCTCGGAAGCTGGCGCTGTGTACGTGCTGCAGGGGCCCATCGAGAGCGGCCGACTGGCTCTGGAGAAGGCGCCGCGGATCGAAGGCGCGTCCGAGGGCGACAAGCTGGGCTATGCCCTCGCGCTCCCCGGCGACCTCGACGGCGACGACCTGCCCGATCTCGTGGTCGGAGCCTGGGGCACGGGCAACCGCGCCGGCTCGGCCTACGTGTTCCCCCTCTGGCGCCCGGCGGACTGACCCCCCTCCCGCACCATGCGCTACCGTGACTCGAGGAGGCTGCTCATGTGGCTCTGGCTCGCGCTGGCCTGCTGCGGCAAGGAGGGACCCGTGACCACCGGACCCGCGCTCATGGAAGCCACCGACGCCACCCGCTTCCTCACCGGGAGCTGGTACGTGGTGGGCTCCGACGACCCCACGCGCGTCACCCTCGACCCGGGCGGAACCTTCGCGCTCACGGCCGGGGACGACGGCGGCGGGCCCTTTGCCGACATGGTCGCCGGCGGCGCCTGGGCCGGTCCCTGGGGTGCGAACGCCGACAGCGTGTGGTTCGACGCGTCGGTGCAGCGCTACACCTACCCGTTGACGATGCTCGACGGAAAGCTCAACATCGAGGTCGGCGGGGTGCAGCTTCGGCGGCCCTGACCTGCAGCTACCGCAGGTCGGTCACCCCACGCCGCGGCCCGGAGGCGCGGCGTCCAGCGTTCACGACCTTGGCACGGCACGTGAACTGCAACGGGCCACATCCGAACCAAGGAGCCACGGATGCGCTACCTGACCCCCCTCGCGCTGCTCGTCACCCTGCCGGTCTTCGCCGAGCCCCCCGCCGAAGGCGACGAGCAGGTCGAGCTCGCCAGGGAGCTCCTGCCCCCGCCTCCCCGCGGCAAGGGGAAGGCGAAGGCCAAGGCACAGTGACTACGCGCCGAAGCTGAGGTCGAGCTTGATCAGGACCTCGTCCTTGATCAAGTCGTCCGGCTTGCCCGGGTAGGTCACGCCCCAGAGCTGGCGGTCGATCGTGAACTCGGCGGTGGCCTTGGCGCCACCCTCGGAGAGCTCGATGGCCGCCGGGAAGCTGACCTCGGCTTCCTTGCCCACGAAGTTCAGGGTGCCGGTCACCGTGTAGCCGTCCTCGGCCGCCGTCACGCTCGACGAGGTGAAGCTCGCGGTGGGGTGCGCCTCGATGTTGAAGAAGTCGGGGCTCTTCAGGTGGTTGGACAGCTTCTCGACGTCGGCCCACGTGGTGGTGGTGTCGATCGTGAAGCTGGTGGCGGTGGGCTGGCCGTCGGCCACGGTGAGGCTGCCCTCGAAGCCCTTGAAGCCACCCTCGTGGTCACCGGTGAGCTTGGCGCCCACGAAGCCGATCGTGCTGGCCTCGGCGTTCACCTGGAGCGTCTGGCCGGCGGGCTCGGGCTCGGGGGCGGGGGCCGGGGCGGGGGCCGGCGCGGGCGCGGTGACCTCGGCGGCGGGCTTGTTGTCGACTTCGGAGCCGCAGGCGAGCAGCACGGACAGGAACAGCATCAGGACCTCGTGGAAATGCGAAGGCCCGCCCACTAACCCTCGTGGAAGACCGCCACCTCTGTGAGCGGCTTGCGCGCGAGGTCCGGTACGTCCACGCCCTCCTCGGCGTAGCCCACGGGGAAGAGGATGGAGGCCTTCTCGTTCGCCGGGCGCCCGAGCAGGTCGCCGAGGAACTTCATGGGGCTCGGCGTGTGCGTGAGCGTGCAGAGGCCGGCGTGGTGCAGGGCCGCGATGAACAGCCCGCAGGCGATGCCCACGCTCTCCTTCACGTAGTAGTGCTGCTTCTTCGACCCGTCGGCCTGCCGACCGAAGGTCTGGGCGAAGCACACCACCAGCCACGGGGCACGCTCCAGGTAGGGCTTGTCCGCCGAGGTCCCCAGGCCTTCGAGGGCACGGCGCCACTCGTCGTTCATCCGGCCCGCGTAGTTCTTGCGCTCCTCCGCCTCGGCGGCCTCGCGGATGCGCTTCTTCAGGGCCGGGTCGGAGACCGCGACGAAGGTCCACGGCTGGAGGTGAGCACCGCTCGGCGCGGTGGAGGCCGTGGCGATGGCCAGCTCGATCAGCCGCCGTGGCACCGGTCGATCGGAGAACGAGCGCACGCTGCGCCGGGCATCGAGCTCCTCGAACAGGTCCTCGGCGCGCGCCAGCATCTCCTGCTCCGAGAAGCTCGGTGGGCGGTAGCGCACGAAGCTCACTGGTACCCCTGGGCCTGCAGCGTGAAGAGGTGGGCGTAACGCCCGTCCGCCGCCAGCAGCTCCTCGTGGGTGCCGCACTCCACCAGCTCGCCGCGGTGCAGCACCCCGATCCGGTCGGCCATGCGCACCGTGGAGAAGCGGTGGGAGATCAGGATGGCGATGCGCTCGTCGGTCATGGCCCGGAAGCGCTCGAAGATCTGGGTCTCCGCCTCCGCATCCATCGCCGCGGTGGGCTCGTCGAGCACCACGATGTCGGCGTCGGTGCGCATGAAGGCCCGCGACAGGGCGACCTTCTGCCACTGGCCGATCGACAGCTCCCGGCCGTCCTTGAACCAGCGGCCGAGCTGGGTGTCGTAGCCCGACGGCAGGCGCTCGATGAAGTCCTTCGCCAGGCCCTTCTCCGCGGCGAGTGCCCAGCGCTCGCGGTCATCGAGGGCCTCGCGGTCCCCCACCCCCACGTTCTCGCCCACCAGGAGCTGGTAGCGCACGAAGTCCTGGAAGATCACGCCGAGCTTTCGCCGCAGCGCGGTGAGCTCCCAGCGCGACACCGCCAGCCCGTCGATCGTGACCTCGCCCTCGTCGGGGCTGTAGTAGCCGGCCAACAGCTTGATGAGCGTGGTCTTGCCCGAGCCGTTCTCCCCCACCAACGCCAGCTTCTCGCCGGGCTTCACGTGCAGGTCGACGCCGCGCAGCGCCCACTCCTCCGAGCCGGGGTAGCGGAAGCCCACGCCCGCGAAGCGGATGCCGTCGCCTGGCACGGGGCCCTCGATCGCGCCGCCGGTGCGCTCGGCGTCGGGCGCCTCGAGGAACGCGAACAGGTTCGAGACGTAGAGGTTGTCCTCGTACATGCGCCCGATGGCGTCCAGGCCCGACGCGATGGCCGACTGCCCCTGCTTGAAGATCAAGAGGTACATCGTCATGTCGCCGAGCGTGATGCTCCCCTGGACCGTCTCGTAGGCGATCCAGGCGTAGGTCCCGTAGAACGCCCCCGTGCCGAGCAAGCCCACGAGGCCGCCCCAGAGGCCCCGCCGGACCGTGATGCGGCGGTCGTCGGCGTAGACCGAGCGGAAGATGGCCCGGTAGCGCTCGACGAACAGCGGCCCGAGCCCGAAGAGCTTGACCTCCTTCGCATAGTCCTCTCGTGCGACCAGCACCTCGAGGTAGTTCTGCTTCCGAGCCTCCTCGCTGCGCCAGTTGTAGAGGCGGAAGGCGTCGTCGCTGAACTTGGTCTCGACCAGGAAGGTCGGCACCGCCGCCACGGCGAGGATCAGCACCGCCCACGGCGAGAAGGCGAGCAGCAGCCCGCCGTAGCTCAAGAGCTGCACCACGCTGCGCACGATGCTGAAGGTGCGGCGGAAGAGCTGCAGCGGACGGGAGGACGCCTGGCGGCGCGCGCGGGTGAGGCGGTCGTAGGTCTCGGCGTCCTCGAAGGCCGGCAGCGACAGGGCGAGCGCCTTCTCGAGGATCATCACGTTCACGGCGTGGCCCAGCTCGACCCGCAAGAGCGCTTCCACGGTCGACAGCCCGCGGCCCGCCAGGCTCTGGGCGGCCACGAGCCCTCCCTCGACCAGCAGCCACCGCACGGTCGTGGACCAGTCACCAGCCACCACCGCGTCGACGATCAGCTTGCCCACGTAGGCGATGCCCGCCGGCAGCAAGGCCGCCACGACGGTGAGGGCGGCAAACGCGAGGGTGAGCGGCGCGTTGGTCTGCCGCACCAGGCGCAGGGCCGGGAGCGTGTGACGGAAGGCGGAGAGGCGGTCGCTCACCGGCGGAGGCTATCGCGCGGCCTCGATCGCTTCGATGACCGCGGCCGGGTCCGCTTCGTTGGCCAGGTAGGTGATGATCCCGTCCCGATCGATCACGACCTGCATCGGGAAGGGCGCCCACACCATGCCGGTCTCGCTCGGCGCGTAGCTGTTGTACACGTTCGACATGTCGTCGAGCAGGCAGGTGGTGTCCACCCCCGCGGCGACCAGGAAGTCCCCACCGATGCTGACGTCGTCGTGGGGTGCGACCCAGAAGGTGACCACGTCCTCGTCGTCGGCGTAGACGTCCATGATGCTGGCCTCGGTGTCTGGAACCTCCAGATCGCAGGCCGGTCACGTCACCGAGAAGTAGGCCAGGAACACCACCTGGCCGCGGTAGTCGGCCAGCGCGTAGCTCGACATCAGGGTCGAGGGCGGGGTGTAGCCGAGCAGCTCGAAGTCCACGTGCTCGGTGCCGAGGGTCTGGCTGCCCTTGTCGATCCGCAGCTCGCCCTCGGGCTCGTCGGGGTCATCGCTGGTCCAGGTGAGCGAGGTCTGGTTGGCGAAGCCGTCGGGCAGCGTGACCACCACGGCTTCCGCGCTGCCGGGCGCGACCGTGAGCGCGTCCGGGCTCGACGAGCCACCCGCGGGGCTGCCCACGGACACCTCGAGGTCGAAGATCCCCGCGTTCTCGAAGGTGACCGCCACGCTCTCCTCCCCCTCCACGACCCAGATGCCTTCCTCGACCACGATCTCGGGCCCGGCGAGCCCCGGCTCGATCTGCAGCGCGGCGCTGTAGAACCAGTCCGCCACCAGCACGCGCCCGTCGAGCGCGCCGACGCCCATGGACCACTGCACGGCGTCTTCGTGGCCCAACACCCGCGGCTCGCCGTCCCCGATCCAGGCGAGCACCGTGGCGTACCAGCCCGACGCGAGCAGGTGGTCGCCGTCGAGGGCCACGCCGTAGCTCGGGCCCGGGGTGGGGACGTCCCCGTCGTACACGAGGCTGCCCCCGTCGATGCTGTACACCGCCGCCCCAGCGCCCCCGAGCGCCACTGCCACCCGGTCGCCCTGCAGGTCGAGATCGCGCCCCTTCGAGCCGAGGTCGACCCGGTCCAGCTCCTCGAAGGCCTGGTCGAGCCGGTAGAGGATCAGCTCCTCCCCGTCCACGACCAGCGCCGTGTCGTCCTCGAGGGCTACGGCCAGCGCCTCGGTGGCGCCCACCGACGACACCTGGGCACCGTGCCCGTCGAGGAGCAGCACCCCCTCGCCACGGGCCGCGAGCAGCACCCGGCCGGCGTCGGCGGCCACGTCCTCGTGGTCGGGCAGCACGACCTGGGCGCCCGACACCGGCGCGGTGGGGTCGGACAGGTCGACCGGGTACAGGCCCGCGTCGCGGGTGGCGAGCCAGGCCGTGCGCGTGGAGGCGTCGTAGGCCAGGCGGCTCACCTGGTACGCGACCGTGGCCGAGGTCACGTACTGGCCGTCGCCCAGGCCGATCACCGCCACGCCCACGTCGCAGACCGCGAGGCCGTACTCGGCGTCGATCACCTCGGCGTCGGTGAGGTGGCAGATGGCGCCCCATGGGTTCTCCGACGAGCCCTGGTCGTAGCGCCCGTCGGTGCCCAGGGTGGTCAGCGGGTCGCCCAGCTCGAAGGCGGTGGGCGGCGAGGTGTCGACCGCTGAGCCACCGTCGGTCGGGGGCGACGTGTCGACGGAGGCGCCGGTCTCGTCCGGGGCGGCCACGTCGGGTGCCGAGCCGTCGTCGAGGGCGACGCAGACGCCGCTGGCGAGCCGGCCGTAGCCCTCCGCACATGGGGGGGAGGGGGAACAGGCAAACAGTGCTGAAAGGACCACGACCGACCCGCCTGGGGTGAGGATGTCCGCCACCGCTGGCGGTTTCAGGGTGCGCCGAGCAGCGCGTCGACGAGGCGGGCGGGCGCGCCCGGATCGTGCCGGAAGAACAGCGAGGGCTCGACCAGCTCCAGCTCGGTCACGAGCAGGGCCCCGCGGGCGTCCTCCAGCAGATCGACCCGTCCGTAGAGGAGCGGTCCCACGATGGACTCGGCCGCGGCGACCACACGCCGCGCGAGCTCCAGCTCGTCCCGTTCCGGGTGCCAGGGCTCGTCGGACGCGCCGAAGTCGTCCTGCACGCGGTAGTCGCCGGGCACCGGCACCTTGCGCACCCCGTGGCTCGGCGCGCCGCCGAAGAAGATCACGCTGCGCTCGCCCACCTGCTCGACCGCCGGAAGGTAGGGCTGGAGCATCATGTCCTCGACCGCCAGGGTGCGCTCCAGGAAGGCCTGCGCCACGTCCAGGCCCTCGGCATCGGCGGTGAAGCGCAGGGTCTCGCGCGCGGTCGCGCCGACCATCGGCTTCACGAAGCCCCGCGTCCAGCTCCGCTCTTCGCACACCGCCCGCACATCCACACCGCTCCCCCGTGGCAACCACACCGTCGGTGCGAGCGGCACCCCCAGCGCCTCGAGCTCCTTCAGGTAGCCCTTGTGGGTGTTCCAGCGCACCACCGGCGCGGGGTTGAACAAGCGCGTGCTCGCCCCGACCCGCTCGGCCCAGGCCACGAACTCGGCGAGGTGGTCGGTGTAGTCCCAGGTGGTGCGGATCAACACCGCGTCGAAGGCCGACCAGTCGACCTCCGGATCGTTCCACACGGGCTGCGCGACCTCCACGCCGCGGGCCACCAGCGCGGCGCGGAACGGGCGGTCGTCGACCTCCCAGGCCATCAGGTCGGCCTGGGTCGCGAGGGCGACCCTCAACAGTCGCCGTTCTGGCTGCCCGGGGTGGCCGACTGGGAGCACCAGGCGCCCGCGTCGTCGTTTCCGCTGACCGAGGCCGCGTCGGGGTCCAGCGCCGCCGACCGCCCGGTGGGCGCGAAGCCGTCGTCCCACGCGACCCGGTCGAGCATCTCGAGGTCGCGGTTGTAGAACACCACCTCGTCGCGGGTGTTGCTCATGGCGAAGCCGTCGCCGAAGGTGTCGTAGGGCACGGTCGCGTCGCACGCGACCCCACCGTTGTCGGTGGACGACACGCAGACCACCATCGCCTCGCCCGGCCCGAGCACCAGGTCGCGGAGCGGCTGCAGCTGCACGAGGTCCAGGTCGTCGTCGCCGATCCAGGCTTCGTTGACGTCGAGGTACGCGCTGGAGGTGTTGAGCACCTCGACCCACTCGCCCAGGGCGTCGTCCACGCTCGAGGGGTCGATCATCAGCTCGTTGACGACCATGTTGCCGGGCTCGGGCCACTCCGGCTGGTCGGCGCGGGCCTCCGAGCCGGTGTCCTCGCGCAGCCCCGTGTCGTCGCCGAGATCCAGGCTGCGGCCGGTGTCTTCGGCCACCACCTCGCCGGGGGATTCGTTACCCGGGCGCACCGACTCCGCGTGCGTCTGCACGCGGTAGTCCATGCAAGCCAGCGAGATCAGCAGCAAACAGTCCTCTGTCGGCGCGTAGATACGTTGTGTCATGCGGCCGCCACAAGCAACAGCTGCGTGAAGAAAAGCTCTGCGGGGGCGGCTCGGTCGGGCAAGCGTCTGCCATCCGCATGCGATGCTCCCCGCGATGTTGTTGTTGCTCGCCGTCGCTCTCGCTGAAGACGACCCCATCCTCGAAGCCCTGGCGGAAGAGGTCGACCGCGAGCTGGTGCACCTCTCCGCCGCCGAGGTGCCCGCATACCACCTGGCCGCCGAGCTCACCGACACCCTGAGCGTGCGCGTGCTGGGCGAGTACGGCGCCCTGCAGCCCTACGACGTGCGCCGCTCCCGGCGGGTCGACGTCGACGTGCGCGTGGGCAGCCCCGAGCTCGACAACACCCACTTCCTCCGCAACACCGCGGATCGACAGGGCACCAACGGGTGGTCGCTGGGCTGGGGCGACGACCCCGGGCCCCTGAAGCGCGGCGTGTGGCGCGAGACCGGCAAGCGCTACGACCAGGCGGTCGAGCGCTACGCCAAGGTCGCCGCCGAGGCCGCCACGCTGGTCGAGGAAGACCCCGCCCCGGACCTGGTGCCCGTCGACCCGGTGGTCTCCTTGGAGCCGCTTCCGGAGCGCGACTTCCCCCTGCTGGAGATCGAGGCGCTGGTCCGCACGGCGAGCGGCGCGCTCGCCACCTCCACCGTGGCCCACACCAGCTCGGTCTTCGTGCAGGGCGAGCAGACGTGGCGGTGGCTGGTCACCGGCGACGGCACCCGGATCCGCGACACGGCCAACCACTACCGCATCGGCGTGAACGTCACGACCACCGCCGACGACGGCGCCGCGCTCGGCCTGGGCACCGCCTGGGATGCCGAGACGGTCGCGCACCTGCCCCCCACCGCCACGGTGCTCGAAGCGGCGCGCTCCCTGGAGGCCACGCTGGAGCAGCTGCGCGAGGCGCCGGACGAGGGACCGTACGAAGGCCCCGTCCTGCTCAGCGGCCGCGCCACCGCGGTGTTCTTCCACGAGATCTTCGGCCACCGGGTGGAGGGCCACCGGCTCAAGCAGGTCGACACCGCCCAGACCTTCAAGACCTTGATCGACCAGCCCATCCTGCCGGACTGGATCTCGGTCCGCGACGACCCCACCCAGGCCCAGGCGGTCGGGATCGACCTGAACGGCCACTACACCCACGACAACGAGGGGGTGCCGGCGGAGCGAGTCACCCTGGTCGAAGACGGCGTGCTCCGGGGCTTCCTCAACAGCCGTTCTCCCTACCAGGAAGGCGAGACCAGCAACGGACACGGCCGTCGCCAGGCCGGACACGACCCGGTCACCCGGCAGGGCAACCTGCTGGTCACCGCCGCCGAGACCACCACCCTGGACGAGCTCCGCGCGCAGCTCCGAAGCACCGCCGCGCGCGAGGGGCTCGACTACGGGCTCTACCTCGAGGAGATCCGCGGGGGCTTCACCTTCACCCAGCGGAACATGCCGAACGCCTTCAAGATCGACGTGGTGCTCGCCTGGCGGGTGTACGTCGACGGGCGCCCCGACGAGCTGGTCCGCGGGGTCGACCTGATCGGCACGCCGCTCGTCACCTTCGGGCGCATCGTCGCCGCCGGGGACCAGCCCGAGGTGTTCAACGGCTACTGCGGGGCGGAGAGCGGCTACGTGCCCGTGGCGGCGGTCTCCCCACCCATGCTGATCGAGCGCGTCGAGACCCAGCGAAAGGCGAAGCAACAGCGCCCGCCGCCCCTCCTCGCGCCACCCTGGGAGGGCTCGTGATCCTCCTGCTGGCAGCGGCCTGGGCGGGCGACCCCTGGCTCGACACCTACGCCGAGTGGGGCGAGCGCGCCCTCACTGGCATCGCTCCGGAGGGCGCGCCGCCTCCCTACCGAGCCACCATGGCCGGGGCCGACGCCTGGGACGTGCAGGTCTCCGCCAAGTTCGGCCAGCCCTTCAAGCACGACGCCCAGCGCATCCGCCCGGGACGGGTGGAGCTGGTCATCGGCGACCCCCGGCTCGACTCCGCGCGCTTCGCCGGGGACCGCGGAACCCTGGGCATCGTGAACTGGGTGGTCGACGACGACCCCCTGGCCTGGTCCCGCGACCTGTGGCTGGCCACCGACTCGGCCTACCTCGGCGCCCTGAGCCAGTACGGCATCAAGTGGGCGGCGCGGCAGGCCCAGGGCCCCGGCTCCGCGCCCGACGACTGGACCCTGGTGCCGCCCGTGGTCTCCGAGTCCCCCGTCTCGATCGAGCGCCCCGACGACCAGGCGCTGCTCGACCTCGTCACCCGGGCCTCCGCGCTCTGGCTGGATCACCCGGAGGTCCGCTACGGCGGGGTGAACGGCCGCTGCCTCGAGGGCGCGTACAAGCTCTGGACCAGCGAGGGCACCCGCCTCGTCACGCAGGAGGGCTTCTGCGTGATCTACGCCTGGGCGGACGTGGTGAGCGACGGGGGCGTGTGGCTCTACGACCGCTCGCAGTGGGTCGCGCGCAGCCTGACCGACCTCGACGAGCCGGCGATCCTGGCGGGGGTGGACGACATGCTCGAGAGCCTCGAGGCGCGCAACGCCGCCGCGTCCGTCGACTACTACGAGGGTCCCGTAGTGTTCGCCGACACCGCGTCGGCGGACTTCTTCCGCTACCTCGCGGCCTCCGAGCTGCTGGGCACGCCGCCGCCCCCCAGCGCCGACCAGACCTACCAGCGCCTGATGCGCAACCAGCCGCGCGTCGGCCGGCGCCTCCTGCCTGCGGGCTGGTCGGTGCGCGACGACCCGAGCTCGGCGAAGGCCGACCAGGCGGGTGGCTACACGTGGGATCGGGAGGGCTCGCCCGCGCAGCCGGTCCAGCTGGTCACCGATGGCTACGTGGTCGACCTGGCCATGTCCCGTGTGCCGCGCACGGAGCGCACCGAGACCAACGGGCACGCGCGCGGCGCGATCAAGGGCGACTGGAGCGCCCGCCTCTCGCTGTGGGAGGTCACCGCTCCGAAGAACCTCCGGGAGCGCGCCTTCTGGCGTCGGGTCGACCGGCTCATGCGCACGGCGAGCCTGGACCGCGTGCTGGTGGTCGAGCGTCTGTCCAACGGCAAGCACGGCAGCCTGCCGCGACCGACCAAGGGCCACTGGCGCTACGCCGACGGGCACACCGAGTCGATCGAGTCGCTCTACTTCCAGAAGGACGACCGACGCGCCCTGCGCGACGTGGTGCTGACCGGGGGCGGCGAGGTGGTGCGGCCCTACCTGGAGCCCTTCGAGCCGACCGCGACGGTCGACGACGTGACCGGCCTGCCGAGCGTCATCACGGCGCCCCGCCTGCTCCTGGTGGAGACGATGGAGGCCGCCCACCCTGGCCCGGACCGCAAGCCGGCGCTGGTCCCGATGCCCGAGCTGTAGGGCGCGATCGCCGGACCACAGGCTCTTAGTCGGCGCCCGAGCCGTCGGTGCCGGTGTCGGTCGTGCCCGTGTCGACCGCGACCCCTTCCGCCGCCGCGACGGTCACGGCGGCGCTCCCGGCCTGCCCGTACACGTCGGTGCAGTGGAGGGCGAGCGCCACGTCGGCGGCCACGGTGTCGTCGGCGGTGACCGTGATCTCGGCTCCCTGGAGGGCGACCAGTCCATCCAGCAACGAGCCCTCGCCGTCCGACACCGCCACCCCGCCGGAACCCTGGTCCCGGGTGGCCCAGCAGGTGAGCGCACTGCCGTGGCCATCGACCACGAGGGTCCACGTGGCGGGTGCCGCCAGCGTGAGCGCGTCCGGCGTGAACACGGGCGGACCCGCGACCGGCACGTGCACACTCGCGCCGATGGAGGGGTCCGAGGTGGGCTGTGCGCTGACGCTGCCGTCCCCCCCGTCGCCGCCGCGCACCCAGGCCTCGGCCTCGGCGTCCGTGGCGCCGGCGCCCAGGGTCAGCACGAGCTCGTCGCTGCCGAGGCTGGCGCCTCCGGAGGCGCCGAGCGCGACGCTCTCACCCGCGGCCGAGGCGTGCGCCGTCACCAGCAACCGCGCCGATGCGCTGCCGTCGGCCGGGAGGTACGGCTCGTCGAGCTCCAGGCTCAGGGCCAGCTCGTCCAGGCTCGGGGAGCCCCCCAGGATCAGCACGAGCTCCAGGCACGCCGAGGAGCCCGCGCTGTCCTCTGCGCAGGCCTGCAGCGTCAGCCCGTGATCCTGGGTCCGGTCGCTCCAGTCCTCGGCCCACGCCACCAGCTGGGCGTCCTCGAGCTCCACCGTGTAGGTGTCGCCGCTCGCGGTGGCCGCCGAGCCGCCGATCGTGACGGTGATGGGCAGGTGATCGGGATGCGTGGCGACCACGCTCACCGCTTCGGTCTCACCGTCGGTCACGTCGAGCGCGCGCCAGGAGCTGCCCTGGAGCAGGATCACCGGGGAGGACGCTGCCCCGGTGTCGCTCTCGGGGCCGGCGCAGGCGAAGAAGAGGCTCAGCATCAGGTCGTCCCCGTGAAGTCGCCGCCGCTCGCCTTCTTCACACGGCGGAAGAACTCGGGGGACAGGTTGACGACGAGGGCCACGCCTGGCCGGTAGACCCGCTGGGTGAGCTCGGTCTCGTCGTTCACTTCGCGCCCCAGCACCACCCCGGGCTGCAAGCCCTCACCGGCCTGCAAGGCGCCGGCGAGCGCGACCGAGAACTGGGTCGCGAGCTCCACCTCCGCCCCCACATACACCGCATCGAGGAACGCCAGCGCGCTGCTGCTGACCACCGACGCCGGGTCCAGCACCCCCAGGCCGACGTAGGGAGCGGGCTTGAGCGACAGGCCCTCCGAAGCGCCGAGCGTGTAGCTCCGACCGCCGGGGTCGAAGAAGGGCGCGTAGCCGACGACGATGCGGGTGTCCGGCTGGAAGCCACCCGGGCTCTGCTCGACGAGCACGCCGTCGCGCTCGCCGTACGCGGCCGCGCCGGGCACCCAGCCCGCGCCGATCCCGATGCGCACTGCGCCGATGTAGCGGACGTCGGTCACCAGCTCGACGCGCGCGGAGGTGCCGACCTCGGTCGGCATGCTCAGCGTCAGCTCGAGCGCTTGCCCTGGTGCCCGTGGCGCGAGCACCCACTCGGTCCAGGTGGGTTCCGCCCCCTCGGTGCCCACGCCGGCGGACGGGTCGCCGTCGGGCACGCCGCTCTGGACCGAGAGCTGCTCGAGGAGCGCCCCCGCGGTGTAGCCGACGGCGCCCGTCGTGGTCAGCCGCGGGTTCAGGCCCGCGGGGTGCCACGCGTAGACGCGAACCGTGCTGTTGGGCGGCAGGAGGGTCTCCGGCAGCTTCTCGGCCTCCGCGGCGCGCCGGACGTGGGAGCTCAGCCCGCCCCCGCTGCTGTCGAAGCACACGTGCACGTCTTCGCGACGGGCGGGGTCGGGGCACCAGCCGTCGGGTGCCGTCAAGATCCTGGGGGCGCGGGTGAAGCGGTGCTCGACCACGCCACCGGAGGTCGCGTAGCGGACCACGTACACACCTTCGGGCGCGTCGGCTGCGACCCAGTCGCCCAGGCCGCCGAGGCCATCGACAACGCCCTGCTGCACACGCTGCGAGGTCCAGGCGCTCGCTCCCGCGCGGCCCCCAACGACCTTGTCGACGTGCGTCGGCACGGTGGGCCAGTCCCCGTGCTCCACGCTCGTCTCGGCGCGCGTGGCCGGCGCCTCCACGGCGACCGGCACGCTGTAGGTCTTCTTGGTGGCCAGGGTGACGGTCAACACGCCGGAAGCATCGGGGGACCACAACCGGGCACAGGGCGTTCCGCCCCCCGCAACGAGATCGAAGGTCCCGGCCTCCGCGCGGGGTTGCGCGGCACACACGCTGCCGTCCACGGTCACGGAGATCTTGGTGGCCCCCTCGGCCGAGAGCGCGATGGCGTCCTCCTTCGCCAGCACGAAGGGATCGAGGCGCACCTGTGCGCCCGGCTCCAACACCGTGGGCGCAGCACGCTCCACCGCGCCACCAGCCGCCCAGGCGAGCCCGATCGTCAGCCACAACCCGCCCATCCGCGCCTCCGCGCCCACCGTACCTCAGCCAGGCGATCGCTCCGTGACCCACCCCTCAGCTACGAGAGGCGCCGTGCCGATGGGGAGGAGGTCACCCCTTCTCTGGCAGGAGTTCGCCCATGTCTCGCTCGATCGTGCTGTTCCTCTCCCTCGGTCTGGTCGCCTGCGACAAGTCCGAGCCCACCGACACCGGCACGAGCGACCCGGGAAGCGACACCAGCGAGCCCGCCGACAGCGGCAGCACCCCCGACCCGGTCGACGCCGACGGCGACGGCTTCTCCGAGGACGAGGACTGCGACGACACCGACGCCACGGTGAACCCCGACGCCGTCGAGGCCTGCGACGGCATCGACAACGACTGCGACGGCACCATCGACGCGGGCGCCGAGGACGCCGCCACCTGGTACTTCGACGCCGACGGCGATGGCTACGGCGACCCGGAGACCACCACCGAGACCTGCGACGCGAAGAAGGCCGACTACGTGCTCGACGCCACCGACTGCGACGACACCGAGGCCGCCATCTTCCCGGGCGCCGAGGAGATCTGCGACGGCCTCGACAACGACTGCTCCGGCGCGGCGGACCCCGACGACGCCGTGGACGCCGCGGTCTGGTTCCGCGACGAGGACGGCGACGGCCACGGCGCCGCCGAGAAGTACATGTCCTCGTGCGACCAGCCCTCGGGCTACACCGCCGAGGCCACCGACTGCGACGACGGCGACAGCGCGGTGAGCCCCGACGCCACCGAGGTCTGCGACGGCGTCGACAACGACTGCTCCGGCGTGATCGACGGCGGCGACGCCGCCGACGCCACCGAGTGGTACAGCGACGCCGACGGCGACGGCTACGGCACCTCCGACGCCTCGGTCTTCGCCTGCGACGCGCCCAGCGGCTTCGTCGGCGACGCCACCGACTGCGACGACAGCGCGAGCGCGGTCCACCCCACCGCCGACGAGGTCTGCGACGGCATCGACAACGACTGCTCCGGCGACATCGACTCGGACGCGATCGACCCGACCACCTGGTACGCCGACAGCGACGGCGACGGCTTCGGCGACGCCGACACCACCAGCGAGGGCTGCATCGCCGACGTGGGCTACGTGGCCGACGCCACCGACTGCGACGACACCGCCGCCGCCGTGAACAGCACGGCCGAAGAGGTGTGCGACGGCATCGACAACGACTGCTCCGGCGACGCCGACACCGACGCCACCGACCGCAGCACCTGGTACGAAGACGCGGACGGTGACGGCCACGCCGGCTCCACCGAGGTGCAGGCCTGCGACCAGCCCGCCGGCCACTTCGCCAGCATCACGGACTGCGACGACAGCGCCGCCGCCGTGAGCCCCGACGCCGAAGAGGTGTGCGACGGCATCGACAACGACTGCTCCGGCGACGCCGACAGCGACGCCACCGACCGCAGCACCTGGTTCGCCGACAGCGATGCCGACGGCTTCGGCGACGCGGCCGCCAGCACGCTGAGCTGCGACGCCCCCAGCGGCTACCTCGCCGACGCCACCGACTGCGACGACAGCTCCGCGGCCGTGAGCCCCGACGCCGAAGAGGTGTGCGACGGCATCGACAACGACTGCTCCGGCGACGCCGACAGCGACGCCACCGACCGCAGCACCTGGTTCGCCGATGCCGACGGCGACGGCTACGGCGACGACGCCATCACGGCCTCGAGCTGCGACGCGCCCGCCGGCTTCATCGCCGACGCCGGGGACTGCAACGACGGGGCGGCCGCGATCTCGCCCGCCGCCGAAGAGGTGTGCGACGGCATCGACAACGACTGCTCCGGCGACGCCGACAGCGACGCCACCGACCGCGGCACCTGGTTCGCCGACAGCGACGGCGACGGCTTCGGCGACGCGGCCACCAGCACGTCGAGCTGCGACGCCCCCAGCGGCTACCTCGCCGACGCCACCGACTGCGACGACAGCGCGGCCGCCATCTCGCCGGCCGGCACCGAGGTCTGCGACGGCATCGACAACGACTGCTCCGGCGACGCCGACAGCGACGCCACCGACCGCAGCACCTGGTTCGCCGACAGCGACGGCGACGGCTTCGGCGACGCCAGCTCCAGCATCCTGAGCTGCGACGCGCCCAGCGGCTTCCTGGCCGACGCCACCGACTGCGACGACGGCGCCGCGGCGGTCTCGCCGGCCGGCACCGAGGTCTGCGACGGCATCGACAACGACTGCTCCGGCGACATCGACGTGGACGCGGTGGACGCCGCCACCTTCTACGCCGACAGCGACGCCGACGGCTACGGCGACGTGTCCGCGACCGCCACGGGCTGCGAGGCACCCTCGGGCTACCTGACCGACGCCAGCGACTGCGACGACGACGCGGTGGACGTGAACCCCGGCGTCACCGAGGTCTGCAGCGACGGCGTGGACAACGACTGCGACGGCGGCGCCAACGGCTGCTTCCTCGAGGGCGACTACGACCTCGGCGTGGTCGACGTGAAGATGACGGGTGTGGCGGCCTACGACTACACGGGCCGCTCCGTGGCCTGTGCGGGCGACCTCGACGGCGACGGCTACGACGACATCGTGGTCGGCGCGCACAAGTACAACGACGCCACGGTCGGCGGGGACTCCGGCGCGGCCCACATCCTGTACGGCCCGGTCAGCCTGGGCAGCATGAGCCTGGCCGACGCCGACGCCCGCCTGATCGGCGAGGTGGCGAGCGACCTGGCCGGCTACGCGGTCAACGGCGCGGGCGACGTGGACGGCGACGGCTTCGACGACGTGCTGGTCGGCAGCTACGCCCACGACGGCGCCGGCTCGAACGCCGGCGCGACCTGGCTGGTCAACGGCCCGATCACCGGCGAGGTCGGCCTGGCCTCGGCCGACGCCATCATCAACGGCACCAACGCCGGCGACGGCTTCGGGGTGGCGGTGAACTCCGCTGGCGACCTGAACGGCGACGGCTACGACGACCTCATCATGGGCGCCTACGGCTACCAGTCCTCCAAGGGCGCGACCTACGTGTTCTTCGGCCCCGTGACCGGCGAGTTCAAGTCCGACACCGCCGACGCCGGCTTCGTGGGCAGCAACGCGAGCGACAGCCTGGGCTGGTCGGTCGCGCCCGCCGGCGACCTCGACGGCGACGGCTACGACGACATCGTCATCGGCTCGAACCAGGGCGGCGCCGACGACGCCGGCGAGGTCTACGTGTACTACGGCGACGCCGCGGGCAGCTTCAGCGACTACGCCTTCATCACGGGCGTCTCGAGCGCCGACTACGCCGGCCAGGACGTGCGTGGTGCCGGCGACCTGAACGGCGACGGCTACGACGACATCGTCATCGGGGCCTACGGCGAGGACAGCCAGGGCGGTGGTGCCGGTGCCACCTACGTGCTCTACGGACCCGTGGTCGGCGACGTGGACCTGTCCGCTGGCGCCGACGCGGTCATCTACGGCGAGGTCGGCGGCGACACCAGCGGCTACAGCGTGGCCGGCGTCGGCGACGTCAATGGCGACGGCTGGGACGACCTGATGATCGGCGCCTACAACAACGACCAGGGCGGCTCGAACGCCGGCGCGGCCTACCTCGTGTACGGCCCCGTCGAGGGCGAGTTCGACCTGACGGAGGCCGACGTGCGCTTCACCGGCGAGTCCAACGGCGACAGCGCCGGCCGCTACGTGTCCGCTGCGGGCGACGTGAACGCCGACGGCTACGCCGACATGCTGGTCGGCGCGCAGTACGACGACGACGCGGGCACGGACGCCGGCGCGGCGTACCTCATCTACGGCCGCGGGCTCTAGCGCTGTGCCGGCGCGTGCGCGCCGACACTGCGCTTCCCCTTCCCTGGCCCTTCGGGCGCTCAGGGGACCGATTCTTCCCTGAAGGGGGGCCCTCAACGGCCCCCCTATGCACCCTTCGGGTGCTGACC
>Ga0114932_10001866_pt1 | contig 23152 bp, 36 predicted proteins | sample 2SBtaG_2_FD_87286 | JGI IMG/M metagenome (GOLD analysis project Ga0114932, IMG submission 87286) | Deep subsurface microbial communities from Kolumbo volcano to uncover new lineages of life (NeLLi) - 2SBTROV12_ACTIVE470 metaG | ecosystem: Environmental > Aquatic > Marine > Volcanic ...
CATATTAATGGTGTAAATAACGATAATAGATTACAGAATTTACGATTCTTATGTCCGAACTGTAATTCACAAACAAAAACTTTTAGTTTAGGGCATAGAAGAATGAAGAACAAACGAAACACGAAACACGAAGCACGGCCAGGTAGTTTAACAATTAAAATAGGGGTCGTATATGTCAAAACATACAGAAACAGATAAAATATTAAAAATTTTATCAAATAATTTAAACAAAAAAGATTATAAAATCGTAATGGATTATATATATGCTATGTCGAATGGTGTAAATTTTAACGAAGATGGTACACTGCATAAAAAAATGATTGATGTTTGGTACAGAATGGGCACAAAAGATAGAGCTAGAGTATCAAGTGACGATGTCAATACTAAAAATAATATTTATAAATTTAATGTAATAAAAGGTAGAAAATAAAATGTCGAAAACATATGATAATAGAATGACGGATGATAAGACATTTTGGGATGATTTTTTCGATGATGACGATGTTGAAATTATAGACCCAGCAAAAATGACTCACGAAGAAAGAAATGAGTTTATTGATGGTATATATGAGGATTACAAAGTATTTGAAAAAGCTCACGATATACCACAAATGTCTAACTTCTCAAAAAAATATGGTCAGTTATTATCGGGGTTGATTAAAAAATTTGGTCATTAAATGAGTATCTCTCCAGAATTTCTTAGAAAAATGGGTTATAAGTTTGCAAGAGCTGTTTTAAGTTATGACAGTTTGCAGCCAGAAGAAAGATTATGGAGAGCAGTAGTAGTTAATGCAGTTGAAGATTGTCTTATAGTGCATTCTGATAGAAAATCTAGTTTAATAAAATGTAGATCACATAACTGGATTATGGATCACGATGCTTTTGAAACAGTTTGTGATTATGGTAAGCTAGACTGCGATACAATGAAAAGTTGTTATGTAGAGGCTGTAAAAAATAGAGTAGTCAAATTCTCTATGAAACAAATTGCCTGGTACAAATATGATAGATTGTACAAAAAAATGTTAGCTAGTGAAAGAACAAAAAAAAAATTATATAGAATAGAACTTAATAAAATGAGACCTGCTGTGGTTCAAAGTTCTACAGATTTTATAACCACTTTGTTTACTCAGGCTTTATCGAAAATTGTGTAGTAGGGTAAAGGGGAAAGGTAGAATGGTGTGTTAAACAACTTTACCCTACACCACACTTGTATCCTAAAAACTATCATAATACAACATCTTTTTTCCATTTTCCCAAAATTTTCATATACCCAGCCCTTACAACTTTTTTTTAAAAATACACAGAACATAGCAAAAGTTTTAGGAAACTAGGAAAAATAGCAGAAAACATAGTATTACAGAGAAAAAGTTTTAGGAAAAAACTAGGAATTTTTCCCAAAAAGTAGGAAAAATAACAATAAACCTTAGTCCTTATGGGCAAAAAATACAATTTTTTTTTAAAAAAAAAGTTCTAAGTAAGAGGTATGTGTGTATAATAATAATATGCCAGCTAAAAAAAATACATTAAAGACTATTGATGACTTGACAGACAAGCAAAAAAAGTTTGTTGAAATACTTGTCAGTCAATGGGGTCAAATATCACAAGTGGAAGCTGCAATAAAAGCAGGTTATGGCTCAGAGGAAAAAAAAGATGCCACTATGGTTATGGCAAGTAAATTATTGAACCCAAATAGAAATCCACATGTTGCTAGATATTTAGAAATGAAACTTGCAGAGGAGACAGCGAAGTACGAAAAGGATAAATTAAGAAGATATAAAATATTTGATAGATTACGAGATGGAGCAGAGCAAAAAGGACAATACACAGGAGCTATAAATGCAGAATTTAGATCAGGTCAATTGGCAGGTCAGTTCGTTGATAAAAAAGAAATATCTCACACTACTTTAGAAGGAATGAGTAGAGAAAAATTAGAACAAAGACTAAAAGAATTAGAAAATAAAATTAGTGACTCAAAAAATATTATAGATATTACACCAGAAAAAGTAGAATGAAAGAATCACAATTGTGGTCTTACCTTAACCAAGTTCAAAAGAAAGAAAAACATTGGCATTTCATTAGGATTGAATCTGCTACAGTCAACGGAATCCCTGATGTTAACTGTGTTATGCACGGAATAGAATTTTGGTTAGAATTAAAATGTAATGATGCTAAGAATTATGGGTTATCAAAGTTCCAAATTAATTGGCATCTTAAAAGACATAAGGCTGGTGGTAAAAGTTTTATTCTGCATCTGGCACCTAAGCAGAGAGAGCTCAAACTTCTCGTGATCCGTGAGCCAAATTCCGTAATTCCCGTTTCCCGTTTAAAGATTAATGGCTCTATGTCCTCTATAGTTAAAGAGATCCTGGTCCTGGCTGGCGCGCGCTGCACGGAAGCCTGATTTTCCAGTTTCCCGTTTCCCGTTTTAACCTATGTTTCTGGGTTTTTTTAATAGTCTTTAGACAGGATGGCCAGGGCGCGTGCGGGAAATTACCCCCGGGCAAATCGTCACAAAGCCTTGATTTCCGTGCTTTTTGGTTCCCATCTTTTTTTGTTGACAGCTGCGCGTGCTGCCGTTATCCTGAACCTGTGTTAAACAAAAAGGAGAAAGAATATGGAGAAAACAAAGAAAACAGGGCAACAGTTGTTGCTGGAGATCTGCCAGCAGGAGGCAGCGTGGGTTGAAGCCGGGGGCTCTACCTGGGAAGAACTATTAGAACGCATTCTAGATGTCAACTATATAGTGGATTATAAAGGAGATTATCTTGGTGCACGTCTGTGTGTAACAACAGGAGGTCCAGGCATTTGGATCAATACCAGAACTCAGCAAGTTGAGGGGTACTGGTGGAATGATCGTGCTACCTGTGATTACAGAGAAGATAGTCAAGGTTTAGATGACTATTACGAAGAGTTATGGTATAATATAAAATGTAGGTAGAGATGGGATTTTATATTTTTTTAGCATTCATTGTTTTGTTCTGCCCTCGATTGCTTGTGTGGTTGGGGGTAGTACTTTTATGTGTGGTGGTTTCTATGGTCTTCTAATTCCCGTTTCCCGTTTTTTACGGAAACGCACACTTTTATAATTATAGTCTAATGAGCTGGCGCGCGCCGCGTGGCGAGTGGAAATCACGGAATGGTATTTCCCAAACCCCCGTTTTCTAAGGGTTTTGGTCTCCATCTTTTTCAGGTCCTGGATCTGGCTGCCTGGCCGATCCCCGGGACCTAATTTGCCGTTTGCCGTTTTTTACGGAAAAGCTGGAGTTCCTGACTTTAGTCTAAGGAGCTGGCAGCGCGCGCACCGGGTGTGTTCTGTCTAGGAACTGATATTATTTTTTTTCTTGCATTGTATATATAATAGTGTACAATAATATTGTGTTAAACTTAAAAAGGAGAATAAAATGGGATTCGATTTATACGGATTAAATCCAAAATTAAAAAGTAAAGAACCTTCTATTAATTGGGAGGACAAACCTTCAGACAAAGAAAAAAGACAATACTTTAAAAATAGAGAAAAATTTTTAGAGGAAAATGTTGGGCATTATTTTAGAAATAATGTTTGGTGGTGGAGACCATTAGCAGATTATGTATTAAATTTAATGGGAGGCATTATACCAAAGGAAGACCATAGTGCTTGGCATCACAATGACGGATATAGAGTTGAAGAAGATATTGCCTTGAAAATTGCTGATAGGTTAGAGCAAGAGCTCAAGACATCAAGAGTTAGACAAATTCAAAAGCATTATGATGAAGTTAATAAAAAAGCGATTGACCATAATAATAAGTTAAGAATAAAAATGAAAGAACTTCATCAGATAGTTATAGATAAGACAGGTGATGAAAATATTGCACCTGTCAGTTATCCAGAACCATTCAAAAGCCAATGGGACGATATTTATAAAATGCTAGACCATATGGCAAGCTATCCTTTTTCAGAGGAGAACGTAGTAGACTTTATGCGTTTCTGTAGAGCGAGTGGTGGTTTTAAGATATGCTAGTTCTAGTTGAATTTATGGAGTTGCTCTTATATTTAGGAGCAACTCTTTTAATTGTATTTCTATTTAATTAATTTGCCGTTTGCCGTTTTTAAGCAAAAAGAACTTCTTTATTATAGTTAGTTAAGAAGCTGGCTGGCGCGCGCCTCGGGGACAACACGGAGGTGTGCGTCTGCCATTTTCCCATTTCCCATAGTTTCCCACATTTCCCATTTCCCTTCTCATAGAAAAGCGCCAGCAGCAGCTGTACCAGGGAAAGCAAAAAGCAGCAACACCAGGAACAACCATATAAAAAAATATAAAAAAATATAAATTAATGCTTTTAATTTGTTAAAAAATTTTATATAATTTACTTGTGTTAAACATTTTACAAGGAAAGGAAAAAATTATGACACTAAAAAAACTAACTATAAAAGACCTTAACTTTCATAAAGAGTTAAGTGAAGAACAAGAAAAACTCTTTCTTGATTATGCAACCACTAAACAAAAAAGACTAGATGAAGAAAAGGTTGAAGGTTATCTGAAACCACAAGTCCTAAAATTATTTGAAGATAAAAAATCAAATACTATATTTTTTACTTCAGATAAATATATGGGTAGTGTTGCAACCTTAATTATTAGGGAAAGTAAAAGAGATGAAAACGGCGAATTATTAAATGGTCGTATTGATAGTAAACTCTTGAAAGAAAAATATCCTAATATATGGAAAGAGTGTCTAGTTCCTAGTAAGTCTAAAGAAATTAAATTAGACATTAAGGTTAATGACTAATGAGTTTACTAGACAACATTAGGAACACTAATCTCACTACTATATCTAGTAGTGAGATTAACAATAGGGATTTTACTCAACCTACTAATAATACTAATCCACAAATAAAACTTAATAATGCATTAGTAGCAAAAGTTTTAGAAGATATTATTGTAGAACATTGTAGTAAATTTAATAATCAACAATCTAATGAATTAATGAGTGAAGTAAGTAATGCATTAAATCAAGTTAGATTATATATATTGAAAGGTTAAGGTTATGGATATTTTTAACGATATACTAAAAAAAGATAAACACTTTATACAAGCAATTAAAGACTTCGAAAAAATGGGCTTTGTAAAGTTAACAAGTGAAGGCATAAAAATATTAGATAGAGAAGGAATTGCAAAGTATTTAGAAGACTTTGGTAACGTTCCTAATCATTATCCTAAAGAATTAAAAGAATAAGTTTACATAGTTAATTCTTTTTAATGCCTAGTTATTAATTTAACTAGGCATTTTTTTTGTTTCCCATCTAAAAAAAAGGCTCATTATCTATTCTAAAATCGATAATTAAAAACGTAGATTTTCCCAACCTACGGCTACTAGGTTCTTGCACGAACGCAAGCGTTAGACAAGAGATATACGTGTACTTCTTGCTCTTTTCTTACGGCTATTGTAGTATGCGATTATGACACTACAAAACCTACCTACTGATAAACTAAGGCTCGAAGTAGAGAGGCTCATGATAAAAAGCATTCAGCTGGCTCAAGATAATTTTTTATTTTTTGTAAAAGAAATGTGGCCAGACTTCATTTATCGTAATACACCTAATAAAGACCAATGGGGACATCATCAAATAATAGCAAATGAGTTTACAAATATTGCTAAAGAAAAAAAAGGGAGGCTCATAATAAATATGCCTCCTAGGCATACGAAGTCTGAATTTGCATCAATTTATTTTCCCGCTTGGATCATAGGGAAGTTTCCAAAAATGAAAATTATGCAAGTGTCACATAACACAGAACTTGCAGTAAGGTTCGGTAGTAAGGTTCGTAATATTGTGGGTTCACCAGAATACAAACAAATATTTGGAGATGTGAAACTTCGTGAGGACTCCAAAGCAAAAGGTAGATGGGAAACAAATCATGGTGGAGAATATTATGCAGCTGGCGTCGGCGCAAGTATCACGGGTCGTGGTGCAGACTTACTGATTATTGATGACCCACACACGGAACAAGATGCTATGTCTGATATTGCTATGGAACGTGCGTATGAGTGGTACACAGCTGGACCAAGACAAAGATTGCAACCGGGAGGCTCGATACTTTTAGTAATGACAAGATGGGCAGAGGATGACTTGACTGGCAGATTATTGAAGGCTCAAACAGAACCGAAAGCTGATACGTGGAGACAGATATCATTCTCAGCGATTCTCGAATCAGGGAACCCAGTATGGCCTGAGTATTGGAGTTTAGAAGAATTAGAAAAAATAAAAGCATCTTTACCCATTAGAAACTGGTCTGCTCAGTATATGCAAAACCCTACATCTGAAGAGGGTGCTATTTTAAAAAGAGAATGGTGGATTCCGTGGAAGGGTCATATTCCAAATCTTATGCACGTAATACAAAGTTATGATACAGCTTTTAGTAAAAAAGAAACTGCTGATTATTCTGCAATTACAACTTGGGGTATATTTTATCCAGAAGAGGGTGGAGCTCCTGCTATGATTTTACTAGATGCGATACGAGGTAAATATGATTTTCCAGAACTCAAAGCTGTAGCCTTAGATGCTAATAAATATTGGGAACCTGAGACAATTATCATAGAACAAAAAGCAAGTGGTGAGCCATTGACTCAAGAGTTCAGAAGAATGGGTATACCTGTAGTACCATTTGTACCAACTAAAGGTAATGATAAACACACAAGAGTAAATGCTTGTGCACCTGTATTTGAAAGTGGTCAAGTGTTCTTTCCTTATGGTGAAAAGTTTGCTGAAGATGTGATTGACGAATGTGCAGCTTTTCCTAATGGTGCTAATGATGACTATGTAGACAGCACCACACAAGCAGTGTTAAGATATAGACAAGGTAATTTTGTTTCTTTATATTCTGATTATGTGGATAATGAGGATCTACCACCTAAAGAGTATAATTATTATTAGGGATTAGATGGAAGAGAACGAAACACAAACAGATTCTACTGGTATAGGCACGATCGCTACAGGAGTTGGACTTGGTGTAGCTGGCCTCCTTGTACCAGGATTAAGGAAGAGAGGAATCAAGGCAGTCTCATCACTGTTCAAGAAGCCAGAACCTTCTCCTAAATTGATGAATGTAGAAGAAGCTTTAGAGACAGCACCATCACAACAGTTGACTGTAGTTCCTACCAAAGCATTAGATAAGATAAAAAAAATTACAGCAAAAGAAGAAGAAGAGCTTCAAGATATTATGAAAGCTGTCAAAAAGAACCCATTGACATTTGGTGGACAAAGTCCTGCTTTTAAAGAAGGCTTACAAAAGACTGGGTTTAATTTAAATATGGGATCAGCATTATATGATTATGTGGCTTTGTATCCTACAAATAAATTATTAAAAGCAAAAGAATGGGTAAATGCTTTTAAGAATGAAGGCAAAATGAATACGCTACGTATACCCACACCAGGATATGCAGATATAACAAACAACGTTACAAGAAGAGAGTTAGAAGATTTAAATATCGCAGTGTTTGATGATAAGAATAAAATCGTTGGTGGTTTTTTAAAATATGCACTAGATGCTGACCTTGATGTTGGTAAGTATGATTTACTTCAAATTATTAAAAGTAATCCTATGGCACAAGCTAGAGTTATGGAGTTTGGACCAACAAGAAAAATGGTAGATGCTATGGATAACTATGCTGATACAAGAGATAAGTATGCATCAGAACTTATAGAGTTTATGAAGCCAAAATTAAAAAGACTTGGGTATAATGCGTCAGATGTACAAAAGTTTGAAAGAGGTGTGCAAGGTTATGTAAAAGACGCTAGTGATATAAACGCACAAAACGAATTTTTTGTAAAACAAGGTTTATCAAGTCAGAATACAACAAGAGCTTATCGACCAGAACATATGCAACAATCTAATGATTTAAAAAATTTCCAAGAAAATTTTATCAAAAACTTTAAGGGACAGTTACTACCCTCTTCTGGTGCAGATAAAATGAGAAAAGCAGAACAGACTATGGCTATATTTGATAACACAGCTGGCAAAAGACTTGTGCAAGAATTAAATAAACATCAACGCACCATGAGTAATGAAATAGATACGTATAAAAGATTACCAAGTGTGTATGGTAGAGAAGGTTCGTATAGATTACATGGTCCAGAAAATTACAATGAACTTGTCGTGTATATAGATCCGAAAGCTAAAACATCAGGATACAAAGTACATATTCCAGAAGGAGGACAACATTACAAGAGTGCATCTGAAGGAGCACCTAGACATTCAGACCAATTATATTTTATGCGTTTTGGTATGCGTTCAGATATTGAAAACCCTAATATAAAAAATTATGCAATAGACGAAATACAAGCTGACATCAATCAATCTGTGGGTAAATCTATGAGAGCAGCAAGAGATAGAAACGATCCTAACTTTCGTAGGTTCAATCCTTACAACTTAGATTTTATTAAAAATATGGGATTAATGAGAGCAAAACAATTAACACCTAGGGCTAGAGAACTTGCAGATAAAGGAGTAGCTACTACGAAAGCAGAAAGAGCAGAATTACAAGAAATAAATTCTAAAGTAGATAATCTATTAAGATCAAACCAAAAGGTTCCTTCACCAGAAGCTTACGCTCGTGGACAACCTTATCTTCCGATGGTTGATAGAAAAGATTATGGAGAACACGCTCTAAAAACTTTAGTAAGAAAAGCTATAATGGATGATGTTGATTTTGTATCTGTAAACTCTGTTGCAGTACAACACGGAAAAAGAACAACAGCTACAGGATTAAAAGAGTTTTACGGAGCTAGTGCAGATAATCCAAAAAGTGTTATGTATGATGCTATGCTAAGACTAGCCAAACAATATAATTCTAAGGTAGAAAAAAGAACAATATCAAAAAGTGATCCTAAGAAAGAATTTAAAGTTTTAAATGAAACTAATGAACACGTTGCTGCTTTTAAATCAGAAGTAGAGGCTAGACAATTTGTGGATAGAGCTATGCGAGAAAATTATGGCAGTGATTTAAGAATGTTAAAAATTAAATCTACTGACCCACGTATGTATTATGATACAATGTCTCTAAGGATAACACCTGAGATGAAAGAAAAACCTTTTAAGTTATATAAAAAGACAGGTGGTCTAGTCGTAAACCTTTTTAAATGGTAGGATAAAATATGGCAAAAAAAAATAAAGATATAGATTTTACAGAAGTAGATGAAGCAAGAGCAAAAGAAAAAAGTTATTTTGAGAAAAATTTTGGGGTCGGAGGTTTTGACAAAGATTCTCTTATGGACGCTTTTTTTAAGCCTGCAGCTGGGGCTAAGCTAGATACTGACGCAGAAGGTATAGACTTCATAAAAAAGAAAAAAGAGGCTTTGCAAGATGCTTATAAGGGAGTAAAATTTTATCCCTTACCAGTATCCGACATCTCATCAGATTTACAACAAATTATGCAGAGAAATGTGGTGCCAGAACTTGGTGCAAAAAAAGGAAAATTCGTTAGAGTAAAAACAAAATTAGGTAGAACAAAAAAAACTAGGATAACTTAATGGCAATAGAAGAAAATTTAGATGAACAAGAATCTGTGCAATTTGAAATATCAGATGAAGGTGTAGATGAGGTAGTAGAAGAGCAAGTAGAAGAAGAACAGGATTTTTTTGCAAATCTTGCAGAGACTTTAGATGAGAGAACACTTGGGTCTTTAGCATCAACACTCATAACTGATTATAAAAAAGACAGAGAATCAAGAAGCGATTGGGAAAAAGCTTACACAGGTGGTTTAGACTTGCTAGGATTTAAGTACGATGGTGAGGGTCAACCTTTTAGAGGAGCCTCTAGTGTTACACACCCTTTATTATCTGAGGCAGTAACACAATTTCAATCACAAGCTTACAAAGAATTGTTACCAGCTGATGGTCCTGTTAAAACAATGGTGGTTGGTGATAGTAATCCTGCAAAAGAAGCACAAGCTCAACGTGTAAGTGACTTTATGAATTATATGATTACTGAAGTTATGGAAGAATATACACCAGAATTTGATCAATTGCTGTTTTATCTACCCTTAGCTGGCTCTTCTTTCAAAAAAGTTTACTACGATGACCTTATGAATCGTGCAGTTAGTAAATTTGTACCAGCTGAAGACTTAGTTGTGCCGTATTATGCATCAGATTTAAAAGATTGTGAAAGAATTACACACGTTATTAAGATGAGTGAGAACGATTTACTAAAAAAAATGACAACTGGGTTCTACAGAAACGTTGAAATTACACCAACTCAGGCAGAAGACAACGAAATACAAGATAAATACGATGAAATGGAAGGTGTAACTCCTTCAGGAGACCAAGATTACCAATTTAACGTTTTGGAAATGCATGTAGACATAGATTTAGACCAATATCGTTTAGAAGATGCAGAAAAAAAGGTAAAAGTTCCTTATATTGTGACAATAGATGAGGGATCACAAGAAATTTTGTCTATATATAGAAATTATTCTCCAGATGACCCTTTATTTCAAAGAAAAGAGTACTTTGTACATTACAAATTTCTACCGGGGCTAGGTTTTTATGGCTTTGGTTTAATACATATGATTGGTGGACTGTCAAAAACTGCAACTGCAGCTTTGAGACAGTTACTTGATGCAGGAACTTTGGCTAATTTACCAGCAGGTTTTAAATCTAGAGGCTTGAGAATACGAGACGATGAACAACCCTTTCAACCAGGAGAATTTAGAGATGTTGATGCTCCTGGAGGCAACATAAAAGATCAATTCCAAATACTGCCCTTCAAAGAACCTTCAAGTGTTTTGTTTCAATTGTTAGGTTTTGTTGTACAGGCAGGTCAACGATTTGCTGCAATAGCTGATATGAATGTTGGAGAAGATAAGCAAAATCGTGCCGTTGGTACCACCTTGGCGTTACTAGAACGTGGCTCTAGAGTTATGAGTGCAATTCACAAAAGATGCTACTATTCTATGCGACAAGAATTTAGACTTATGTCTGATGTGTTTGCAACCTACCTCCCTCCCTTCTACCCATACGCTGTGTATGGGGCAAACCGACAGATAAAAGCTCTAGATTTTTCTGCTGAAGTTGATGTTATTCCTGTAGCCGATCCAAATACGTTCTCATTAGCTCAAAGGGTAACATTAGCTTCTCAGCAGTTACAAATAGCACAATCAAACCCACAGATACATAATATAAGAGAAGCTTATTATAGAGTTTATGAAGCTTTAGGCACAAAAAAAATAGAAACTTTATTGCCTCCACCAAAACAAAATACCCCAATAGATCCAGGTGTAGAAAATGCTGGTGCACTTCGTATGGAAATACCCAAAGCTTTTTATTTTCAAAACCACGATGCTCACATAGAAGCTCATGGTGCTTTTTTAAGATCAAGGATGGTACAGATAAATCCAAAAGTTTATGCTCTGTTACAAGCTCACATATCGGAACATTTATCTTTCAAAGCTAGGGCACAAGTTTTTTTACATTTACAGCAAGAAAGACCTGAACTTTTAAAATTACAAGAAACTGACCCAGAGGCATTTCAAGCTGAGACAGAAAGTATGATAGCTAGACAAATAGCAGACCTTACAAGTGTTCTTATATCTCAAGAAGCTGGTTCATCAAAACCTGACCCTGTTGTAGCTTTAAAACAAAGAGAGCTTGATTTAAGAGCTATGGATATGCAACGTAAAACAGAAGAGTTTAAACTTGATCAAGTTAGAAAGAATTATGAGTTTGATGAAAAGATTGATTTAGATAGAATGAAACGTGAAGATGCCGAAGTAGCTGGTCAAGAAAGAATTAGAGTTGCAGATGAAAAACTTGATCTTGTTGAGAGAAAAATAGAAAATGAGGAGAATCGTGATGAACCAAAAGGGTAAAAAATCAGGACCACCACCTAAAAGTGGACCTTTACCACAAGGAATGAAGATCGGTTCTTTGTCAAATTTAGGTTGTCCTTATCGTGAAAATGGTGTAAAAAGTGATATTCAAGGTATTAAAGATATACAAGTAAAAGGCAAAAAATTTATTGGTGTAAAGTGATAGCTGGTGATTCAACAGAATACGAATTCATAACAGAGGAAATACAAAAGTTAAATTTACCTCCAGTAGTTTTAACTTGTGAGATAGGATTGCGTAGAGGATTAGGTTCTAAAACAATAATGGATGCTGTTATTGCTAAAGGTCCAGAATACTATAGACACATAGCAGTCGATCCTTATGGTAATTTAAATTATCAACACTATGATGACAGACCTCCCTACACAGCAGATTACACAGACAATATGAAAGTAGAAACACTGTATGATTTAGTAAAATATAAAGAATTTGCTTTCTTTGAATTTCCAGATACTTATTTTTTTGAAACGATGAAAAATGGTTATCCCATAAGTATTGATGGACAAGTGTATATGAAAGATACATATTCAGTTGTGCACTTAGATGGACCTCACACTACTGACGCAGTAAATCACGAAATAAATTTTTTTATGAGATGTATGGAAGATGAAAGCATTATAATATTAGATGATCACAAAACATATAATACAAAGACAATTGATTGGTCTTTAAGTAAATTAGGTTTTTATAAAATACGAGAGGGTGAACGCAAACTTATTTACAAGAGAAATAATGAGAACCTTTGATAAAGCATGGAAACTAGCGATATCTCACAAAAAATGTAGCTTTTGTGAAAACCCTGCCGTAGATTATGAAAAGTTCAAATTTTATTGTCAACTATGTTGGGACAGAAAGGAAAAGGATAAAAAAAATGGCATTAACAGCACTAATAGGTCCAGCAACTAAACTGCTTGGAAAATTTATTGAAGACAAGGATAAAAAAAATGAGATTGCTTACAAGCTTTCTACTTTAGCAGAAAAGCATGCTCAAGAATTATCTAAAGGTCAAATAGAAGTAAACAAAGAACAAGCTAAACATCCTAGTTTGTTTGTTTCTGGCGCCCGTCCCGCAATAATGTGGGTTTGCTGCTTGGGGCTACTATGGCAGTTTTTCATAGGACCAATTTTAACTTGGTTCACAGGTATATGGATGCCTGATGTAATACCACCTGAGCTGGAAGTTGAAGGGCTTGTCACGTTGGTTATGAGCCTTCTAGGACTCGGAGCGATGAGATCCTTCGAGAAGTCAAAAGGTATTGCTAGAGAAAATATGAAAAAATGAAGAAGGACATTATACATAGCATAATAGATGTAGGTAGTGGTTTTATATTAGCTATTGCGATACAAATATTAATCTTTCCAATCTTTGATTTATATCCATCTTTTACAGACAGCTTAGGCATTGCTTTAGCTTTTACTGTAGTATCTATAGTAAGGTCTGCTATATGGAGATGGGTATTTAGAAATTTTACTTTCAGATTTTAATGGTTAAGAGATTTGTTAAGACTGAAAAAGCGCTTGTAAAAAAAACAAAAAGAAGATATCATCCTGTAGGTAAAAGACATAGGAAAAAGTTAGGTCCTAAGTCTTGTTTAAGAGTAAGATAAGGGGATGGGTAGTGTTAAAAGTTTTAGATTTATTTTCAGGTATAGGTGGTTTTAGCCTAGGGTTAGAGTCAACAGGTTTTTTTGAAACAATAGCTTTTTGTGAAAAGGATGATTTTTGCAGACAAGTTTTAAAAAAGAATTGGCCTAATATTTCAATATATAATGATGTAAGGAGTTTACATGACACAAGAATACAAGCAGACGTCGTTTCTGGAGGCTTTCCCTGCCAAGCGTTTAGTCAAGCAGGATTACAAAAAGGCAGAAGTGACGACCGATGGCTCTGGAATGAAATGTTTGATGTTATTAAAAGAGTCAAACCAAGATGGGTTATTGGAGAAAATGTGCAAGGAATTATTAACATCGAAAACGGCATGGTACTCAGACAGGTGCAAGACGACTTGGAAGGTGAAGGTTTCAAAGTCCAATGTTTCGTTATTCCAGCTTCAGGCATCGGTGCTTGGCATCAAAGAAAAAGAGTCTGGATCTTGGCTTCAAACTCCAACAACACAAGATGCAAGGATAGGACCGAACAATATAGGAGGCAACCAGCACAGAGTCAAGAGAGGCTCAATAGCACTAGCAGACCAAATTTTATTTCCAACTCCAACAACTATGGATCACATAGATCGAAAGGGAATGAGACCATCGAGAGCAGCGACCAACAGAAAGACAGGGTATTTGTCAGAGATGATAAAGATGTATCCGACACCAAGAGCAGCCGACGTGGAGGGAGGAGCAGTCAAGGATGTGAAAATAAAGAATGGTCATTTTTATCGAGAGAACAAGAAAGGCGAGAGATGGGGAGTGAAGTTGAGGGACGCAGTACAAACTTATCCAACTCCGAGGTCCAGGGATTACAAAGATTCAGTGATGTCAGTTCCTCCTTCAGTTCAGAAGGGGAGACAACCAACTTTAGGGGAGAAGATTGCGATAGAGAAAAAACAAATAGAGCCAGAGAAACTTGGTGGCAAACTCAATCCAGAGTTTGTGGAGTTCCTCATGGGGTATCCTATGGGGTGGACAAAGATAGAGCCAAGCGAATAAAAGCTTTAGGTAATTCTATTGTCCCACAAATTGTAAGGCAGATAGGGTTAGCAATTAAGGAAGCAGAAAATGAATGATATTGATACAATACAAGTTATACGTAAACACATAAAAAAAGAAATAGATAGTGTTAAAGAACATCTCTGTTATGGTATAGACAGCCAGGAACAATTGCTCTATGCTAGAGGTAAGCTCAACGCATTGGAAGCGTTGCTTCAGGATCTGAAAGACCTGCAAAATAGAGAGGAAGTATATGACGACTTTAATCAAGCCAAAACGTTATCAAAAAAATGACGTTCAAGTTCCGAAGGGACCAAAAGAAACTGAGGAATATCTAAAAATAATACCAAAACCAGTTGGATACAGACTTTTAGTAAGGCCTTATGAAGGTAAAGAAAAAACTGAAGGTGGTGTATATATATCTGATACAACAAGAGACAACATACAAATGACTACTGTAGTTGGTTTAGTTATTAAAATGGGTGATCTGTGTTACAAAGATAAAGATAAGTTTCCAACAGGACCTTGGTGTAAAGAGGGACAGTTTGTTGTCTATGGACGCTATTCTGGAGCTCGATTTAAAACTAAGTACGGAGAGCATCGTATATTAAATGACGATGAAATCATCGGTACTATTGCTAAACCCGAGGACATCCTCGCATTATTCTAAGGAGTAATTATGTCAGTAAATGAAAATGTAGAGTTAGACACTGATGGTTTACAAGATCAAAAACTAGCAGTGCCAGAACAACCTAAAGAAGAAAAATTAGAACAAGTTGAAGTAGATTTAGGTTACACTGATCACAGTAAAAACGAAACAAAAACAAAAGTAGTTGAAAAAGAAGAAAGCGAAAAAGACAATCTATCTGATGTATCAGATAATGTGCAAAAAAGAATTGATAAACTTACTAGAAAATTTAGGGAAGCTGAGAGAAGAGAAAAAGCTGCTTTAGATTATGCAAAAGGTTTACAAAATAAATATGCTGGTCTTGAAAAAAATTCAAAAGTACAAGAAAAAACTTACATTGATGAGTTTGACGCAAGAGTAGATGCACAAAGAGAACAAGTAAAAGCAAAATTAAAAACAGCGATTGAAGACAATAACACTGATAAAATTATGGAAGCTAATGATGAGCTTACTCGTTTAGCAGTAGAAAAAGAAAAAGCAAGAATCAAAAAAACAGAGATTGAAGCAGAAACAAAACAAGAGCCTCAACAACAAACTCAGCAGGTACAGCAACCTGTCCCTAGACCTTCAGCTACTGCTGAAGCTTGGGCACAAAAAAATGAATGGTTTGGTAATGATAGAGTTATGACATCAGCAGCTTATGCCATACATGAAGATTTAGTGTCACAGGGGTTTGACCCAGAGTCATCTGAGTACTATAATGAAATTGACAAAAGTATGCAGGAAAATTTTCCTCATAAATTTGCTAGTGAAAAGAAGCCCGTTCAAACTGTTGCTTCAGCTGGAAGAAAACAAGAAGGACGCAGAACAGTGACTCTCACCAAGTCACAGCAAGCAATTGCAAAAAAATTAGGGGTGCCACTAGAAGAATACGCTAAATACGTGAAGGAGTAAAAATATGATAAAAGCAGAAAATAATAGAACCTCACGCGCGTCGCAAGAAAGAAAAGAAAGAACGAAAACTTGGACGCCTCCATCAAGTCTGGACGCACCTCCTGCACCGAAAGGATTTGTACACAGATGGATTAGAACCGAAGTAATGGGTCAAGAGGATACAGGTAATGTATCTAAAAAACTCAGAGAAGGTTGGGATTTCGTAAGAGCCGAAGAAATAAAAAATACTTTAGGTGATCACGATTATCCAGTAATTCATAAGGGACAATATCAGGGGTTAATAGGGGTTGGTGGCCTTGTGTTGGCAAGGATACCTGAAGAAATGGTCGAGCAACGCAAGAAGTATTTTCAAAATATTACTTCTGACCAAGTTAAAGCCGTTGATAACGATATTCTAAGGGAACAACGACCAGAGATGCCTGTCAATATTGATAGACAATCTCGTGTAACTTTTGGTGGTGGTCGTAAGTCCTAGACTAAAGACAACTGCCGTATTTGTTTAACAAGCCTATTTTTTTACAAGGAGGTAAAACATGGCAAACGTAAGTGAAAAATTTGGTCTCAGACCATACAAGACACTTGGAGGACATGCATGGAATAACCAACAGAATAGGTACACTATATCAAACAACTACGGAACAGCAATTTTCCAAGGCGATTTAGTGATACCTGCAACTGATGGTGACATCGAAAGACATACTGCTGGAAACGGACAAGCTGTTTTAGGTGTATTCAACGGATGTTTCTATACTGATCCTACAACAAAAAAACCAACATTTAGTAATTTTTATCCTGGTAGCATTGCTGCTGATGATATTGTTGCTAATGTTATTGACGATCCACAAACTTTATTTTTAATTGATGCTGATGCAGCTTTTACTAGAGCTGGTTTGTTTACTAATTATTCTGTAACAAACGTGACTGGTAATACTGACACTGGTATCTCAAAAGTACAGTTAGATGTATCAGAGGTGAGCACATCATTTAGTTTTGCATTACAAGCAGTAGATATTTCACAAGATGTGAATAATGAAGACACTGCAAATGCTAATGCTAATGTTGTTGTTCGTATTAATAACCACTTCTATCAGCAAAATAATAATGCTGATACTGGCGTATAAGGGGGTAAATTATGGCTATATCAAGATCACAACTCGTCAAAGAATTAGAGCCAGGTTTAAACGCTCTCTTTGGCTTAGAATACAATAGATACGAAAATGAGCATGTTGAAATATTTGCATCTGAAGCATCTGACAGAGCTTTTGAAGAAGAAGTAATGTTATCAGGTTTCGGAAGTGCTCCTGTTAAAGAAGAAGGTTCTGGTGTAACATTTGACCAAGCAACAGAATCTTTTACAGCAAGGTACACTCACGAAACTATTGCAATGGCATTTGCTATAACTGAAGAAGCAATTGAAGATAATCTATATGATAGATTAGCTGCAAGATATACAAGAGCTTTAGCAAGATCAATGTCAAATACTAAGCAAGTAAAAGCTGCTAACGTTTTAAACAATGCTTTTAACTCAAGTTTCGCAGGTGGTGATGGTAAGGAGCTTTGTGCAACTGATCATCCTTTAGCTAATGGTGGTACTTTCAGAAATGAATTATCAACTGCAGCTGATTTAAGTGAAACTTCTTTAGAGCAATCATTAATTGATATTGCAGCTTTCGTAGATGAAAGAGGACTTAAAATTGCAATGCAAGGTATTAAATTAGTAATTCCAAAAGAATTACAATTTACTGCTGAGAGAATTTTAAGATCTCCACAAAGAGTCGGCACAGCTGATAATGATATCAACGCTATGGCATCTATGGGTATGATCCCACAAGGTTATAGAGTAAATCATTATTTAACTGATACTGATGCTTTTTTCATAATGACTGATGCACCTAACGGCATGAAAATGTTTGTTAGAAGCCCAATCAAAACTGCTATTGAAGGTGACTTCGATACTGGTAATGTAAGGTTCAAGGCAAGAGAAAGATATTCTTTTGGATTTTCTGATCCAAGAGGTATATTTGGCTCACCTGGTGCAGCATAAGTTTATTTCTCCAATGTAAACTGAAAGAGGGGGACTTACATAGTCCCCTTTTTTTATGTATAATATAATTACCAAGAATAATATTCACTGATATAGACAGGCTTGGCTGACTTCCCTAGAGGACTATATCTTTTAACTAGGAGATTAAGATGGCGAATACAACTTTTTCAGGTCCAGTCAGATCAGAAAATGGATTTCAAACTATAACAAAAAATGCAACCACTGGTGCGATTACTGTTACAAGTGGAGATAAAATGGCAGTTGAGGCTACTGGAGGTGCTGGTATTGAAGGCACAGCATCAGTTTATGTAACTCAAGTAAATAGACTTAAAAGTGATGTAACTACAAATGTTAACATTGTTAAAACAACTATTATGATTGATTTAACTGGTCTTAAAGATGGTGGAACTGCTGGTGATATTATTGGTAAAGATGGTGCTGGTGTTGCTTTTATTGGTCAAGTAACTACTGCTAACCAAGGAACTGTTTTTGGTGTAACAATGACTTGTGTTGAAACACCTGCTGGTGGAAGTACAGATATTGATCTGTTTTCTGCAACTGAAGGCACAGGTGTTAATGACACTGCAATCGGTGACTTAACAGAAACTCAAATTATAAACGCTGGTGCAGCATCAGCTGGTACTGTGGTTGCTGGTGGCGATATTGCAGCAGATCAATTTTTGTATCTGGTCAGTCAAGGCACAGGTGATGCAACTTACACAGCTGGTCGTTTTCTTATAGAAATTACTGGTTTTGATGCAGCTAGTTAATAGGGGATTATTATGAACTCAGATATAGGTGCAAAAACTCTTACCTCGACTAATACTGTTCAGTCAGGTAGAACAAGATTGCTATCTATTTATTATGTTGGTCACGCATCAGCAGGAACTTTAACTTTTAAAGATGGTGGAGGTAGTGGTACACAGAAACTTGTAATCACTACACCTGCTGGAAGTGCAGCTGACCAATACCAAGTGGATATGCCTTTAGATGGTATTTTATTTAAAACAGATATGCACTTGACTATTAGTAACGTAACCTCTGTTACAGTTTTTGTAACACCGATTACGGCTGATACTGATAATGGATAGTTATACAGCAGAACTTCTTGGTTTCAAAGAAGGTGGTATGCCACCAAAAACTAAGAAATATTTTAGGTCTACAGAGTCTGGAGCGGGGATGACTAAAGCTGGTGTTGCAAAATACCGAAGAGACAATCCTGGTTCCAAACTCAAGACTGCTGTGACTGAGAAAAAACCAAGTAAGTCTAGACAAAAAAGAAGAAAGTCTTATTGTTCTAGAAGTAAAGGACAAATGAAAATGCACAATATTAATTGTCAGAAAACACCAAAGAAAAGAATATGTGCAGCTAGAAGGAGATGGAGATGTTAGAAGATTTATCAGATAATTTTAATTTAAGTGAATTTATAAAATCACAAACAGCATTAAGAAATGGTATAGACAATACACCAAGTGAAGAAGTGATAGAAAATTTAAGAGCTTTATGTGAAAATGTTTTACAACCTTTAAGAGATTATTTTTTGATGCCAGTTAATATATCCTCTGGCTACAGATCAGTTGCTTTGAATCACAAACTTGGTTCGAGTACCAGTTCGCAACATATACTTGGTCAAGCTGCTGACATAGAAATTTATGGAATAGGTAATAAAGAATTAGCAGATTGGATTGCAGATAATTGTGAATATGATCAATTAATATTAGAGTTTCATAATGAAGATGACCTTAATTCAGGTTGGGTTCACGTATCTTATAATAAAGAAAAAAACAGAAAACAATATAAGAGAGCAGATAGAAACGATGATGGTATGGTAGAGTATACTTTTGTATGACTATAGGTAGAAGTCAGATGAGACAACAAGTCTCTAAACCACCACAAAAAAGAAAGTGGTCTAAAAAAAGAAAAAGTAAAATAAATTGTAAAAGACCAAAAGGATTTAGTGAGAAAGCACATTGTGCAGGAAGAAGAAAGCGTAGAGTATAGACATATTAAACGTGAAGGTTTAAAATAAAATTAGGAGTTATTATGACAAAATTATGTCCCAGAGGTAAAGCAGCAGCAAAGAGAAAATTTAAAGTTTATCCCAGTGCTTATGCTAACGCTTATGCTTCAAAAATATGTGCAGGAAAAATTAAAGACCCTAGTGGTAAAAAAAGAAAAGATTGGGGTCCTAAAAGAAAAACAAAAAGAAAAACAAAAAAAGCTAACACTGGTGCTTTAATAAGTAAATATGAAAACTTTGATGTTATGGGTAGCTCATTAAAAGGAGAGCACGGAGTTAATCAAAGTACTGTAAATTATTATAAGGACTTAGGCATTGGCTAAGAAAGGATTAAAAGAATGGTTTTCAGAAAAATGGGTAGACATTGGTGCAAAGAAAAAAGACGGCAAGTTTCAAGAGTGTGGAAGAAAATCTGCAAAATCTGGCAGCAGAAAGTATCCAAAGTGCGTGCCACTTGCAAAAGCCACACGGATGACAAAGTCCGAAAGGGCGAGTGCTGTCAAGAGAAAAAGAGCAAAGGCACAAGGCGTAGGAGGAAAACCAACAAACGTTAAAACATTCGCTGTTGAGGGTGGATTAGCAGATTACTATAAAGGAGTAGTGTAATGGACAAATTTGATAAACAAGTAAGAAAAGATGCGATGGCTGGCTTTAGTAATACTAAAGTAACTAAGAATAAAAAAAAGATAGATAGAACTACAAAAAAAATTAATAAAAATTTAATTGATGATGTTATTAAACCATTTGCTGGTAAAACACCTCCAGGTAGATTAGTAAAAACATTAAGTAAAATAGGTAAAAATATTAAAAGCAAAATAGATAAATTTGATGAAAAAGATGCTGGACTTTATGCAATAGCTGGATTGCCTGTTGTGGCTGGTGCTATTGAAACTTTTAAAAGTTTAAAAAATAGAAAATCAAAGAGACAACAAGAACTTGGTACTATAGAATATGGTTTTGATACAAAAGGTGTAGATCCAGTAAAGGAAGATAATATAGGAAGATATATGGATAAAAATTTTGAAAGCGCAAAAAAAGCAAGAATAAAAAGACGACAAGGTGGAGGTAGTAGTTTTAGTATACAGGGTAAAGATGCTGCTTTAGATATGTATGGTTCTATCGTTGGTCCTGATGCTGATAAGATATCAAAAGCAGAAAAAGCAGCACTTATAGGATCAAAAGCTAGAAGAGAAATAATCAATAAAGATAAAAGCAGAAGGCAACGTTTAACTGATATTAAACAAAGAAAGTTTAGAATGAAACGTATGGAACAACAACCAGAACCATTCACACCATACGCTGAAGATTTTAACAAAGGTGGCTTTGGTGCTTTATCTGTGAAGGCTGGTATTGATAATAATTATGACCCTACTCATGCTGATAGAATTGCAGCAGGTAAATTAAAAGAAAAAGGTAAGGGAATGAAAACTGGTGGTATTTGTAGAGGTATAGGTAAAGCTATTAGAGGCACTGGTTTTAGTGGTGTAAAGTAGGTTGATTTATGGCAACTTCAGGAACAACAACATTCGATTTAAGTATAGACGACATCATAGAAGAAGCTTATGAGCGCTGTGCTATTCGAACAAACTCTGGGATGGATTTAAAATCGGCAAGGCGAAGTTTAAATATTCTTTTCAGCGAATGGGGAAACCGAGGCATTCATTTATGGAAGGTAGGCCTCCAAGAGCAACTACTGACAGCCGGGACAGCGACGTACAACGCCCCAAGCAACGCAAACGACATACTAGAAGCTTACATTTCAACAACAACTGGAACTACCTCGTCTACAAACGATATCTCGCTTACAAAGATATCAAGGAGTGAATATGCTGCATTACCTAATAAAGGTTCAACTGGTCAACCTAGTCAGTATTATGTAGATAGACAAACTACTCCTACTATTACTTTGTATCAAACACCTGATGCAGTAACATATACATATTTAAAATACTATTATTTGAAAAGGATTGAAGATGCAGGTAACTATACTAATGAAGCTGATGTGGTCTTTCGATTCATTCCATGTATGGTGGCTGGTCTTGCCTATTATTTAAGTATGAAAAAAAACCCACAGCTTACACAGCAAAGTAAACTTATATATGAAGATGAATTATCAAGAGCGTTAAATGAAGATGGTCAAAGAACTTCTGTATATATAACTCCACAAACTTATTATCCACAAGGTGCATAATGGCTTACGCAAGAGGTAAATATGCAAAAGCAATATCAGACAGATCAGGTATGGCATTCAAATACAATGAGATGGTAAAAGAATGGAATGGTTCTTTTGTTCATAAATCTGAGTTTGAGCCTAAACATCCACAAATAAGAAGAAAACATATTAAGGCTGATGCTATAGCTTTAGCAAATGCAAGGCCTAGACCAAAAGATGATAACAAAGAATTTATTTTATATATCACAAGTGGTTTTTTTGTGAAGAATGGGGACACTGGCATTAATAGTGGTGCAAGTATGAGAGTTTCAGATAGTGATAATATTTTAGGCACAAAACTTACAGCAGTTGATATAACAACATCTATAGGTTCTGTTGATGTGGTGATATCATGAGTATAACACATTCTGAATTTTTAACACAAATTCGTAATTATACAGAAGTAGACTCAAATGTTTTATCAGATACTTTGTTAGATCAATTCATTAGAAACATTGAATTAGATATTGCGGGAAAAGTTGATTATGATGATATTAGAAAATATGTATTAGCAAGCACCACTGCAAGCCAAAGATATTTAAATACTCCTGACGATATTTTAATTATAAGATCCATACAAATTATTAATTCAGGCACTAGAGACTTTTTACAAAAAAGAGATACATCTTTCATAGCTGAATTTAATCCCACTGATGCAACAGGACAACCAAAATATTATGCTAACTGGAATGAAAATGTTTTTTTATTAGCACCTGTGCCAGATCAATCCTATGATATACAATTAAATTATATAAAAGACCCACCTCATTTTAGTTCTTCAAATC
>Ga0114932_10001868_pt1 | contig 23119 bp, 13 predicted proteins | sample 2SBtaG_2_FD_87286 | JGI IMG/M metagenome (GOLD analysis project Ga0114932, IMG submission 87286) | Deep subsurface microbial communities from Kolumbo volcano to uncover new lineages of life (NeLLi) - 2SBTROV12_ACTIVE470 metaG | ecosystem: Environmental > Aquatic > Marine > Volcanic ...
ACCCCCGACGCCCAGACCCCCGACGCCCAGACCCCCGACGCCCAGACCCAAGACGCCCAGACCCCCGACGCCCACACCCCCGACGCCCAGGCCCAAGACGCTCAGGCCGCGGACGCAACAACCGGCGACGCGTTAGCGGATAGCGCTGCCGCCGCAGACGCCATGGACGAAAAAGACGCCGGCGTCACGGCCGACACGTCCCAGCCCGATATTCCTGCGCCGCTCGATACAGGCGCCACCGACACCGCCACACCCGAAGATGCCGGGATCGCCGACGGCGGCCCGGTCAACAATCAAGACGCCGATGGCGATCCGTCCGACGTCGCGGCGATCGACACGGGGTCTGTCCAGGACGCCGGCGCCGCTGCCGACGCCGCTGGAGGCACGGATACCGGCAAAACGGACACAGGGCCGGCGCCCGACACGTCCGGACTGTGCGCTGGCAAGGCAGACGGCTTTGCCTGCGGGGCGACCCAGGGATGCGTGGCCCGCACCTGCAAGAAGGGTCAATGCGAAAACACGCCCCACAAGGGTGCCTGCGACGACAACAAGCCATGCACCGTCAACGACAGCTGCAAGACCGGCGAGTGCAAGGGCACCCCCAAGGACTGCGACGACAAGAAGGTGTGCACCAACGACACGTGCGATCCGAAGATGAACGGGATGTGCCGGTACAAGCCGGCAAGCGGGCCGTGTGAGGACGGCAACCCGTGCACGCTGCTCGATCAATGCCACCAGGGCAAGTGCAAGGCGGTCGGCAAGAACAAGGACTGCGACGACAACAACGCGTGCACGGTCGACAGCTGCGATCCCAAGATCAAGGGCGCCAACCCAAGCTGCGTGAACAAGGCCGATGCGACCCAGCAAGGAAAGACCTGCGGCTCGGGCAAGACCTGCAAATCGGGCGTATGCACAGGGGGCTGCAAGAGCGCGGCGGAGTGCGACGACGGCAACGCGTGCACCGCCGACGGGTGCGCCAACAACCTGTGCATCAACAACGCGAAGTCGGGGCCATGCGACGACGGGCAGAAATGCACCTCGGCGGGAACGTGCAGCAACAAGACGTGCAAGGCGGGCAAAGCCAAGTGGTGGCTGCGCGACGTAACCACGTCCGAAGCGAGCCAGGGTCTGGTCGCGATGGCGCACAAACCGAGCGGCGGGCTGGTGTTCATCGGGACGACGCAGACGACGAAAAACGACCGGGAGTTTTCGGCGCTGCATACCGACGACTACGGCAAGACGACCAAGGTGGTGACCTACGGCGGGCCCGGCCAGCACCAGGCCCATGGCATGGAGATGGGGCCAGCCGGCGACATGTACCTGTGCGGCAACGCGAATGTGCCCGGCAAGACGGCGAACTGGGACCCGTGGATCGCCCATATCAAGGCCGACGGCAGCGTCGATTGGACCGCGATGCCCGGCACGTCAGCCAACGCATGGTGCCGCCGAGCGCGACGTTTTCATGGTGGCGTGTTCGCGTTTGGCAACCGGGAGATGGGGGCTGGCAACGCCAAGTCGCGCGACCTGACGCTGCGCCGGTTCGACACCAGCGGCAAGCAGCAATGGCTGCAGGTCTACGACGTGGCGGGCACCCAGACCTACGACTACGCGCGCGACCTCGCGGTTGCGGCCGATGCCGACCCGGTGATGTGCTCAATCTCGTACTTCGGCAACGACACGACCGGTCACTACGACGCGACGCTTGTGAAGGTCGACGGCAGCAACGGCAAGAAGCTGTGGACCAAGCGCCTGAGCAGCCAGGGCAACCGTCACGACTATTGTTTCGTCGTGATTCCGCGGGCCAGCAACCGCGTGATGATGGCCGGGGCCAAGGCGATGACCGGCAAGAAGCTCGGCCTGTGGCTGGTCGAGGTGGACGACCAGGGCAAGCAAAAGTGGGACAAGCTGATGGACCCGATGGCCAATATCGTCGCCGAAGGGCTGCATCCCGCGCCGCATGGGGGCCTGTACTACCTGGGGGCGGAGCAGAAGACGGGCGGCTTGCTCGTCGGCGTGTTCGGCGAGCTCGACCTGGCCGGCAACTGGCTCACCAAGCGCACCTACACCGGGGCCAAGCAGGTGTATGCGCGGGCTGGGGCCCTGATGCCCGATGGTGGCATCGCGATGTTCATGTACCAGGTGCCGTCCAACAGCCAGTGGAAGATCGCGCGCGCTTCGCCATGGGGACATCGATCCTGTTCCGGTTCGGGCAAGTGTGCTGAACCCAAGACCGTGGGGTGCTCAGACGGCAATGGCTGCACCTACGACTCCTGCGGCAACACATCGGGGTGCAAGAACACGACCTTCTTGCCCGCGACATCGCCCTGTGAAGACGGCAACCCGTGCACGGTCGGGCAGGCTTGCGTGGCGATCCCACAGAAAAAGACCCAGTGCGGCGGCGGCGGCAAGCGACTGTTCTACACCACCGTTACCGGCACCAAGAACGAGACCCACGGCATGGCGGAGCTCGCCGACGGGTCGATCGCATGGGTCGGCACGCACAACAACACAGCGCGGCTACGGCACGTGCTGCCGGGCGGCAAGGTCAACAAGCAGTCGGACTTCAAAGAAGGGACCGGGACCGGGTTTTCGGACGTCGTGGTCGATAGCGGCGGCCGGCTCGTCGCATGCGGCGCATATACCGCCGGGGGTGGCGGCAAGTATGCGCGGCTGACTTGGTTTGACTCGCACTTCAAACCCGCGCTCAAGAAGGATTATCGGATCGGCAACAAGGACTCGTATTGCAGCGCCGTGCACGCGCGACCGGGCGGTCTGCTGGCATTCATGGGCCGGCGCGACACGCCCAGGTGGGGCGCCTACTACCACCTCGTCGACGCCACCGGCGAGCACAAAGGCAGCCGCAACTTCGACCACGCGACCGACAGCATCAGCCCAGCCGGCTTCGCGCCGAGCAGCGACGGCAAGGAATACCTGCTCTTCGGCGGCCGGGGTACGGCGGCAAAGGGGTACGCACATTGGATCGCCGCTGTGAAGGCGAGCGGTGTTGTTTCACTCGACCAAAAAACGACGTTCAGCGCCATCCAGGGCACCGCGTCGAGCTACCAACGCTACGGCGGGGCCGTTGGCTACAAGGGCGACTGGGTCTTGACCGGCCAATTCGTCCACAGCACCGGGTTGCGGTCGTTCGTGGAGAGGCTCGACAAGACGGGCAAACGCAAGTGGCTACAGGACGTCACTGGCGTGGCCAAGGCGGACTTCCACGGCCTGGTCATCGGCGCACAGGGCGACCGTTTCATCGCGGCGGGCGTGTCTTCGTTCGGCGCGGGGACCGCCATCCGTCTGCTCACGGTGGACGAGTTCGGCAAGAACAAGCACTCCACGCACATCGGCGTCGGCACGAGCTTCGAGGTCTTCCGCAGCAAGCTCACCAAGGACGGCGACACGCTGATCGCCGCAGCCAAACATGCCCCCGCCAGCAGCGGCGCAGACGCCCTGGAGATCCGCGCAGACGCCCTCGGCAAGACCACCTGCAAGTAGTATTTGGGGGTTATGTCTTGGCAGACGGGTCAGCCCCCGCTGCGTTATTACGGTTAGCGGTGGCGGATGTCGAGGCGGCTGGGGACCTTGCCGCCGTCGAACTCGATCGCTTCGCGGATGTCTTTGGGCACGGGGGCGCGCACGGCGAGGTGTTCGCCTGTCGCCGGGTGCTTGAGTTCGAGGGAGCGGGCGTGCAGCAGGGTTCGCGGGGCCATTCTCGCAACCCGGCGACCGCCGTAGAGATAGTCGCCGACGATCGGGGCGGCCATTTCGGCGAGGGCGGCTCGGATCTGGTGTTTTCGGCCTTGTTCGGGGATGACGCGCACGAAGCCGAGGCGCCGGCCGCGACCGAGCACTTCGATCTCGCACACCGCGGGTTTGCCGCCTTGTTCAACGACGAGCATCTTCTCGCCGCCCTGGATGCGTTGCGGCTGCAAGCGGAGCTCGGAACGGCACCAGCGCACGTGTGGACACGGCGTTGTGAGCGCCACGTACATCTTGAGCACTTTGCGGTCCTGGAACGCCTGGGTGACGCGTGCGGCGTTTTTCTTGCCGCGCACCATGAGCAGGACACCTGACGTGTCTTTGTCGAGCCGGTGGACCAGCAGCAGCTGATCGGGGTCGCGGTTGGCGGATTTTTCGCGATCCTGGGCCCACGCGAGCACGGAACGGCGGCCTTTTTCGTCGTGGGTCAGCCAGCCGGCGGGTTTGTTGACGGCGAGCACGTGATCGTCTTCGAAGATGACTTTGGGTTTGTCGGCAGCGGCCATCTTCTCAACCTGTACGCGAGGGCGACGCGAATACGCCCCCCAAAAGCCAACGAGGCGCCCTGGATGATACCGGGACGCCTCGCGGTCGGGGTGACTGGATTCGAACCAGCGACTTCTTGCTCCCGAAGCAAGCGCGCTACCAGACTGCGCTACACCCCGTAATCCCCTCGCTATGACGCGTTGGGGCTGCGTTGTTTGGCCGATTTGTGGGTGCCTGTCAAGCTCGCTGTGCGGATCGCCGGGAGCACATGCGAATGCACATTGACTGGCACGAGGTCAGACTCCGCGAGCGCCGGTCGACGCGTCGCAGAGAGTCGAGGCGCTCTGTGAGCCAGGGTGGCTGGCGCGAATAGCCAAGCTGCCGATGTTGGCCATGAAGTCGAGCTTGGCGCTGCGGCGGGGCTCGGGGGTCGCGGGGTCGATCGGCGTGTCGTCGAGGCATCGAAATCGCGCGTCGACGGCGAACCCAACGTCTTCCAACGCGCGCTTCCAGCCGCTCTCCGACAGGCGGATCAGTGGCACGCCCAGGTCTGCAGACCACGATGCGGAGTGCGGGTTTTCTTTGTAGTGGTCGACACAGATCGTCAGTGTGCCGCCGGGTTTGAGCACACGCGCGGCGCTGACGAGCGCGGGGTTGAGCGCAGGTGCGTAGTACAGCGCTTCCATGCTGAAGATGTGGTCGAAGCTGGCGTCCCGAAACGGCAGGTCATCAAACGCGTGGCGCCGGTAGCTGACGCCGTCGACAGGCACGAGCCGGGCTCTTTGCAGCATGACAGCGGCGACATCGACCCCGATTGCGCTGCCGCCATCGCCGGCCTGGGCACGCATCCAGCGGGTGGCCCAGCCGTTGCCGCAGCCGAGATCGAGCATCCGCTGGCCGGGCGCGATTGGGATCTGTCGCAGGGCTTGGAGGCCGCGGCGCTTGTGGGATCGCTCCATCCCTTCGGCGCGGCCACGTCCGGCCCAGTCGTCGAACAGAGCTTCGGTCGCGTGGTGGTGGGGCATCGGCTATTTCTTGCCGAAGAGCGCGTCGAGCTTGGCGCGGGCTTCATCTTCGGGCGACGAAGCGCCCCAGCTCGCCTGGGGTTTGGCCGGTCCGCCGCCGAACAGCGCATCGAGCTTGGACTTGGCCTCGTTGAGCTCGCCGCCGACCTCTTCGCCCATCACCCGGAACTGGAAGTGTCCGCAGAAGTTGCCGGCTTCCCGGTCGCGGATGAACTCGCCCTGGTTTTCGAGGCATTGGTTGTGGGCGCTGGGGCTCCAAAACCGGCAGTTGCGGCACGAATGCAGGTAGGCGCTGCAGTTGGGGCACGTATCGAGGCGGCCAATCTTCACGTCAAAGACCAGCTCCTCTTCGCACTTGTAGCACTGGTGCCGCTTCTCTTCGGCCTTACCAAACAGGGACATCACGACCTCCCCGAGTTTGCGCAACCCAAACCCAAACCCGAACCCGAACCCGAACCCGAACCCAAACCCAAACCAGAACCCGAACCCGAACCCGAACCCAAACCCAAACCCAAACCAGAACCCAAACCCGAACCCGAACCAGAACCCGAACCCAAACCCGAACCCGAACCCGAACCCAAACCCGAACCCAAATCCGAACTAAGCGACCGACCGCCGCCGAATCGCCACGACCGCGAGCAATGCCAGTCCGAGCAACCAACCCATCGGGCCGGGGCCATTGCTGACCGGATGCGCGGCACACGAGTCGTCCTCGGGCTCCTTGTCGTCGTCCTTCTTGGCGCAGACAGCCCTGTCGCCGGTGTAGGGGTCGGTATCGGCGTGGTAGTTGTTGGTGTTGTGCAGGTCGTGGCCGTACCAGGTCCACTCGTTGACCGAGCCTTCCTTGGGGCCCTTGGTCTTCCACGCGAACATGTAGCCGTTGCGCGTGCCGACCGCGACGTCCCAGTTGCCATCGCCGTCGATATCGCCGAGGCCGGGAGACGCGAGGATCCAGCCGTTGGTGTACTTGGGGAAGCCTTCGGGCTCCTTGCCGAGGTAGTTCCAGGCGTGCAGCAGGTAGCCGGCTGACCCTGCGATGACCTCGGCGTCGTCGTCGCCGTTGATGTCCACGATCGCGGGGTTGGAGAAGAACTGCCAGTCTTCGATGACGCGCGGCCAGCCCTCGACCATCTTGCCGGTGAGCGTATCCCAGGCCGACAGGTGGTGGTCGAAATCGGCGCGCTCGCCGCCCGACGCGAAGGTCAGCGCGAAGTTGAAGCCGGCCGTCGCCTTGACGAAATCCACGCCGCCGGTGCGGTCGATCTTTCCGAGCGAGCCGGTCGCGATGAGGATGTAGGCCGGGCTGTCTTCGGTGTTGCTGCCCTTGCCGAAGTTGATGTTGTCGAGCTTGTCGGCGAGCTTGTTTTTGCCGGGGATCTTCCACTTGTGCGGCTCTCCGTCGTGCTTGAAGAAGAGGCCAGCGGAGCCGATCGAGTCGAAGTTGATCTCCAATTTGCCGTCGAGATCGATGTCGACCATCACCGGGTTGCCGGGCACGCCGCGGCCGACGAGGGGCAGCACGTCCGCCATCAGGCCGTAGACCTTGATCGGCCAGCCTTTGTGGAACGGCCCGCCCGCGTGCTCGTTGCCGTCACCGTGGATGAGGTAGCCGCGCGCTTCGTTTTTCACACCCGCGGCGCCGAGCACCTCGTTGGTGCCGACCGCGATGTCGAGCTTGCCGTCGCCGTCGACGTCACCCACCGCGGGAGTCGCGACGATGCGGGCCCGCAGTTTGCCTTTGAGCGCCGGGTCGCTGACGAGCACGGGGAAGCCTTTCTGTTGCGAGCCGTCGTGGCGGAACACGTACAGGTGCTGGTCCATGGCCGAGACGACGATCTCGAGTTTGCCGTCACCGTCGAGGTCAGCGAGCACCGGGCTGCTGCAGATGCCGTCGTCGAGCACATGATCGGGGCTGGTCTTGCTGGACAGCACGTTCTTCACGCTGTCGTCGATGACGTTCTTGGGGTCGGTGCGCACAGGGAAGCCAGTGACCGCTTTGCCGTCCGCGTGCCAGGCGAGCAGCGAGCCGTCGTAGGTCGCGACCACGACTTCCACTTTGCCGTCGCCGTCGAGGTCACCGACCGCGGGCGAGTTGATGATGATGGTCTCGCGGTATTTGCCGGGCAGCGTGCCCTGTTTGGCGACGCAGTCCTTCTTATCCTTGCGGTAGGCGCAGGCCTTGAGGACGTTGAAGTGGTAGTCGTCCCGGAACTCGAGGCGCACAGGCGCGTATTGCGGCCACCCCTCGGCCTCGGTGCCGTCGCCTTTCCAAACGTGGATCGCGCCGTCGGTGGTCGGCTGCACGATCTCGTCTTTGCCGTCGCAGTCGATGTCGAACAGCTTGGGCGACGCCTCGATGCTGGTGCCGATACGCTTGGGGTAGCCGGGCAGCAGGTCGGGCTCCTGGTACAGGCCGATGGTCTTGCGGAACTCGCCCTCGACGGTCTTGCCGGCCTTGTTCTTGGCGGTCGCCGTGAGCCTGAGGGTGACCGTGTACTGGTCGTGGTGCAGCAGCGGCGCGGTGTAGTTGAACAGCTCCTTGGCGATGGCGGCGGCGTCCATCTCGAAGATCGTGCCTTCCATGCCGGCGGTGCTGCCTTTTTTCAGCTCTTTCCAGCCCGACTTGGGGTCGACGCCCTTGGCATATTCGAGCTTCCATTCGTACTTGTTGTAGCGCGGGCTCTTGCCGTCGGGGCGCTTGCCGATGCGGCCCTTGATGGCGATCTTGGGCGACTGCGTGATCTCGATGGGCTGGAACCAACCCGGCTCGACGATGTCGATCTCCGGCGGAATTTCGTCGTCAAGGATCATCGACACCGACTTGAAGACGTTGTTGCGTCCGTACCCAAAGTGCAGGTCCCAGCCGGCGACCGACGGGAATTTTGTCTTGTCGGTCTTGGACTCGGGCACGTTGATGTCGTCGGCGGACTTGAGCAGCACGCCGCGCATCTCTTCGGCGCTTATCGGTGGGTTGAGCTTGGCTTGTAATGCGGCGCTATACATCAAGCCCGCGTGGCCCGATGACATGCCGACAGCTTCGGATGAGCAGCCCGTTCCCGGTGTGCTGAGCACGAGCTGGCCGCCGTAGTTGGTGCAGTTGTTGAAGTTGAGGAAGGTGGTCGACGTCTTGGGCGAGTTGCCGTTGTAGACGATCGCGTGCACGTAGATCGTGTGGTTGTTGGTGCCCGGGAAGTTGTGGTGAAAGCTCAGCTCGTCGGCGGCTGACGCGATGACGGCGACGTTGTTGCTGTACGCGTATTCGATCGCGTTCATCGCGTAGGGCGTGTTGTTGATGCTGCCGAGGGCCTCCTGGATGACGTGGGCGCCGCTGTCGACCGCGAAGACGACCGACGCCGCGAAGTCGTTGACATCGCACACGAAGCTGTCAGCCACGCGCACGTTGATGATCGTGCACTCGGGGCAAACGCCGATGCTCCCGCGGCCGTTGTTGCCCTCGGAGGCGGAGTCGCGCGCTTCGCCGGTGCCGTGGCCAAAGCGGGTCTCGTCGTACGGGTTGTTGTCGTCGCGGAAGAAGTCCCAGCCGCTGATGTCGTCCACGTAGCCGTTGCCGTCGTCGTCCTTGCCGTCCGAGAAGGTGCGGATGAGGTCGCCCGGATCGATCAGCCCGTTCTTGTTGACGTCCTTGACGCGCGAATCGCAGGGCGTCTTGGGGCGCGCGTTACCGTTTTCCTTGGTCCAGTCGAGCATGTTGAAGATGCCGTCGCCGTTGGTGTCGTACGGGTCGGACGCCTTGAAGTCCTTGGTGCGGCAGGCTTTTTCGGGTTCGGGCAGCTCCTTCTTGTTGAGGTAGTGCTTGTTGACGAGGTCGTCGTGGTCCCACTTGATGCCCGAGTCGAGCACCGCGATGCGGACGCGGCGGTCGCCTACGGTCTTGGTCCATGCTGTGTCGGCGTGCATGCCGGCGCCGGCTTTGAATTCCGGCTGGCGAAAGCCGTCGGTCATCGCGTAGCTGATCGGCGTCCACGACCAGAGGTTCCAGTCGCCGCCGTCGACGATGTAGCGGGTCTTGCCGTCCTTTTCGGTCAGCTTGTCGTACTTGGCCTTGCAATCCGCGAGCTTCTTGGCGTCTTTGGTGGCCAGGAAGTTTTCGCACGTGAACGGCAGGCATTTGCCGTCTTTGCCCTTCTTGCAGCGCGCATAGCCGCCGTCGTTGGGCCAGTTGGCGGGATCGCTGAAGTCAGCGCCGGGTTTGGGCGGCCATGCGGCATCAGCTGGCGGGCTCGAAAACGCGGTGATGGCGAACAGGACCAGCGAAGCGGCCCACACGACGCGCGGAACGGGAGCGAAAAAGCGCATAGCAACCTCCGACAATGGCCGCGGAAGGTAGCGGAGCGACGTATTGGGGGCAACGGGGAAACGAAAGGAGCCGCCCTTGTCCTCAATGGAGTCGACGAAGATGGCGACGAACCCACGCACGGCTATTCGGTGCTCAAACTGCAGCGGTCGCGAAGCCACAACGTGAGATTCGCCTTGTCCTGCTCCCCGCTCTGAACAAGCTGTTCACCGGGCAGACGACCATTGCGGAGGCCGACGCGATCACCTACTTTGCCGTCAGACAGGGGTCTACCCGCACAAGGAGGCCACCCATGACCCGCGAAGAGCACCCCGGTGGGGGAGCATCGGGCGACGTGACACGTACGAGCCAGGCGCTCTCGACACCCGTCGCCATCTATTCGTCACCCGTAAAGGCCAAGGCCAAGAAGCGCGGCAACCGTCCCGAGAGCGGCGGTGTCGAGCTCAAGGCGCGCCAACCCGTGCGCGTGCACCACCTTCGTCGCATGAAAAAGCGCGGTCGCAAGATCGTCGCGGTCACGTGCTACGACGCTACGTTCGCGCGCCTCGTTGATGACGCCAATGTCGACGTCGTGTTGGTCGGTGACTCGCTCGGCAACGTCGTGCAGGGCCAGGAGTCGACGCTGCCGGTGACGGTCGAAGACATCATCTATCACTGCCGTGCCGTCGCGCGCGGGCTCACGACGCCACATCTCGTCGCCGATATGCCGTTTATGAGCTACCGCACGGTCGACGTCGCGCTGCAAAACGCCGGCCGCTTGATGGCCGAAGGGCACGCCCACGCGGTCAAGATCGAGGGCAGCTTCGTCAAGGTCGCCGAGGCGCTGGTCGCCCACGGTATCCCGGTGATGGGCCATATCGGCTTGACGCCACAATCGGTCCACGCGCTTGGCGGTCATCGTGTCCAGGGCAAGTCCCGGGCGGCGCGCGAACGGATCCTCGGCGAAGCGCTCGCCCTGCAGGAAGCCGGCTGCTACAGCATCGTGCTCGAAGGGATCCCGGCGCGGCTCGCGGCCGAGGTGAGCGACGAGCTGACGATCCCGACGATCGGCATCGGCGCGGGCGCCGGTTGCGACGGCCAGATCCTGGTGCTCTACGACATGCTCGGCCTCAACCCCGAGTTTCAGCCCAAGTTCCTCAAGCGATTCGCCGAGCTCGGCCGCGCGACGATCGGCGCGCTGCAAGATTACGGCGACGAGGTCCGCACCGGCAGCTTCCCGGCGCGCGAACACGAGTACGCCGGCGGCAAACGGGGCGATGAACCGGCCCTGGTCGCCGTGGACGGTCAAGCCGTGTAGTGTGCGGCCATGCAGACCGTTCACGCGATCACACGCGCGCGCACTTGGATCAAGCAGCGTCGCGGCCGCGGCGGAAGGGTCGCGCTGGTGCCGACGATGGGCGCCCTGCATGAAGGCCACCTGAGCCTGGTCGACACGGCCAAGCGCCACGCTGAACACGTGGTTGTCTCGATCTTCATCAACCCCAAGCAGTTCGCGGCGGGCGAGGACCTCGACAGCTACCCGAGGACGCTCGACGACGACGTGCGGATGCTCGAAGCGCGCGGTGTCGGCCTGGTGTTCGCCCCGAGCGGGCGCGAGATGTACCCCGACGGTTTCCAGACCGCGATCGAGGTCACGCAGCTGGGCACGGGCAAGCTCTGCGCCATCAGCCGCCCGCACTTCTTCGGCGGCGTCGCGACAGTGGTGATGAAGCTGCTGAACATCGCGATGGCGGACGTCGCGATCTTCGGTGAGAAGGACTACCAACAGCTGCAGGTGATCCGCCGCATGTGCGCGGACATGAACCACCTGACCGAGATCATCGGCAGCCCGCTGGTGCGCGAAGAGAGCGGCCTCGCGATGAGCTCCCGCAACCGCTACCTGGCGCCCCAACAGGCCGAGGCGGCCACGGCGATCTCCAAGGCGCTGTTTGCGATGCAGCGCGCGGTGGCGAAGGGACACGTCAACACGGATGGATTGGTCCGCGAGGCGACCGCCATGATCACGGCCGCCGGAGGCCGGGTCGACTACGTTCAGACCGTCGATGCCGCCACTTTGGAGCCGATTGCATCGGTGCAAAGTGCCGCGCGCTGCCTGGCGGCGGTGTGGTTTGGCGAAGCGCGCCTGATCGACAACATCGCGCTCGATCCGCCGACTGCGCGCTGATCGAGCGGACCGGCGCGGGCGACCTGTGCCCCGATGGGGTCCATGTGAGCGGTTTTGTGGAGCAGTTGGGCGAAAGCTCTGCTTGACGCATCAAAAATCCTTTCCCTATGATGCGCGCGCTTTTCGGCTCAGGGGCCGACTTGACCCGGCCGAACGAACGAAGAAGCGTCGGAAAATAAAGGAAAAATCACGCGGTCACCGAAAGTACGAGTCCCATCTCGTGCCGCTGTGCCCCACCAAAGCGACGCCTCGCCGTCCTGCTTGGAGACCTCAACATGAACCAACTGCGCACGATCCTTGCCATCGTTGCCTGCGCCGCGTTTGTCGTTGCCTGCGGCAGCGACGGCACCGGTACAGGCGGTGGCACATCCTCAGGCGGAACCTCTTCGGGCGGCGTCGATGCCGGCACCGACGCGGGCGCAAGCTCCAGTTCTGGCGGCTCTTCCAGCAGCGGCTCGGACGCCGCTTCGGGCACCGACGCGGGCGCAAGCTCCAGCTCCGGCGGCAGCTCCAGCTCCGGCGGCGGCATCTGCGACTGCAAGGTCCAGAAGGCGCAGTGCGGCTTCCTCCCCGGCTGCACAAAATCGTGCGGCCCCTGCCCCGTCGGCCAGGTCTGCAAGGCCAACAAGTGCGAGAAAGGCACCTCGGTCAAGCTCAAGAAGTTTGGCGAGTGGTGCGGTCCCAACAAGGACTGCCGCCCGCCCGTGCGCCTGCAGGCTGATGACGACAACCAGTGGGACACCAAGCTGCAGACCTACCGCCAGTGCCTCAACAGCCAGTGCGAGACCAACCTTTGCGCGGGCAACGTCTGCATGAAGGACTGCCAGTACACGGTCGACAAGGTCATCAACCACTCGGGCGACGCCGGCAAGGACGGCATCGAAGACCCGGGCGTCGACTCGGCGTGCAACGACGCGGAAAACGGCCCCAAGGGCGACAAGTGGCGCTGCGTCGAGCTCCGCAGCGAGCAGCAGGTGACCCAGCAGGGTTCCTTCGCGCGTTGCTTCCCCGGCACCGGCTTCAAGCCCTGCAAGAACACCGCGGATTGCCCCACCGGCGAGTCCTGCCAGTTCAGCCTCTTCTACGGCACCTACCAGTCGCGCTGCATGGGCGCCAAGAAGCAGCCCGACGGCAAGCCCGGCGGCAAGGCCGGCACGCGCTGCAACGACGACCCGCTCAAGGAAGAGGTCAACGTCTGCCAGTCCGATCTCTGCTTCGGCATCGGCTGCATCGACTTCTGCAAGACCAACGCCGACTGCAACACCGCGGCCAAGGGCGCCTGCAAAGCCGGCAAGTGCGACAACGGCAGCGCCTGCAAGACCGACACCGATTGCTCGGCGTGGTCGTGCCAGCCCCGTTCGCTCACCAGCCAGAGCACCGAGAAGTTCAACGTCTGCTGGCCCAAGAACTGCGAGCTCAACGGCGACTGCCCCGGCGGCAACTTCTACTGCCGCTACTACTACAACGGCGTGAAGAACAAGGACGGCGACCCGGACCCGAACGACAAGACCAAGGTCATCAAGCCGGGCTGGGATCCGATCTGCCTCGCCAAGATCAAGGACGGCGCCAAGCCGGGTGAGAAGTGCGACTCGTACACCACCGATGACGACACCAAGTACAAGCAGTGCGAGACCCCCAACCAGTGCTCGGGTGGCTACTGCGGCAACATGTGCAAGGCCGACAAGGACTGCCCCAAGAACATGAAGTGCGGCACGCTCCACTTCGGCATCGACCTGACGACGCCCGAAGACAACGTCGACGACATCTACCTGAAGTACGGCAGCTGCCAGGCGATGCCCGGCTACGACGGTGAGTGCCTCAACGGCAAGAAGTGCAAGGCCGGCAAGGTCTGCAAGTACTGGGCGCACGCGATCGACCAGTCCAAGCAGGCGACCCCGACCGACTTCAAGTACACGGGCGCTGGCGCGTGCATCGACGACGACGCCGAGCACGGCAAAGCGGGCGAGCTCTGCGGCGCTGGTTCGACCGGTAAGAAGCTCTGCAAGAGCGGCTTCTGCCTCGGTCAGCAGACCCAGTGGTGCAGCCAGATTTGTGGCAGCAAGGCCGATTGCCCGGCGCTCGTCACCATCGGCAGCTTCGGCCAGTACAAGATGGCTTGCCGTTCGCTGACCTACACCGCCAACAACACCGGTGACCCGCGCGACGCCATCCACGTGCCGCTGTGCCTGCCCTTCAACGAGCAGACCAACCCGCTCACGGACTGCAGCAAGACCAAGAAGTGCGGCGCCAACCAGACCTGCTGGGCGTTCTCGATCGCCACCGGTCCGGACAAGCCCGCCAACGTCGAGTACCTGTGCATCAGCAACCAGAACTCGCCGACGCAGCAGGGTCAGAACCCGCCGCAGCCCACCAAGGACATCGGCGCCGAGTGCGACGTCGAAGCCCAGTTCCAGGAGTGCAAGTCGCGCCTCTGCCTGCCCAGCAACAAGGCCGGCAAAGGCTACTGCTCGGCGCTCTGCAACGAGGACAAGGACTGCGGCACGGGCATGTTCTGCGACATGAACCAGACCGGCTTCCTCGGCACCCCGCGTAAGATCGACGCCAACGCCGGCAAGGTCCCGATGTGCCGCAAGAAGCTGTCCTGCAGCACCTGCGCGTACGACTGGCACTGCCCGTCGACGTACCAGTGCACCAACGTCGGCGGCGCCGGCGGTTCGCTCGCCAAGCAGCGCTGCGCTCCGTCCTGCAAGGTCGACGCCGACTGCGGCAAGACCGACGGCGGCAGCAAGTGCACCGACGCGATCGACTACGAAGGCAAGAAGCTGGGCCACAAGGTCTGCACGCCTTCCTGCAGCTAGTAGCTGAGTAGACTCAAACATGGCGCCCCGGTCGGAGACGGCCGGGGCGTCGTGCTTTTTGATCCGTGTGACCAGGTTCCGATCTATTCCCGGCCAACACAGCGCGGGTCTTTGCAGATGTACACGTTGAGGCGGTGATCCTCGGCCGGCGGGGCGGGCAACCCAATAACGATCCCGGGTGGCTCTCGGGCCGAAAACTCCGCGCTGCAACAGATCCTGTCCGCCCACGAACGGGTCAGCCTGCTGCGCATCCGCGTACGGCGCTGCGGTACTCAGCCCGACGTCAAGCGCACCGCCGGCTGAACGGTGCCGCGGTTCAAGCGAGCCACCTGGACTCGCCGTCGACCGCGCCGAGCTTGATCGCGTCGTACCCGAACTGCTCGCGCACCTTGTCGATCGCGCTGCCGATGCGCGGGCGGTTGCGACCGTCGAACGGCAAGTTGAGCTGGCGATTGGCCGAGACGAGGTTGGACAGCGCCACGCCCAGCAAGCGAATCGGCACGTCGCGGGTGTGGGCCTTCTCGTAGAGCGCGGTGATGCACCGCATGACGTCCTTTTCGGCGTCGGTGGCCGGAATCGTCCGCGCCCGCGTCAGGGTCTGGAAGTCGGCGTAGCGCAGCTTCAAGGTGATGGTGCGCGCGTGCACCTTGCGCCGCCGGACGCGCCAGCACACCCGCTCGCACAGGGACCGAAGCTGATCGCGTACACGCCGATCGTCGCCGACGTCGGACATGAACGTACGTTCGTTGGAGATGCTGCCGATCGCGACGCCCTCCAGGTCGTGCTCCCGAAAAGCGGGTCGCTCCCCCGACCAGGTCTGCATTTGATCGGCCGCGACGACCCGACGGACCCGTTCGGCCAGCCCCGTGAACTGCCGCGCTCGGCGGGTCTGCACCAGGCCGATGAGCTCGCCGAGGGTATGAATGCCCGCAGCGTGCAGACGGCCTTCCGCGACCGGGCCGATGCCGGGGAACTTGCGAACGGGCAGCGGTTGCAGAAAACGGCGCTCGTGACCCGCCAAGACCATCACGCAGCCATCGGGTTTGGCGCGCCCGCTCGCGATCTTGGCGATCGTGCGGCTGGTGCCGATCCCAGCGCTGGCAGGCAGCCCGATCTCGTCGCGAATCGCCGCCCGAATCTCTTCAACCACGCGGCGAATGGTCGCGTCGCCGTCCACGTCGCTGGGCTTGCGGTACAAGCGCTCGCACCCCGCGAAATCCACGAAGTACTCGTCGATGCTGGCCGCTCGAACCGTCGGCGAGTAGCGGCGCAAGATCTCGCCGGCCCGCTTGGAATAGGGGCTGTACGTGCCACAGGTATCAAAATGACGTGTCGACGGTGAAAAACCCGCGGCGATCGTCGTTAGTACGGACGAATGCACACCGAGTGAGTAGACTGGCGCTCCCTTCCCGAGCACCCCCACATGGAGTCCCGCGATCATGGTGAGTTCGACTCTTCGCATCGACCCAAACGAAGCATCCAAGGTGCTGGCCGCTCTCAACCGCCACGTGATGATCGTCGGCGCGTCCCGCGGTATCGGCGAGGCGCTGGCCCGACGTATGGCCGGCATCGACGGCGTGCGCCCGACGCTGGCGTCGCGGTCGTACAACAAGCTCAGCGGCTTGAAGATGGAGCTCGACAATCCGCTGGTGCAGACCACGACGTGCGATCTGCGCGACGATGACAGCATCGACGACGCGATCGCCGCCACGGTCGACCTCAACGGGCCGCCGACCGGGCTGGTGATCACCGCTGGTACCCACAAGCCCACGCCGCTGGATGACTTGTCACGGCGCGGGCGCGAGCGTTTCGACGAGGTGATGCGCGTCAACCTCACCGGCCCGTTCTTTCTCGCCCAGAAGATCGCTGACCACATGACGCGCGGCGGTTCGATCGTGTTTGTCGGCAACAGCCGCGCCCATTCCGGGATGCCGGGACGACACGCTCATGCAGCGGCCAAACACGGCCTCGAGGCGCTGGTTCGTGGCATGGCCAGGGAGCTCGGACCGCAGGGCATCCGGGTGAACATGCTGCTGCCCGACGGGATCGAGACGCCGCTGGGTGACTCGCTGCTCAACGAACGGGCGCATCGCAGCGGGCAGCCGATCGAGCGGATCCGCAAGCGCATGAAGGCGACCCACGCGTTGCGCCGCTTCGTCAAGGCCGACGAGGTCGTGGACGTGATGCAGTTTCTGCTCGGCTACGAGAGCGTGGCGATCACCGGGCAGTCGATCGATGTCTCGTGCGGCGTGATCCGCTGACAGACTGAAGGCGTCTGACGGCGTCGCTCAGGCGTCGAGAAGCGCGCGAACACGGTCGGCGATCGCGAGGCTCGCGGTCAGGCCGGGGCTTTCGATTCCGAGCAGGTTGACCCAGCCAGGGCGGTCGCGGGCAGCTTCCTCGGCGATGTGGAAGTCGGCGAAGCGATCGGTGGCGAGCTTGGGGCGAAAGCCGCTGTAGTCCGGTGTCAGGGCGTCGTCGGGGAGCGCGGGCAGGAAGTGCCGGGCGGCCTTGAGGAACGCTGCTGCGCGGCTTGTGTCGACGGTGTGGTTGTCGGCGTCGGCGTCGAGCTGCACGTCGGGCCCGAGGCGTCCGCGGCCGGCGAGATCGATGGTGAGATGTGTGCCAAGGCCCACGAGGTTGGGGCGCGGGACGGGGTAGACGAGGGTGTCGGCGGGCGCGGGGCCGGCGATGCTGAAGTAGTTGCCCTTGACCGCGATCTGGCGAGGCGTCTGCAGCCCGATGAGCGACGCGACGTGGTTGGCGCCATGGCCGGCGGCGTTGATGACACAATCGAACGCGTGGGTTTCGGTCCCGTGGCCGTCGACAGCCAGCTCTACCTCGTAGCCGCCGGTTGAACGCGACGCAGCTATCACGCGGTGACCGACGAGGACGAGCGCGCCATGTGCCTCGGCCCGAACCCGCAGCCGATGCATGAAGGCGTGGCCGTCGACGATGCCGGTGCCCGCGCTCCACAAGGCCTCAACGGCGCGCACAGCGGGCGCGCGATCGTGCACCTGGCTGGCGGTCCATCGCTGCAGGGGGACGGCCGGTCCGGCGGCGGCGGCGCGGGTTTCGATGGTGTCGAGGGCGCCGCGTTCTTCATCGGTACACGCGACGATGAGCTTGCCGCACAGGCGGTAGGGCACGTTTTCGCGTTCACAGAAAGCGACGAGGCGCGCGCGGCCTTCGATGCAAAGGCGCGTCTTCAGCGAATCGACCGGGTAGTAGATGCCGGCGTGGATCACCTCGGAGTTGCGCGACGATGTCTCGCTACCCAGCAACCCGTTCCGCTCGACCACTACCACGTCGTGTCCACGCGCCGCGAGCATGTGTGCGCAGGCAAGACCGACGACTCCGCCGCCGATGACGAGGATGGAACGGGGTTGAGTCACACGAACTCCACACAAGCGGCGCATCGGACCACTGGTCGTCGCGGAGGGCAAGGGCGACGCGGCGGCGCGATTTGGGGCAGAAAGCGTGAATTCGACGTGTTGTGGAGGCCATTTTGGGACCGATATGGCCCTGTAGTCGTTGTAGAAGCCCCAGGAGCGGTTTTGGTAGGGGGGAGCTATATCAATAGCTCTCCGCCTTGATCGGCCCGTAGAACGAGCCACGTGACAGTCCGGGATCCACACGCCCTAAAAGAAATAGGTGAACACGGCGCCGGCGGTTGTCGGCGCAATGTGCCAGCGAGCAGTGGACTTGTCGGGATCTCGCAGCAGCAGCCAGGTGCCGACGCCGACGCCCACAAGCCCGACTCCCCCGATCGCCCACGACAGTCGAATCCGGTTGTTGGCGTCTTCGCGGTCCGCGGAGGCTTGGTTGAAGCTGTAGGCGGGGTTGGGGTTGGCGCGCGTATACCCCTTGAGCTTGTCATCGATGTCTGTGTTGTCCGTGGCCGCGATGCCGAAGACGGCCCCGGCGGCGACGATGGCTGCGGCGCCAACAACGAGGGCGCCGACTCCGAGCGGGCTGACCGATGAGCCCTTCTTGGCCTTACCGGGCGTGACGATGAGGCTCTTGGATGCCTGGTCGGTGGCCAAGGAGCGGCGCGCGTCGGCGAGGTGACCGCGCGCCTTGCTCGCGTGTGGCGAGTTGCCATCGATGTTGCCGAGCAGCTGCTCATACAGGTTGATGGCCGCCCGGTAGCGTCCCGCTTTGTGCTCGGATCGAGCGGCGCCGTAGAGGTATTCGGGATGCTGTGGGTCGAGCCTGTAGCACCGCTTGTAGAGCTCGGTCGCGATGCTCCACTTGCCCTGCTTGTAGAACTCGAGCGCCTGCTTGGCGACCACGGTTGCTTCGCGGGCGCGGCGACCCGCATGGGCCGGCGAGGCGACCAGCCCGATGGCGACGATGAGCGCCGCAAGCGAGCCAAATCGAATCAGCTTACTCGGGCAGGAAGAGACCGCCCTTGGGCTTGGTGGCTGGCGGTGGTGGCGGCGGTGGGGCCCGGCGGCGAACAGGGCGGCGAACGGCCCGGCGGGGCGAGCGACGTCGGCGCCGCGGCTTGCGGGCCTTGCGGCGGCCAACTGCGGGCGTGCGGGCGGCTGGTTGGCTGACATCTTCCGTCGCACCGGCATCCTCGTCACGTGCAGGCACAGTCGGCGTCTTCGGGCCGGCATCGACCGCTTGTGGCGCGCTGGCGGCCGCGGCGGGCTCTCCGAGTGAGGGCTGTGGTTGTTCAGCCTTCGCGTCGGACTTGCCGGGCGACGATACCCCGACTGTGGGACGCGCGCCAATCGGCGCGGGATTGGCTGCTGGCTCCGTTTGGCCGCCGCTCAACGCAAGGCCAATCCCCGCGGCCGCGCACAACGCGCCGAGCCCGATCATCAACGCGCGCGAACCTTCGCGCCGCCGCCTGGCCGGGGCCGCAGCGGCCTCATCGCGGTGCCGATCGGTCTTCGCGTGCTCAGCTGACCGCTGGCCGCCGGGTTGATCGAGCTCGTCACTCTGCAGCGGGGTCGGAGCGTTTTCAGCGGCATCGACGTTGGCGCCGAGCGAAAAGCCTGGCGTCGTGGCTCCGACGTCGTCGTGATCGGCATGTGTCGTCACGACTTTGTCGGTCGTCAGCGGACCTTTGGTCGGTGTGACGGGGGCATCGGTCGCGTTCTCACGCACAGTCGGCGAGTTTCGCGCAGGCTCCGCGGTCTCGGATTCGATCCGGCCGACGCGGGCAACGCCGTCGATCGATGCTTCCGGTGGCGCCATGCCTCGCCGCATCCATGCGCGGCTCTCGGCGCGATCGTCGGTCGGCTCGGTCTCCGTCAACGCGCTGACCTCGCCGCGACGCGCAAACATCGACGACGGCCGTGGCGGGCGCGGCTTTGGGGCGACGGGCAGCGGCGCGCTGGCGGACCTTCGCAGCTCCTCTTCGTATTCTTGGACGGCTTCCTTGACCGACTCGTAGCGCGCCGTCCGCAGGCCACCATCTTTGGGTCGCAGTTCGGCGAGGGCGCGGCGCAGCTGGCGGGCGTTCTTCGAGCGCGCGTCGGGGTCCTTGCTGAGGTTGCGCATCACGAGATCGGCGAATCGATCGGTGATGGGCTCGAGCACGTATTCGCGCAGGTCGATCGGGTCATCGCGCACCTGCATCATCATCTGCGTCAGCGGCACATCGTGGCTGAAGACAAGCCGGCCGGTGACGCAGACGTACATCAGCGTCGCGAGGGCGTAGAGATCGCTGCGTCCGTCGAGCCGCTGCCCCATGCACTGCTCGGGGCTCATGAACGCCGGGGTGCCGACGCAGCGCCCGTCCTGGGTCAGGCCTGAGCCCTGGGACCGAACGATGCCGAAGTCGAGGACCTTGATGACCGGCTCACCGGCGACCGACGACAGCATGATATTGGCGGGTTTCAGATCGCGGTGTACCAGGCCCTTGTCGTGTGCTTCCGCGAGGCTGCCAAGGATCGCGACGCCGATATCGATCGCCTCGGGCTCGGTGAGTGTTTGACCCTTGCCCGCGAGCTTGATGAGCAGCTCTTCGAGGGTCTTGCCGTACAGCCTCTCCATCGCGATGAAGAACGCGCCGTCCTTGGTCTGACCGATGTCAAAAACGCGCACGGTGTTGGCGTGGCGCAGGTTCGCGGTGACCTGGGCTTCACGGTAGAAACGGCGCACGTGCTCTTCGGGCGATCCAGCCGGCGCGGGCATCAGCAGCTTGAGGGCGACAGGCTGCTTGGTCGTGACGTGTTCAGCGCCGTAGACCGCTCCGAACGCACCCTGACCGAGCACTTCCATCACGCGGTATCGGTCACCGATGATGTCGCCCGCTCGCAGCTCGACCGACGGCAGCCTGAGCGCCACGCGCGGCAGGGTAGGCGACGTGCACCCGGGGCACTGCAGCTGGTCGGAGTTCAACCCGCAAGCAGGGCAATACCGATCGTCTTGCTCCTCGCTCAACCGTCGACCTCGCGGTTTTGGCTACCTTTTGGCTCAGCTCCAAGCCGAATCATGCCGTTATCGTGCCCCACTTGGCCCGCGCCTCCAAACGGCACCGCCGTCATTGGGATTCGCGCGTCTTGGCGGCTGGTTTGAACGGGCCGGATTGCCGTATGCTCGCGCCTCCGCGAGGATCGGTGCCATGACCCAGCCCCAGTTCGACATCCGCCCGGGAACGATGCTGGCCCAGCGCTATCGGGTCGATTCGTTGCTCGGCCGCGGCTCGATGGGCGCCGTCTATCGCGGCACGCAGCTGTCGATGAAGCGGTCGGTCGCCATCAAGATGCTGGCCGCGGTCGGCGACGACGTGAACACGTGGAAGAAGCGGTTTGAGCGCGAAGCCGTCATCACGTCCCGGCTGGAGCATCCCAACACGGTCCGCGTCTACGATTACGGCACGACCGACGACGACCACAGCTTCCTCGTCATGGAGCTGCTCAAGGGACGGCCGCTGCACCAGGTCGTGCGCGAGGACGGCCCGCTTGCGCCCGAGCGCGCGATCGACCTGTGCATCCAGGTGCTGTCATCGCTCGAGGAAGCGCACCAGGCGGGCATCGTTCATCGCGATTTGAAGCCGGCCAATATCTTCGTCACGCCGATGCGAAGGGGCCGCGAACACGTGAAGGTGCTCGATTTCGGGGTCGCCAAGATCACCCGGGACCCCAGCGTTCAGCGGCTTACGCAGACGTCAGCGCTCGTCGGCACGCCCCACTTCATGGCGCCGGAGCAGGGTCGCGCCGAAGAGCTCGATGGGCGCGCGGATTTGTACGCAGTGGGGTGCATTCTGTTCGCGCTGTTGACCGGTCAGCCGCCGTTTCTTGGCACCCAGGTCATCGAGATCGTGTTGGGCCATCTCGACAAACCGATCCCAAACTTGCGCGCGCTGCGGCCCGATCTGCCCGACCTGTTGCAGCCCGCGATCGAAGCGTTGATGGCCAAGGACGCGGCGGACCGACCGTTTGACGCGCACGAGGCGATCGAGCTGCTCGAAAGCGTGCTCGCTGACCTCGAAGCGCTGCCCGACGACGAACGGCAACCGGACGAAGGCCACACCGTTCCGATGGACGTTGTGTCGACGATTCCGCCGCCTCCCGCCCGCCGCATGTCCCGGCGCAGTCGGCTCAAGCGACCCATCTCAGGGGGCATACCGCTGGCGGAGAGCACTTCGGCGCCGACCCGGGCTGTCAAGGCGGCCAAGAAAGTGAGATCCACGAGGGCCAAACCGCGCGAGTCCGAGGCGCCCAGGACGCGCGCGCTGCGACCCCCCAGCATCCGCAAGCCGACGTCGGGCAAGGTGGCCAAGGCCGGTGTGCAACGCCCTCGCAAACGCCCCGACAAGACCGACGCCGAGCCGCCAATGCTGCCCGACGACGCGCTGGAGCCGGCGAGCGAACCGGACGCGACGCGTTTGGCGGGCGAGGACAAGCGCCACCGCCAAAGCGGGCGGGTGAGGCTGCCGGCGCGCCCCAAGCGGCCGACTCCCAGCGCGAAAAAGACCGTCGGCACGCGCCTGGATTTCGAATTCCAGCTGCGCGGGCACACCGGCAAAAGCGCCCCGTCCGCGCGCATCTGGGTGGACGTCAACGCCGATGGCGAGATGCAGTACGACGAAGAGATCACCGATCTCGAAACCAAACCCGGCACCTGGCGGGGCACGCGGCACCTGGACGTGGAATCGGCCGAAGGCGTGGGTTTCCTGGTGAAATTCGAGGCGTCGTCCGGCGCCCGATGGCGGCTGCGGGTGTGGTCGAGCCTGCCGCGACGCCATCTCGTCTTCGAGCAAAAAGACAGGCTTCACGAGGACAACGGTCGCGTCATCGGCTGGTGCAAGGCCTAGCTAGTTCCCGTGTCAAAACAGGCATTTCTGACCATATGGCGAGCTTCTGAGCCGCAAAGCGGCGGCCGGCAGTAGCCTGGGGCGTCAGCCCCAGGTCCGGTATGTGCATTGCTGAGCCCTGAAGGGGCGACAAGACCGCTGGATCTGCCGTCCTGTCGCCCCTTCAGGGCTCAACCAAAACAGCCATTCTTTCCTGGGGTTGGCACCCCAGGCTACTTCCCTGCGCCGCTTTGCGGCTGAACACGACGACTATTCGAGCGCGTGCCGTGC
>Ga0114932_10001875_pt1 | contig 23080 bp, 18 predicted proteins | sample 2SBtaG_2_FD_87286 | JGI IMG/M metagenome (GOLD analysis project Ga0114932, IMG submission 87286) | Deep subsurface microbial communities from Kolumbo volcano to uncover new lineages of life (NeLLi) - 2SBTROV12_ACTIVE470 metaG | ecosystem: Environmental > Aquatic > Marine > Volcanic ...
GGATACGGCCATCCGTCAGGGTGCCAGGCAAAGTCAAGCCGCTGCGATTATAGGCTGGCCTGCACGGACTCTACAGCGTTGGAAACAGTCCGGCGAAATCAAAGAAAATGCGCGTACAACCCGTGAATTTGTTCCCTCCAACACGTTGACTGAAGAAGAAAGAGGTCACGTATTATCGACGGCCAATTCACTACATCGGGGTCAGTTCTCGCTTTGTACCATTATTTTTTTATGGTGCATTGAGCAACTGGCAAAACCCCGCGAACAAGGGTGTACTTGGCAACAGTACGAAGGGTAGTTCGTAAGTGCATGCAACAATAATAGAACTGACCCTGTAGCCCTGCTGTAGCCTCTACTCGGCGGAGCGTTTTTCATTTCTTCTGTCTATGTCCACTCCTGGTACATTTGAACCCTTCAAGATCCAAGCGATTACATTTTTAGGCAGTATCCATAGCTATAGAACAGAATCAATCGTATAGGATTATTTATTCGCTATCCAAACTGGAGAACAGGCGGGGGAAGGCGTTTGTGAATAGGGCATTTATCAGAAGAACAGGGAACAGATCATGATATTTGTGCGCAATTACCGTGGTTTGTCCCCGACAATCTGCAAATACCGAAAAAGTTCAGTTAATATAGCCTGAAACTGCAGGTGATTTAAGGTCGATTCTGGAAAGTTGTGAAAGATGTGCAGACAGAGAAAATCAGTCTGTTGAAAATGGATGTTAATGAAAAATAATATTTTGATAAAAATATAGAAATTTTTCAAGTATATGTGTTGATATAGATACTACTAATGTTAGCCCTTTAATCGAAATATTTTAATATAAAACAAATAAGCCGTGGAAAACCATGAATCTTAAGCAAGCAATAGATATTTTAACCCGATTAAAACCAGAATTAGCTAATCGTTTTGGCGTAACGGGTTTGGCTTTGTTTGGTTCTACTGTCCGTAATGAAGCAACGGAAGATAGTGATGTTGGTATTGTTGTTACTTTTGATGCTCCTGCAACTTCTAAAAAATATTTAGGAGTACAATTTCTTTTGGAAGATGAATTAGGAAAATCTGTTGATTTAGTTACAGAGAAAGCTTTGCGTCCTGAATTGAAGCCTTTTATTGAGCGAGAGGCAATTAATGTCTGATAGAGAATGGCGTTTTATATGGATGATATGCTTGGCTTCGCAAAAAATGTTGTGACATTTTGCGAAGGGCTGGATCTAGAAACATTTGAACAAACTGGTTTAAATTATGATGCGACAGTGCGTAATTTAGAATTGATTGGTGAAGCGGCTAATAATATACCTAAACAGATACGTACTTTTTTTAATTATTTTCGCTGAGTAGTTACATTATCGTAAGCTCTACAAATTTGTGTGTGGAAATCAATGAGACCGTTCAGACCATGAAAGCAAGAGTCTGGAAAAGAACCTGGATTGTGATATCGGTGATATTACTTTTTTTCCCCTCGATGTTTATTATTTTGGAGATTCCCACAGAAGAAAGGATCATCAAGTACTGGTCTCAGCAAACTTTCTGGAAAATTCATGAGCATGCCATTCAATACCAGAGTCTTGGACCTTGGGCGTCCCGCTAAAACCCTCCGAATGGGGTATATGGGTGTTGAACCACGTCGATTTGCGCGCAACAGCAAGAGTCAGAGTGTGTCGCGAGTTTCTTATAGCAACAATCGAACAACAGCGGCATCTCATTCGGGGTGAGAGGTCCAGGTATGAGTAGTAAACCGTTCGCTACAGCAATTACTCGCCTTCCTCCAGGGCTTAGTGAAGACAGCCGACAGTTTGGGAACGAAAACAAGTTCCTAAAGAGTATGTCGACGGCTACACCGGGTCTCCAATCCCGCCAACAACCCTTGGATCAAGCGGATCAGCCCACAGCGGCTGAACAACCTGGCCAATCCCCGTTGCATGCTTTCTATCGATTATCGCTTACCTTATTTGGCTTCAAAAATTTCAAGGTCATTCGATCACTTTCACCGATCGCTAAATATTTTTCTTTGTCTTTTTCACCCAGTTTTAAAGTGGGAGGAAGAGTCCAAACCCCTTTAGGATGGTATTTCGTATCGTTCGGATTAGAGTTAATTTCAGATTTATCAAGCAGTGAAAACCCGGCTTTTTCAGCCATGAAAATGACATATTTTTGAAGCACGTATCCTTTTCTTGCTTTTGCATCGTGTTCTGTTTCAGAATTTTCCCGGTGTTCGACAAGACCTAATATTCCACCGGGTTTGAGTGCGCGATAAATCGATTTAAGTACGTTCAGTTCTTCACCTTTTAGCATCCAGTTGTGCACATTTCGAAAAGTTAATACAAGATCTGCAGAACCTGCCGGTGCGATATCAATTTCATGCGGTGGCAACAGAGAAGTCAGCTGGACTTTGCCATAAATTTCGGGATTAGATGCGATTTTTTGATGAAAATCATTTAGAGCATTCCGGTAAAATCTGCCTTTCATATTAGGCGAAAAATGGGCCGTATAGAGTGTGCCGTTTTGCCTCAGAAACGGCGCGAGAATTTCAGTATACCAGCCGCTGCCCGGCCAGATTTCAACGACGGTCATATTCGGTTTAAGTCCGAAAAAAGCCAGTGTTTCAGCCGGGTGACGATAGATATCTCGCGATTTGTTTTTTTCTGAACGATGATGCCCTGTTAGCACTGTTTGAATAGCAGCCTGGCTTTCATCATTTTTGAGGTTTTCTTCCACTGCAACCGTTATTTGTGAGGTCAATAGCAAGAAGCCTGTTAACAGGTGTATTAGCAACTGTTTTCTGTTCATAGTTTATGCCGTTTGTTGCAAAGCCTTCGTTTCGTTTCGATGTGACTGTTCCCTAAAAGTCAGCTAAGAGGCTGTATTATCGCATACTGTCGGCCTGCTCTACAGCCATAAAAAGTACATGGGTGGATCAAGACCATAACGGATCCAGCAGTTGTGGAAGGTGCTTTTTGAATGAGTCTTTAGCGGCTTTCATGGCCGCTTTTTTTTGCTCGGTAATCGACCAATACCGTTAGGTCAATTTCCAAATTGATGCCCGTGGGTGTCTGTTTAGAAGTACCTGGTCAACAATAGTTTACTTCGTTGGAATTATGGAGAAGGTGCCTGGATTTGTATCTATGGCCTATTTTTCAGTCTTCGATGAGTGTCTTTATTATCTATAAAAAACAGTGACCTAAAAATTCTTTACGCAACCTTTAAGGTTCCTTAAGGTTTTTTTTAACGCCGAGCGCTAAGGTTCGGGGCAGTTTGAAGAATGTTCTACAAACAATCGTCGTTTGGTTTGTGAAACGAAAAAGTGTGGGAAACGATGAACCTGAATCCCTTTGTTCGCTATTTTTCGTTTGCAGTATTCGGAATCTTCTGTATCGCAACAATACGGCTAATCGCGTTGTAATCCGGATTAGCGCGCAATTTCTTTGCCTGGCAAGACAGGTGGGGAGTAATCATTAGCATTAGTACAGGACGTATTTAGCGATGAGAAGTTTAAAAGATATGCCGATTACGCGAAAGTTGACTTGTATGGTTTTGCTGATATCCAGTTCCGCGGCGCTGGTGGCAACCATCGTCCACGTCAGGTCCGAATTTCTGGTTTCACGCCAATCGATGATCGAGAAGATTTCAATGTTGGCAAAGGTTATTGGAATCAACAGCGTGGCAGCGTTAACCTCCGGCGATAAGAGTCGCGCGCAGAAAATTATTTCTTCCTTGAGGGCCGAACCCAATATTGTTGATGTTTTACTCGTAGATTCTGCCGGAAAGGTCTTCGCAGCGTACACTCGACCTGGTCTTCGAATTCACGAAGAGCTGCCCAGAAACAAGTTGTCTTCCGCCGCCAAAGGATACACATTTGATTCCAAATACCTCGATGTTATTGAGACAATCATGCTGGGTGATGAAATCATTGGGTCTGTGCATATCCGTTCGGATCTCAATCGATTGAATGCAACTTTACGCAACAGCGGTGCAATTGCCGCCTGGATTTTAGCGGGTGCGCTATTGATCGCCTATATTCTGTCCCATTTGCTGCGGGAGACAATAATACGGCCCATATTGGATCTAGCTGAAACCATGAGAAAGGTCTCGGAAGAGCAAAAATATATCTATCGGTTAGAACCGGAAGCTAACGATGAGATCGGGATACTGGTCAGTGGATTTAACAGGATGTTGAGTGAAATACAAAACCGCGACAAGCGGTTGACCAAACAGGACCAGCAATTGGCGGAGCAGGTAAAAGAACGTACTTGTGAATTGTTGCGGGCCAACCTGGAGCTTAAACAGTCGATTGAGGAGGCCGTGACGGCGAAAGAAAATGCTGAGGCCGCCAATCAAACCAGGAACGAATTTTTAACGCGAATGAGTCATGAATTACGAACGCCGATCAATGGTATCCTGGGAACGGCTGAACTTCTTTTGAATACGCCTCTAAGCGAAAAGCAATACTGTTTTATTGAAACTGTCGGTCGTTCGGGGGTAGAGTTGTTGGATATTGTCAACGACATTCTCCTGGATGCCATTGAAGGTGGCAAAAGCCGTATTATGGCATTGTCGGTAAGCAATGCTCATCCACCGGAACCAATACAGCAATTCCATACAAATATTCCTGTCGCAGAATGCGGGGTGGTCAAAATTCTGCCGAATCAATTTGGAACAGCGCTGGTGTTGATCGTGGACGACGATCAAGGCAACCGCTATTTAGCTAAAGAATACCTTGAATTGGCGGGATATGAGACTGTCGAAGCCGGTAATGGCGTAGAGGCATTATCGGTTTTTGTCGAACGGGATCCTGACATTGTGCTACTCGATGTCCATATGCCACAGATGGATGGATTCGAAGCCTGTAGGCAACTTCGAAAAATACATAGAGGAGCCCACGTCCCAATATTGATGGTTACAGGTATGGACGATCACAAGTCTGTTGCTCGCGCCTACGAACTAGGCGCGACAGATGTTATCGTCAAGCCGATAAATTTTCAGATACTTACGCAGCGCCTTATTTATACACTGAGATCCACGAAAATGGCAGAGGAATTGAGTGAAAGTAAGAGCCAGTTGATAACTGCCCAGCAAATCGCAAAGCTAGGGTACTGGCACTGGGAAATCAATGAGAACAAACTTCACTGGTCCGTAGAAACGGGTATATTGCTTGGCTTTCAAAAAAATCGGAATATCGGAACGCTTGAAACGTTACTTGATGTTATCCACCCTGAAGATCGAAAATATGTCAACGACAGTATTAAGGGTAACCGTCAGCCCTCATCCAGTATTGAATATAGAGTCTTGCTGAAAGATGGCACGATTCGGTTTATCTGTCAGACATTTAATCTGAGTTCGAATGAAATCGGAGTCGATAAACTAATCGGTACGATTCAGGATATTACCGAACGACGATACGCTGAAGATCAGATACGTTTGCTCGCTTACCGCGATCCAGTCACAGAATTACCCAACCGAGCCTATCTGAAGGATCTCCTGGATAGGTTGCTGGTTCGCGCCGAACGCCTGAGACATACGATGGCGATTTATTTCATTGATCTGGATCAGTTCAAAGTCATTAACGACACAATGGGTCATAGCGCAGGGGATAGGTTACTTTACGATGTTGCGAAGCGATTGGTTGAATGTGTTCGGCAATACGATGAAGCCTGCAGGCCCAACGTAGATACTGGAATAACCCCCAATCCGGATTTGTTCATAGAAGCTGTTTCAAGATTCGGTGGCGACGAATTTGTGATTGTTGTCGACGGAATTGATAATCCTCATGTTATTGCGAATTTGGCTGAGCGCATAAATGCGTGCCTGTCTCCACCTTTTTCGATTCATGGGCAAGAGTTGTTGGTTACTGCGAGCATCGGCATCAGTACATTTCCGCAGGATGCCACGACTGTGGAAACAATCCTTCAACACGCAGATATTGCAATGTACCATTGCAAAGAAGATGGAGGTGACGGTTACAAATTCTTCTCTTCGGAAAGAAATGAATGGTTGAAATCCCAGATGGATCTCAAAACGGAATTACGCATTGCTCTGGAAGATGATCAGTTTACGCTCTTTTATCAGCCAAAAGTTGATCTTGACAGTGGCCTGGTTGCAGGAATGGAAGCTTTGATCCGCTGGAATCATCCTGAAAAAGGATTAATAACTCCCGACAAATTCATACCACTCATGGAGCAGAGTGGTTTGATCATACCTCTGGGCGATTGGGTTTTGCGAACCGCCTGCGCACAGGCCAAGGCATGGCAAAAAGCCGGTATCCGGTTGCAACTTATTTCGGTAAATCTTTCTCCTGTTCAGCTTGGTCAAAAGAATTTTTGCAGCCAGATAACACAAATTCTTGATCAGGCCGAATTTAACCCACAACACCTCGATTTGGAACTGACCGAAACCACTTTGATGGAAAATATGGAAGTTAATATTAATTTATTGAGTCAACTCAGAGAAGTTGGTATTTCTATTTCGATCGACGATTTTGGTACCGGTTATTCTTCTTTTGCTTATCTCAAACGACTACCTGTTACCACATTGAAAATCGATCGCTTATTGGTTCAGGATATCGGTAACAATAAGTCTGATGACGCTATTGTGACCACAATAATAGAACTGGCTCATAATCTTCAACTTAAAGTGGTCGCGGAAGGCGTTGAAGATGATCTTCAACTCGAATTTTTGCATTCACAGGGATGCGACGAAGCCCAGGGTGATCTGTTTACGCCTCCATTGTCGGCGGAAGCGTTCATAGAGTGGCTCGAGGCACGTGAATAAAAGTCTCTGAAAGATCTGGATCGAGTCTGACATTGGCTTCGATCATTCTGGCTTTTTTGTCCGGATGAATTACTGTTTCGATACCGGTATCATACAAGTCACTGCAATGGTTATTAAAACAGGGCTTTTCTTGGATGACAGAAATCGATAACAACACACCATTCAGACTCGGTGAGTGGTGGGTGGAACCTCAAACCAATCGAATCAAAAATCCGAGCGGAAGTTCGGTCATCGAACATCGGATTATGGAGTTACTGGTCTATCTTGCTAGCCGTCCGGGAGAGGTGGTCAGCAGCGACGAGATTCATAGTCAGGTTTGGCGGAACGTGGTTGTAGGGGATCATTCAATTTACCAAAGTATCGCGACATTGCGCAAAGTGTTGAAAGATAATGCAACCCAACCGAGCTATATCGAAACAATACCGAAGAAAGGTTATCGACTGATTGCCAAAGTTGAAGTTACTGGATTCGGTAATCCGGATCATCTTATCTCGAATACAGCAGATTCGCCCAATGCAACGCATGCGAATAACGAAATACAAAAATCAGGTGGCGACAAGCTCGGAGATGCTGGTTTTACACCATTCAGGTGGATGGCATCCCACAGATGGAAGTTGTTGTCATTTATTGTTGCTGTTGGCGTACTTGTTAACGGGGTTTTGGTGAGACCTTTTTTTGATACTCCAAGTCAATACGGCACATCAGAAATTAAATCCATAGCCGTGTTGCCATTCGTCAATGTCACCGGAAATGAGGATAACAATTATTTGGCGTTGGGCCTGGCGGAGGAAATATTAAATGCCCTGGCCCGCGAACCGGAATTGAAGGTGGTTGCGCGAACCTCCTCATTTAACTTGCAGAATGAGACAGATATTCGTGAAATCGGTAAAAAATTAAATGTTGACGCGGTGCTCGAAGGCAGTGTCCGGGTAGCCAACAAAAAATACCGAATCTCCGTACAGTTGATTGACACGGCGGATGGTTTTCATATTTGGTCCAATACCTATGACTTCGATTCCGAGGATATTTTCAGGATTCAGGAATCTACTGCGGACAGTGTTCTAAGCACTCTTAACATGAATTCGGAACGGTTTTTCGGGATAGATAATGTGCAGTTTTCTACGCAGGATATGGAAGCTCACGATCTCTATCTTCTCGGACTTCATTATCTACACGAACGCAACGCAAAATCAATCCAAAAAGCTATTGAATTCAATCAACAGGCCATTGCGATTGACGAGAATTATGCGTTGGCCTACGCTGCTTTAGCTAAAGCCTATCTGCTTTCATCTTTGTACGGTGATATATCAACAGAACAAGCAATCTTTCTGGCTCAGCCAGCAATTGCAAAGGCGCAGAAAATCGACAACAAACTGGCAAATATCCATATTTCGCTCGGGCTGATCAAATTATTCGAAAGGCAATACACTGAAGCTGAACAGGAATACAAGATCGCACTTGAACTATCACCCAGTAATGCGTATGCGTATCTTCGGCTCGGTGTGGTAACCGCGATTCAGGGACGGATTAATCAGGCGAAAAAGTACTACGAACAAGCACTGCGGCTTGACCCGCTTAATGTTGAAATCAATAGCAATCTCGCTTATACCTTAACGCGAATGGGGCGTTATAATGAGGCGGCAGAGCATCTGTTAGAGATTCTGCATAACCGACCAGACGATGTTTCTATTATTCTTGAAAATGCTGAAACTGCTCACTATATTGGAAAATTAGATATTGCACTTCACTTTGCACGTGATGCTTTGAGATTGAATCCCAACAGCTCCTATGCGATGGCGCTGATCGCGCAAATAAGCATCGATTCGGGCCGCTTGGAGGAAGCTTCCTCATGGTTGGTTCGGGCGAAAGAAGTGCAAAAGGGTTTCCTGCCGATATTGATGAAGGCTCAGGCGAAATTGTATATGACGAAGGGTGAATATCATCGGTTCGATTTGTTGATGTCCGCCCTCGCCAATAGTAAGCCTATAGCGTCTCCGTCGCTCTTCGCGTCAAGCCGATGGGATCAGGACGGCTTTACCGGCATTGCTAAGTTATTGATTAAAGACTACTCCGAAGCGATTAAATATTTCGAAGCTTCTCTAAAAAACAGTGAGAACCTCAGCGGGTCACTCGAAAATGATATTTTTTATAGAGGCAGTCTGGCTTATGCTTATCGACAGTTGGGCGAAGAGACTAAATGCCAGTCGGCGATAGCCAAACTAAAGGTGATCATTGAAAAAGCGCATCAACAGGGATGGGACTCCAATGAATTAAAATATGAGGAGGCTCGTCTTAGTATTCTTGATGCGCAGGCGGACATGGCTCTAAGGATATTAGAAAAATCCGTGAATCACGGCAATAGCGTTTATTGGTGGATGACGATAGACCCTTTGATGGAGAGCTTGAAAACTAATCCTAGTTTCGAAGAGTTTGTTATCCAAATAAGAAAGCGTCTTCAGCAATCCGCGGCGCGTGTAGAAAATCCACCCGTATTGATTTCTGAGAAACCTCAAGGATGATTATAGTCAATCGGCACTGTTTAAGATGTCGTGATAATGGCTGGTGGACCATCCGGCTTGTGCTTAGGAATGCACCTAACAAACACCTCTAAGGGGTCAAATATCATATTAACTGGTTATTAAATAAAGATCTACATCTTTTATATACTTTGTGCCTTGAGAATAGAATATCAAGATGCAATTACAGTTTTATGAGCAGTCCTAATATGGGACATTTCTAACGACTTTATCTGAAGTACAGCGCTGTTTTGGAATACAGTTATTAAATTATTGTTTAATGATTAATAACTGTCTTTTTTTAGTCAAAACACCCAATGCAGTTTTATGTAAGGCAATGCGCCACTTCAACGGGGTAAGTTGCAACGCCATAATCGGAGTTTTTGATGACAAGAATATGCAAGAACTATGGACAAGCGTTACAATCCAGGTCTATCGTGTTTTATTGCTCCGGTGGGGTGTTGATGGAGCGTTCACTGTTTGGAGGGAAATTCCCATGCACCGAAAATTTTCCGCTGTTCTATCCGTGACAGTAGTCGCTGTTTTTGTAGTGGCTTGTTCTTCGAATTCATCTAAGCCTGTAAGTCAACAGCCGACTGTAACAACGGCACCGGCCAGGGTGCAGAAGGACAACCCTCCACCGGTCGGCTCCGAGCTTGCCAAGATCGAGAAGGGAATGAGAGATACCGATGTGCTGCGTATTCTTGGTAGGCCATCGAGTACGACGAACTACGTCACGGGCAAGGCCTGGATTCCTTTCTACTACGGGCCCGATACCCGCCGTACGGATTACATCTATTCAGGGCTTGGACGAGTGGTATTCTCGCGTAATCGGTATTCGGGTGATGTTAAAGTTATTCGCGTCACATACAATCCCAATCTCTAGCCCAATTTTTCATAACTTTCTTGGTGATGAGCCACAACGTCCATGGTGACAATGCACGCAAGGGTTGGGCGCGGTAGCATAAATGCAGTTAGGCAACTAAACCAACTTTATTCGAAGTAGCCTCGCTATTCTCGAGCGGTTTTGTGGGGGACTTACTTGTGAATTATGGTATTATATAGGTAAAACAATAGCTTATCTGATTTCCAGGGATGTGTCAGATAATTTTACAATACTTGTTGTGAATACCTAACAGATTTCCATAACACCATGTAATATAATCAAGAATAAGGGATGGCACAATGCATGCTTTATTTGAAGCTAATGTTACTGGCTATTCAGGAAGTATTAATTAATATGGTGCAAGTCTTTAAACACAGGGCAGATGCTGTTTTCTAAAAACATTCGCTGACGCGGATTTATCTCCCAATCCATGAATTCTTGTGCTTATGTACTAATATTAATTGGAGTTATCTCTGGTTGGTATGTCGTTAAAGTTGGAAAATTGAACCGAAAGTTTGACCGAATTGAATATAAATAAGGTGGTTGAATGATCAGATGGGCTGCAAAGTGTTTTGGATTGTCGGTATTTATTGCCGGAGGCTTTTGTTCGTCTGTTCTGGCAACAATCCCAGTACATGTTGAGTATGCGAATAACCGCTATCAATTGATTCGTAATGGCCAACCCTATTTTATCAAAGGTGCTGGCGGTAAAAAGTATTTTGACCGTTTGGCCGAATATGGTGGAAATTCTATCCGGACCTGGGGAACGGAAAATGCCCAGTCAATATTGGATGAAGCCGAAAAGCTGGGTCTTACTGTTACTCTGGGGCTCTGGATGGGGCATCAGAATCACGGTTTTAATTACGACAATGAATTGATTGTCGCCAATCAGTTAGAACGGTTTCGGCAAGATGTATTGAAATATAAGGATCATCCAGCTCTATTGATGTGGAGTGTGGGTAATGAAGTCAATCTAAACTATTCAAATGTTAAGGTTTGGGACGCAGTCGAAGATATTGCAAAAATGATTGCTGAACTGGATGGAAGGCACCCCGTGATGACTGTTTTAGCCGGTGCGCCGAAAGCTGATGTCCAGTTGATTATGCAAAAGTGTCCCCATATTGAAATCCTCGGTATAAATTCTTATGCGGCTTTGCCGAATATTCCTGATGACTTGAACAATGCGGGTTGGAATAGGCCATTTATTATCACTGAATGGGGTCCCAATGGCTATTGGGAAGTTGCGGCGACAGAATGGGGCGCTGCATTAGAGCAAAATAGCAGTGAAAAGTCCGAAACCTATCTTAGGCGTTACGAAGAAGTGATTTCGGTGAATAATGATAGAAACTTGGGGTCTTATGTGTTTTTGTGGGGCGATAAGCGCGAAGTTACACCTACCTGGTTTGGGATGTTTTTAGACAATGGTCGAGAGACCGCTATGGTCGATTCAGTCCGATATGCGTGGAACGGTTATTGGCCAGAAAATCGTTCACCGGAGATTGGGGACTTAATCATGCAGGACGATCCTGGCAACGAAGCAGGCGTTCGTCTAAGTCCGAACACGGAATATTTGTTTTATGTTTCTTTGGTTGATCCGGATGGTGATGAACTTAGTCTTGGCTGGACGATTCAAGGTGAGCGTGGTGGATCCAGTATCGGTGTTGGTGGTCAGGAGATTTCGGTTGACGGAAATGCTTTGGTACAAGGCGAAGAAGGTATCGTCCAATTTCGTGCACCGGAAAAAGCCGGAGCTTATCGGTTGTTTGTCTTTGGCTACGATTCTCATAATCATGCAGCGACAGCCAATATACCCTTTATTGTCGATTAGTTTCTTTACGAGTTTTTGATATTGGTGTGGATTAATTTGTTTGCTGCTGTCGAACACGGATCAATGCAAAATGTCCCATGTTTTTGAGGTGTGTATTTGAGTGATTGCGCTGTCTGAATACGGTTTCAAAGTTTTGCTTATAGATGCAACAACCAAAGGTCTGCACCTTTTTTGGTAAATTTAAGTGTGATGGGGATTGGGTTAGAACTTGAATTTTTACTGACTGTTGTCGTTATCCGGTGGTGGCAATTTTTTCCTGAAGGGGCCGTCAAATAATAACGTACCGTCTTCATACCAAAATCGCCATTTACCCGAACGTTTACCATCTTCGTAATCTATTTCTTGTTGCTTCTGACCATTCGCATACCAATAGGTCATTTTTCCATTGAGTTGTCCGTCCTTAAAAAAGCCTTCGCTTTGCTTTTGGCCGTTTTCATACCATTGAGTAACGGTACCTTCTTCCACGCCATCAACGAATGTAACTTCTGCCTGTTTTTTCCCACTTTCAAATCGATGTAGAGTTTTGCCATCCAGTGTACCGTTACTGTATTTCTGGTGGCTGAGAATTTCGCCATTATCGTGCCATTGCGTGAATTCTCCGTGTCGTTTTCCTTTTCTGAAGGACTTTTCTTCTTTCTTTTTGCCGTCGGGGTACCATTTCGACCAGACCCCATCTTTTAGGCCGCGCCCATACCTTCCCGTTTCCTTTTTTGTACCATCGTCATACCAGAATGTGGTGGGTCCTTCTTTGTTGCCGTCGCGATAATATATTTCCTTTTTTTTCTGGTTGTTTTTATACCAAATTACCCAATTGCCATCAGGCTTTCCATCGCGATAGCGCATTTCTCTTTTTGGCTTCTGGTTTTCATAATATACCGTTACTTCACCACTATAGGGCTGCGAAGATTTTTTAGTGAGCATGATGCCATCTTTCAGGTAGAGTTCTCCGTATTCTTTTTCTTCGGAACAGGCGGTTAGTCCCAAATATATCAATAGGATAAGCTTGGCGTGTTTAATCATGATTGAGGTGTGTAAATAATAAATTTTAATGAGTTGATGTGGGCATCGGGGCCGGCTGAAAAAATAGCCGTGATAATATGGTGCCCATCATAGCACTTCAAGATTAAACCGTGGAGTCTAACTGTGGAGAAATGCTTGTTTAAACTTTTAATTATTTTCACGGCCACCACACTATTATCCTATATACTCTGGTTACTACCGAATCTAGGTGGAGAATCTCAGCTCGTAAATGCAAAAATACGCAGTGTCTCTTATAGCCCGTTTCGACGAGGTCAGAGTCCTGAAACGGGGGTCTTTCCATCCAGTCCGGAAATGGAAGCCGATATCGGGCTCCTTTCGGACTATGTCAGTAATATCCGTATTTATTCCGGCAGCTCCGCTTTAGGGGGGATACCCCAGCTTGCAAAAAAATATGGGCTGACTGTGTGGCTCGGTGCCTGGTTGGATAGTAATCAGGAGACCAATCGCCTTGAGATTGACGCACTGATTGAATTGGCTAATCGTTACCCTCAAACAGTTACCCGCGTCATAGTCGGTAACGAAAATCTGCATCGATTGGACATAACAGTTAAGCAACTTCTTGAATATCTGGCTCAGGTCAAAGATGCTGTGAAGCAACCGGTAACTTATGCGGAAGGCTGGGAGAACTGGTTGAATCATCCTGAAGTTGTTGATGCAGTCGATATCATTACTTTACACGTTCTTCCCTATTGGGAACAAAACCCCAAGCCAGTGGATAAAGTGGCTCAACATATCGAATCGATACTAGCCAGGGTTTCGCGGCAATATCCTGGAAAGCCGCTGGCTATCGGTGAGATCGGCTGGCCAAGTTTTGGTCGTAGCCGAAAGGCAGCCGTTCCAGGTGTGCATGCACAGCTTCAGTTGATTACGGATGTTCATTCTTTAGCAGAAAAAAATCAATTGGACTACAACATTATTGAAGCATTTGACCAACCCTGGAAAGTTGTTTCAGAAGGAACAGTGGGGGCTTACTGGGGTTTGTTTAGTGCTGAACGGAAACCCAAATACCAGCGAGGATCGCAGGTGGATCGATATCCAAAATGGCGCCAATGGTTCGTTTTGGCGACGGGGTTGGCGTTGATACTTGTTCTGATAATTTGGTTGATCGGTGGCTGTCGATCCAGTCGCGGGCAAATCCAGGTGGTGGTTATGTCTCATGTTTTGATGAGCTTGCTTATATTAAGTGGTTTGTATCTCGACTATGTGCAAATGCCACAAACGTCGAAAATTAGCTGGGTTGTGATTCTGGTTCAGGGGTATTTCATCTGGCTGTTACTGACAGGAAGTCTTCGTGGCAGTAGTGATATTAAATGTACTTCTACCATACAACAGACACTGTCTGTTGCCACTTTGCGTCATATCGCTGCACCAAAAACAAGGCCAGCGATGATCTCAGTGTTGTACTATTTATTCACTTATCTTGGTGTGGTTACGGCCTGGGGGATGGTGTTGCAACCACGTTACAGAGACTTTCCGACCGTGTTGTTTTTGGTGCCGGTGATAGGTGTGTGGCTCTCTGGTTTGTTTAAATCGGTTTCGCCTTCCTGCTGTTTGCGTGCAGTAATCGGTGTTCTGCGCATGGATCTGTCCAATGAATCAAGTTCACTAAGGCAACGAATTTTGCTATTTCGAGAGGAAGCGTTTGTGGCGGGGTGCTTGTGTTTGACTGCAGTATTGGTCGTAGTAGGAGAGGGTGTCGAAAACCTGGAAGCAGTCGCTTATGCCTTGGTTTTGCTCGCCCTGGCAAGCCCCTATCTGGGTATGTTGATGCTAGTCAAAAAATAACTGTAGTTTCTGCCGTGCGTTGTTCCCACTAGAATTGAAGATCTGTGGGCAACCTACGGTTATTCGGGTGTTGTTGATTCTTGGCTGCGAAGAAAAGCCAATAGACCCATAGTTAATCCAGCCAGGCTCCAGTCAGGATTGGCATTACTCCAATGAGGATTAAAGCTGAACAAGCCGAATGTGCCAATCGCTATCGATAACAGGCTCCAATTTACACTTGCCTTGTGCAGTGCAATCAGCGCAATAAAAAAACTGAAGATATAAGTGCGCGGATTGATCGTCAGGGCTCTGATTTCGCACCACGACGGCGGTGATGACGAAGCACATATCCTGGTGATTTCTGGTACGTCTATCATCAGTACACGTAGTGCGATCCCTGCGGCCGATACAGGGACCACAATCGTAAGCAAGCAGAGTGTCGGGCTATATTTATACAGACGCTTGAGTATTTTCATTCTCGCAGTATATCCATTCTGGATATTGACTACCAAATGTGGCTGTGAAGAACATCCTTTGATAAATAATGTTTCTATCCGGATATTTTCGTGGTTAGGCTGCAAGCTGCTGGTTGTTCAGGTCACGTCACGTGAAACCATCCATGTAAGCTCCGCAGCAGCAGTCTCTGTAGCCAAAAACTTCAAGCCTTTTTTGATAACGGGTGTACCGTTACAATGTAAGATCGATTTGTTTTTGCTTCATACTAACGCAAGTTATTGAATAGCCGTTATATATAGCGCTATGCGGTTGTGGGCTAATAGAATGTCCCCTTGTATGAATCCGATATGCCAGAAACCTGAACACGGATCATAAAACACCGGGATAGAGATAATTTAGCTAGAAAAATCGTGAATTCTGTTGACATTTTCGAGTATGACCGTGAGAATATTTTCGATTATAATTTCAAAAAAGATTTTTCAACAAACCTAAGAGTATTAATCAAAATGAGTCATACAAGATACGAACCCGCAACTCCGCGGGTACAGCGTAGCGAACTTGCTGTGCCTGGATCCAATACAGAAATGTTTGAAAAGGCACTGAAAAGTGGTGTCGATTTTGTCTTCCTGGATTTGGAAGACGCTGTCGCACCGGATGATAAAGTTACCGCACGTAAGAACATTATCGAAGCATTAAATGATTTGGACTGGAAAGGTCATGGAATTACCATGTCAATTCGCATCAATGGCATCGATACCCATTATATGTATAGAGATGTTGTCGATATCTGTGAACAGGCTGGCGAGCATCTGGATACTATTCTTATTCCTAAAACCGGTGCGCCAGGCGATGTATACATGGTCGACGCTATGGTTACGCAGATCGAAGAAGCGGTGGGACTGAAGCATAAGATTGGCATCGAATGTCTGATAGAAACAGCATTGGGAATGGCGAATGTTGAAGCCATCGCTACTTCTAGCGAACGTCTCGAAGCTTTGCATTTTGGAGTAGCCGATTACGCTGCGAGTAATCGCGCCAGAACGACAAATATCGGTGGACTTAACCCGGATTATCCCGGCGATCAATGGCATGCAGCATTAACTCGTATGACAGTAGCTTGTCGTGCGTTTGGTTTACGTCCTATCGATGGCCCGTTTGGCGATTTCAATGATCCCGATGGCTATATGCTGGCAGCAAGACGTGCTGCGGCTTTGGGTCTGGAAGGCAAATGGGCGATTCATCCCTCTCAGGTTGCATTGGCTAATGAAGTATTCTCACCACCGGCAGCTGAAGTTGATAAGGCTAAACGTATTCTTATTGCGTTGGAAGAAGCGGCAGCACAGGGTAAAGGTGCCGCGTCGCTGGATGGCCGCTTGATTGATGCGGCTTCTGCTCGCATGGCTGAAAACGTTGTTCGTTCTGCAGAAGCAATTGCAGCGAAGTCCTAATAATTTAGATTAAATATCAGGGGGAGATGCTGTGGATATCCATGAGTATCAATCAAAAGAAATATTAGCCGAGTATGGCGTACCGATCGGTAAAGGCGGATTGGCCTACAGTCCGGAACAGGCCGTTTATCGTTCCAAAGAAATAGGCGGTAGCGTTTGGGCGGTAAAAGCACAGATTCATTCCGGAGCACGTGGTAAAGCTGGCGGTATTAAAATCTGCAAAACAGATGATGAAATTTTTGACGCGGCGGATGAATTGCTGGGTAAAAAATTGGTGACACATCAGACCGGACCCGGCGGAAAAATTTGTTCGAGGTTATATATTGAGGCGGGCACCGCTATCGAGCGGGAAATTTATTTTAGTCTGGTCGTCGATAGGGCGCGTGAGCGGGTCGTCATCATTGCATCTGCAGAAGGTGGAATGGAAATCGAAGATCTTGCGGAAAATAATCCTGATGCTATTTTGAAAATCTATGTTGAACCGGCAGTTGGGTTGCAGGATTTCCAGGCGCGAGAATTGGCCTTTGGTTTGAATATTCCAAAGACAGCAATCAGTCAGGCTGTTGCGACATTTAAAGGTTGCTATAGAGCCTTGCGTGATCTGGATGCGAATATGGTCGAAATTAATCCGCTGGTAATTACCAGCGATGGTGGGCTTGTTGCTCTCGATGCGAAAATGGGTTTTGATGAAAATGCCTTATATCGCCAGCAACGCATCGGTGAGTTGCGTGATAAATCACAGGAAGACCCTCGTGAGACCGCTGCATCAGACCGCGGTTTAAGCTATGTCGGACTTGATGGCGATATCGGGTGCATGATTAACGGTGCTGGCCTGGCTATGGCAAGCCTGGATATGATTAAGCTGGCTGGTGGAGAACCCGCCAACTTTCTGGATATTGGCGGTGGTGCAACGCCTGATCGTGTCGAGAAAGCTTTTCGTCTTGTGTTAGCCGATGAAGGTGTTGTCGCAATGTTGGTGAATATATTTGCGGGAATCAATCGTTGTGACTGGGTCGCTGAAGGTGTGGTACAGGCTGCGAGAAAACTGGATATAAAAATCCCCTTGATCGTTCGCTTATCTGGAACCAATGTCGAAGAAGGCCGAAAGATTATTACCGAAAGCGGGTTGCCGATTATTACTGCCGATACATTGGCTGAGGCGGCGAACAAAGCGGTAGAAGCACGAAATCAGGCCGTTGGCGGATAAATATTACAAGGGGATAAATTCATGGCTATCATGATTGATGAAACCACGCCTGTGATTGTGCAGGGATATACCGGTAAGATCGGTACTTTTCACGCACAGGATATGATTAACTATGGTACCAATGTCGTTGGTGGTGTTACGCCAGGCAAGGGTGGTACAAAACATCTTGACCGTCCGGTTTTCAATACCGTAAAAGATGCGGTTGCGGAAACAGGCGCGAAGGCAAGTATTCTGTTCGTGCCACCGCCGTTCGCGGCGGACGGTATTATGGAAGCAGCGGATGCAGGTATAAAGGTCTGTGTTGCGATTACCGATGGTATTCCGACACAGGATATGATGCGAGTAAAGCGTTATATGCGTCGGTATAAAAAGGATGAGCGCATGCATCTTACCGGGCCGAATTGCGCCGGTACGATAAGTCCGGGACGTGCGATGCTTGGAATTATGCCTGGGCATATTTATATGCGGGGTAATGTCGGTATTGTGGGTCGTTCCGGGACATTGGGTTACGAAGCGGCTTCTCAGATGAAAGAATTAGGTATTGGTATTACCACATCTGTTGGTATTGGTGGTGACCCGATTAACGGCAGTTCACATAAGGATATCCTGGAAATGTTTGAAGAGGATCCAGATACCAAGGCAGTTATGATGATTGGTGAAATTGGCGGGCCACAGGAAGTGGAAGCCGGAATGTTTGCCCGTGACAATATGTCTAAACCGCTGGTTGCATATATTGCCGGATTGACTGCTCCGAAAGGACGGCGCATGGGGCACGCGGGTGCGATTGTATCCGGGGCTGGAGAAAGTGCTGCCGAAAAAGTAGCTATTTTAAAGGAATGTGGAGTAACCATTTCGCCTACTCCATCGGAGTTGGGAACGACGATGCAGCAGGTTATGGCAAAGTTAGGTTAATCCAGACGGAAAAGTTGTTTATCCGGGTTTGACCTGGATTGTCGGGTGGTAACTGGATCTTGATTCTGGTTACCGCCCGATTTCGTTCTGGAATGGCAACAAACAGTTTTATTTAGTAGTCTTGGAAGATTACTTAGTGAATTTGATATTGTTTAAATCGGTAGTAAATGTATTGTTTTCATGCAGTAACCTTGATTTTAATGTGTAATCGATTGGTTACAGGGGGTTGTATAACTCGGTGTTAGCTGCACTGCAATATCCCCGTCGACGGTTGAACGTCAATGGTTTTATCCTTTGGTAAAAAAGCTGTTGTATTATGACTTTGGTTCTTTTTGTATGCCAGTTATCTCAAAAAGAGATTGAAAATCTGTTGTAAATTTCATACCATTAACCGTTTTACTTTTCGTATGTAATTTGCCAGCATTCGCTTTGTTCCGGTTTCAATGCTCTGATACATATCTAAACAATAATCTAAGACATAGACTCAGGAGGTTTAAATGTCCGTATATCCGTCGTTAGAAATACCAAATACTCTCGCAGCTGGGCCAGGACCCGGTAATACAGACCCTAGAGTGCTGCAAAGGTTTGCTCAGAGCGGGGTAGCGGACCACATGCAGAAAGACGTACTAAGAGGCATGGTCGAGGCCAAGGAAATGCTGCGTACTGCATTTGGCACAAAAAATACTTACACCTATGGTGTAGGTGGTACGGGTTTCAGTGGCCTTGATTGTGTATTTAGCATGATTCTTCCGGGCGACAAAGTAGTTGCATTTACTAACGGTACTTTCAGTGGTATTGATGGCTTGGCGATTCGTATGAAAGCCTCTACCCGGGATGAATTGGCTGCAAATTCTCTCGATCCGAAACCGGAAAGTGTCACTATAGTCGATGTCCCGCACGGACAATCAGTAACCGGCGATATTGTTGATGCAGAGTTGGCGAAGCATAAACCGATGTGGGCATTTATGGCGCATTGGGAAACAGGTAGTGGCCGTATCAATGATCTCCAGGGTTTCAATGATGCCTGTCAGAAGCACGGCGTTATGGGAATTGTCGATGTAGTCTCTAGTCTCGGTGTTGCGGATTATGATATTGACGATTATCCTTCGGTTGTCGCCTGGGCTTCATGCCCCCAAAAAGGCGTATTAAGCTTACCATTGACCTATGCGCCGGTTAGTTTTACGGATAGTGCAATCGAAGTTGTCAAGCAAAGGGGTGCCTATACTTATGTGCATCATCCTATTCTGGAAGCGCGTCATTGGGGTATTGTAGACGGTCAGGATGTTGCTGCCGGTGGTTATCATCGTACCCATTCAGGTTATGCAATCGCAGCTTTTCATGAAGCCCTGAGAATTCTCTTAACTCATGGCCGTGCACAAAAATCAGCCGATTACGAATATCATGAGAAAGCATTGAGACAGGCCGTTGAGGGTATGGGTTGTGACGTAACATCGAATATGACCAGTCTGATTGTGTTGAATTTGCCGGGTGATTTGGCGGGTCGCGAAAAAGAACTCGTTACCGGTTGTCGTGCAGAAGGTTTCGGTATCTGGCCAACCTTGTCTGAGCCGGTACAGGTTCGTATCGGCATATTGAATCAGTTGACTGTTGATGCGATTACAGAAATCGTTAGTTTATATGCTGATGCTATGCTGAAAATGGGTGCAAGCTTCAATAAAGATGAAATTATGCAAAAACTAAAAGCCTATTACGCGGCTTAATAACAGACAGCCACTTAAAGGGCGCTGACGCGATATGTGTCAGCGCTTTTTTTTGTCAGAATTTTATGGTTTACAATTGATTCTGGGTGGTTAGATTCCATTTTTTGATAGATCTTCCTTTTTTTGTGGTGGGAGTATCCAATTCCATCATTTTCGAATGCCTATTCAAGGCTGGGTGCTCAGGCCAAACACAGATAGCTGGTTCCAAAATTAATCGGTTTCTATTAACCATTGCCTCATCAACTGTTTGATCCGGGTTTGATACGGCATCCCGGTAAGTGTTGATTTAGTTTTAAAAGCTTTCAGCAAGCTGGGCTCAATTTTGATACTTATCATTTTGGATTTTGAATCTGATTTTGGTGAATGTATCAATCTAAAATCATCCAGAAATTGAATAATATTTTCTTCGGTCATCTGTTTGCATTGCTCCAGATAATCGTCGCTAAAATATTGTGTCGCTTTCATAATTTTTGCAGTGCTTTAATGTCTTCGATATCTTGTGCTCTACCAGTATTGCTTTTCATATCAATGATATCTGTTTTATTTAGAATCGGAATAGACGTATTAGATATTGTCTTTTTAATTATTTCCCTTCCGCTCAGATCAAAGGTAATGATGACATCCAATTGTTCAGAGAGGTTAGCTGGGTTGTAAAAGTTCCAGGCGATCAAGTTACGATTGTTTATGTATTCATCTCGATAATTGAATACATCCTTAGCTGTTAATGGCAATCTTGATTTTAAATTTATATTATTTAATTCTGTCTCCAGAGATTCAAGCTGCCTTTTTTCCCACTTTAGAACGATGTCTATATCAATGGTGCCTCGAACTGCACCATGTAGTGCAACGGCATACCCCCCGACGATTGCGTATCGTAAATTGGCGTTGTTCAAAGTACGGCAGACGCGTTCTAAAAATGTCATAGTTATAAGTATATACTAGTATATATCATATAAATCAAATCGAATTTTAGGGGTTATAGTTGGGGTCAGGTCTAGAAATATACTAGAATATTATTCTTTAAGAAGATCCTGAAAATTCAAATATAATGATTTTGACCAAATGACAGGTAATATGCAGAAACTAAGTTATAAAAGAAAGACCTGACCCCTTTATCTGTGACCCCTTTATCTGACCCCTTTATCACAGGCAGATACCCCAGATTGAGTAATGTGCTTTGTCCGGATGTGGCGAAATTAAAATGGACAGAAAAGTCATCAAACGTTTGCTTGCAAGCTATCGATTTCCCTTGTCTACAACGACCATTCAGATTTAACGTCGACTTGAAGTTTCACATAAAATGTATAACAATACATGTAATGTTATACATGTATTGCCTATTATGAGAAATTTAACCGACATTCAACAAACAATACTGGAATATATTCAGCAGTCAATTGCTGAGCGGCAAATGCCGCCGACAGTTCATGAGATTGCCCAATATATGGGATATCGTTCAGATAATGCAGCTTATCAGCATTTGAACGCGTTGAAACGCAAGGGTGTTCTTGAGTTAAGAGGCCATTCTCGGGGAATTATATTGTCGGCACCATCGGGCCTGCCCTTGTTGGGGCGGGTTGCGGCTGGTTCGCCACTTCTTGCTGAACAAAATATAGAGAGTTATGTGTCCGTAGATCCGGGTTTGTTTCGTCCCAGAGCGAATTATTTGCTCAGGGTCAAAGGCCTGAGTATGCGGGATGCCGGTATTCTCGATGGTGACCTGCTTGCTGTGCATAAAACCCCGGTGGCAGAGAATAAGCAAATCGTAGTTGCCCGGCTGGACGATGAAGTAACTGTCAAACGTTTTCGGAAACGGCAAAATATAGTCACTTTGTTGCCGGAGAATCCGGATTTTGAACCCATAAGGGTAGATTTACGTCGGCGAGATCTGGTTATCGAGGGTGTGATGACGGGATTGCTCCGGCAACAGAAGGTTATTGTGTAAATTCTGGTTCTGTGTACATAGAGAATAAGTATGAACGAACATGAGAAAATAAATTATGTTGAGTTTCCAGCAACGAATTTACAGGAAACAAAGGACTTCTTTAAGCAAGCCCTTGGGTGGTCGTTTCAAGATTTTGGCCCGGAGTATTCGGCATTCTCTAATCAAGGTCTGGACGGTGGTTTCTATAAAGCTGATTTAGCATCGTCGGTTAGTAATGGTGCTGCACTTATCGTCTTTTACAGCAATGATCTTGAAGTAACGCAAGATCAAATAGAAAGAGCTAAAGGCGTTATTGTAAAACCGATTTTTTCATTTCCCGGCGGTCGTCGCTTTCATTTTACAGAGCCAAGCGGTAATGAATTCGCTGTGTGGTCAGATAAAGAGGCATAACAATTCTGCTGTAGGAACCCGAACTACCAATAGTTTGCACTCTTAAGGAGCGAGGATTCAATAATATACGCATCTTGACTTGTCTTATTGTCCGTCTTCTGCGTTGTAGCAACAGTTGCGTAGCCCTGCTATGCGCCTGTTGCTACGCCTTGAAGACAAACAATAATCCTGCGTCAATCTTTCGCATATTATTA
>Ga0114932_10001878_pt1 | contig 23069 bp, 25 predicted proteins | sample 2SBtaG_2_FD_87286 | JGI IMG/M metagenome (GOLD analysis project Ga0114932, IMG submission 87286) | Deep subsurface microbial communities from Kolumbo volcano to uncover new lineages of life (NeLLi) - 2SBTROV12_ACTIVE470 metaG | ecosystem: Environmental > Aquatic > Marine > Volcanic ...
CGATACCAGATGAAGTAACTATATTAAGTGTAAGAGAAATAGTTACAGATATTTTTTATAAAAAGTTTTTTGAAAGTAATACTTTAACTGAAGAACAAATTCTATCTGTTCAAACAACCATTCGTGATGGGTATCCACAGACTGGTAGAACAGAAGATGAACAATTGGTTTTTTATAAAAAAGATAGAAATACTTTAGAAAGTCAAGATGACCTACAAGGACAATCTTTCGATGATATAGTTCAGTATATTTACGATAATGATTTATTAACTGTTAATTTAGAAGATAATTTTTCTTTAGAAACATATGATTATAAAGGTGATATACCAGAAGAATTATTGTCAATGGAAGATTTGGGTTCACTAGAATTAAGAAATTATGATATAAAATATTTACCACAAAATGATTTGTCTTTTACCATAACAATTGCAACAGAAGTTGTTGAGTATATTAATGACGAATGGCAACCATTGACAAATCCATATTTTACTGATGCATTAAATCTAAGTCAAATAGTAAAACCAAAAATTGGTACTAAAATAAATCCTGAAAAAGCTCGTGAAGTATTGGACACCAATATATTTGAATTGCTTCCAACACAAACAACTCGTCAAAATCAAATTAATGATTTCTTCAATGAGTTTAATGACTTGATTGGGCAAGCACCACCATACGAAGATATTGATAATGATGGTGTAGGAGAAAATATACCAGAAGAATTATTTAATCAAGATGAACAAAATCGAGTTAGTTATGAAAATAAATCTACTGCTTATATAACTCGATTAGATAATCAGGCAGATAGTAATAATCAAGGTAAAACACTTGAATCAATGAGAAACCAACTAAATACATATCTTGCTGATGTAGACAATGTTGTTCAAGTTATTTCAGATGAACGACCTGAATATGAAAATAAATCAGAAGGATTTCTAAAAATAAGAAAACCAAATCAAGCCATTATATTAAGAAATCCAAATCAAGAACTTGAATTTCAAAAAGATAATTCTTATTTAACAGACGGATTCACTATAACGATGTGGATTAGGTTCGTAGGTAAAACTGGCAGAGGAACTTTATTTAATTTTGGAAACCCAACATCAACTGAAGAACCATATGGATTTAGATTGGAGACATTAACACGAGAACCAACAAATAATGATCCTAAGTATCGTAGAATAATAAGATTGGTTGTTCGTAATCACACTAATGGAAAATTATACGATAGTAGTTTTGGTGCAGAAACAAGAAACAGATATAATACAATACAAAACAATGCTCCAGCCTTTAATGATTCAACTGATGCTAGATTTTATGATTATGTACAAGTACCAACAACTGATTTAAATGAATGGTTTTTTGTTTGTGCGACTTATGATCCAACTATTGATGAAGAGGGTTCATTTGAAGAACCTTATTTTACTTTCTTTAGACGCAATAAACAATTTTGGTTAAATCACATCGAAGCAGAATTTTCAGCCGCGGGTTTAGAAGATAATTTTGTAGCAAATAGTGGATTTGGTGCAAGATGTAAAGTGGAGATAATTAGTCGTAGTGATTTATTAAGAGCTCGTGGATTTAAAGTTGATTCGTTGGAATATAATGTATAGGTTGGTTGGGTGTTATGGCTAAGTATGAAATTCCAGATAAAATCCAAGTGCCACAATCAGTAGGACCATTTACTGATGGTAATTCGGAAAGTAATAGATTAGGAGTATTTGAACCAAAACAAGGTCGTGAATTAACTTATTTAAATCCAATTCAAAATACTGGTAGTACTGAAATAGTTGAGGATTTTGATAAACGAATACCACTTGGAACTTATACATTAAACAATCGTGATTTTTGGGAAAACAATAATTTTAATGAATCAACATTTCAATCTTATTTACCTGATGATTTAGCAACAGTAGAAACTGCTGTTTTACCTACACCAGATGGGGATGTGGTAGATAGAAAGTCGCTATTATCTTCAGTATCACCTACCTTTAATTATTCTATTGATGCTTTACCATTTGTAATTAATCCAAAGAACGATGAGATAGTTCATTTAGATGAATATTATGATAAAGATATTGATAAAGAAAATTATGAATTAGCAACAGAAGGTAAAATAAATTATTATCTTCAACCTCGAAAAGATGGTAGACTTGAACAAGGTAATATTGATATATTCTCAGAAAGAAATTTAAAAACGGGTGGTGGTGGTAAAAATAGATTTGATTTTTATGTTTCACAATCTATCGCCGCGGGTGATGATAGAGGTTATTATTTATTTAAATTGAATTGGGGAGATGGTACAGAAATAGAATATACTGATAAACCAAAACTATTAGAAAGTACTGTTTTATTTGAACACTTTTATGAAAAACCTGGATTCTATTCTATAACAGGAATAGTTTATGTTTATGGTGGAAGTAACATACAAAACTATGAAAGCTTTCAAACCAATATATTATTAAATCCATCACCTAACTATGAATTAAATCTATATGAATATGATAATTTTGCTTCCATCGGTGGAATCGATAAAGAGTCAACATTTACAAAATCATTATACAATATAGTTGGGATAAATCCATTAACTCAAGATAATGTTAATGCAAGTGAAGAAGTAATTGAAAAATTAAATACATTAGATAAATTACAGATATTAAATATTTTAGGTAAAATTGATTATTCATTGATTGAACCTTATTTAAATTTCATATCACCTTATCAAAATTCTATTGATGATGTGGGTGTAAATTATTATCTTGGAGAAGTTATCAACATCTTCGAAGATGACGATACTGATGATACAGACGATGATACAGATACAGATGATACAGATACAGATGATACAGACTATGATGGTTATGAATTAGTATTGGATTTTGTAAGGACAAATTACCAATTAGGCATCGTTGGAAAAATTTCTGTGTATAATGCCACTAGTGGTGAAGAGATATTGGAAACAGAAACAGCTCAATCACTTAACTTTCAAGAGGGTGAGGAATTGATTATTCAATGGATTTCACCGAACAATTATGTTGGTGAGGAAAGTCCTTATTACAACGCTTACGAATTCGTGGAATGGACGGTGGGAGAAGGGTTTCCATCCCTTGAAGAGTTGGGAATAGAAAATCCAACATCTACATTTATTTCAGTAACTATGGATAATAATTATTCCATTCTTGCTAATGTAGAGGAACTAGAATGACCAAAATACATAATGGATTTATTAATAATAAATTAAAAGATACATTTAAAGATACTGGATTAAATGATACTGATATCACTACGATTAAAATGTACAAAGGTGTAAAGCCACTATGGAAACATTTGGGATTTGAAAATGATGATAGTGATATACCAAATCAAAATACTTATTGGAAAAACATAATACCAAATAATTTTGATTATTCTAATTTATCTGGTATAGAAACAAATGAAGTTACTGTTGATGATGACATTGGGGTGTCTAAAGGATCTAAAATACCAAGACAATCTTATACTGAAATAATTATCAACTCAGAATCAGAACAAGTATGGGATAATAATTATTATTATCCTGTATTACCAACATTAAATAAATTTGGTGTGTTTGAAGAAGATGTTAATGTTGAAACTTCATTTGGAAATAATTCAATAGCATCCATAACAAATTTAGATGAGGTTGATGATAATTTAATTTTAAATATTGATTTTGACCAAACAACAACTGATGATTTAATTGATAAAACAAATTTGAATCATATCAATTATACTCAAGACTTTGAAGTTTCACTAGATGATAATTTAAGAATAAAAACAGATACATTAATTATACCTGATGGTATAGAAAAAGATAATTCACAACAGGCATTTTAATGGCATACGAAAAAAAACCTAATTACCCATCATTAAAAAAACCAGGTGTTTATCCATCAGGATCTTTAAAAGAACTTGGTTTAGATAATGATAACTTAGAAAAACTTTCTTTGGGTAATTGGAATTCTGTGATTAGAAGTAATAGAGCATTTATAAACCAAAGTATGATTAGTGTTGATGATGACCAACCATCAATTTTAGAAAATATACCAATTTATTTAACTTCACCATTTTTTCATGAGCCAAGTAATGACAGTTTTTTTAGACCTACTTTTTATAGATTTTTTGCTCAAATTTATGGTTATTACAATGATGAAGGGGATTTTTCATCAGAACCTCAAGATGGTTATAATCCTATAATGTGGAATAAAGAATTGTATGATGCTAATTCCACAACCACACCGCCTTATGTTTTAAGTTATGATGACTTGGATAGTGAAAACCCAAGTGGTGCTCTGCCGTTCAATTCAAATATTGCTATGATTTTCAATGATGACAATAATGATTATGACCAAGTGGGGGAAAATGATGATGATGTACGACAATTTATGTTAGATAGACAAGAAGAACTTTATAATTTTTTAAGAACTAATCCTTTCTTTACAGAAGAAAACCCAAATATAGATGATGAAACATATGGTTCATTAACAGATGGAAATCCAATAAAACTTTCGTTTGATGAAAATTCACAATCACAATTAAATGAAATTTTAAATAATACACTTACAAGAGTAGTTAAATTAAAAGCAGCTAACAACGAAGTTTTAGATGTTATCGCAAATCTAAGATTAAACATAATGTTTGATAGACCAAAGCTAGATTATCTTGGTAACGAAATACCAAAAAATAGAATAACAGTTCAAAATTCTGACACGAATGCATTGCCAGGTTGGGAAGATACTTTTTGGGGATATGTGTTTGGAGGAGGGCAAGGCACTCTTGTAGAACCCTCTTATTCTACTTTTCACCCACTTCATATTGGTGATGCTACTACACTAGCAGAACAAGTTGAAAATGGTGATTTTAGTACTGTTAATGAATTACTTGATTTTCCTGTTTTTTTAATTGATGATAAAGATGATAATAATTTTTTCAATGCTTATATTCCTAGTTTATTAAATGAAGAATTTGAAGGACAGATTGGTGCACCAAATTCTAATGATTATAATAATAGGATAACTTATTTAGAAACGTTAGGTCATCCTAATTATGCGGTTGGGGAAGAATTTGAAAATTCACCAGCACCTGAACAGCAAATCATATCGTCTTTAGGTGGGGATGACGTTGTATCAGATTTTCTTGATACAATTGACTATGGCGTTGTTGATTTTGAGGTACAATGTAGACTTAGTACTGATGATGACATACAAAAAAATTTATCTGATAGTAATAATTTCTTAAATTACGATTTTAACGATGAACGATATGAACAATCATCATATCCAATAAAAGTTGATTTAACAATTGATTTATTTGATGCTCCAAATTTTGTAAATGAAAAAATAAATGTTGACTTATCATCTTATAGTAATGCTGATAGTAGACTTGACCACGTTATAAGTCAAATTGAAACAGCTTCAAATCCAAAACAAGCATATTATAGATATCAAGTAGCACAATGGGGTGATGAAACAAAAACTTTAGAAGATGATTCTTTTTTACAAACTCCTTTTTTTGCTATGTATGAAATGGATGAGTATCCATCAATAGAAGATTTTAATTATAAAGTAAATAAAGCAGAACAAGCAAATAACTCTAAGGCTATTATCAGAAGGAAGGGTGGTCAAATTATATATAACAAAAAATCTCATGTTTACAATACACCAGGTTTAAAAAATATAAAAATAATAGTATATAGGTATACAAAGGATGGTCTGATATTATTATCAACAACTTTAGTAAGTAAAAATATTATAATAAGTGATGGTGCTTTAAAATCCCAAGATTTTTCTATATTCGGTGGAACTGATTTTAACTTTTTACCAATTGTAAATAATCAAGCAATCATAGGTGGATTTGATGAAAATTCTAAATATAATAATTCAGTTTCTCAAATAGTTAAAGATGATAATTTTATTCAAGAAGATTATTTGGAAAGAGTATCATCAAAAGATTACATACGAAAATTTAATGATGGATTATTAGGAAAATCACCAGAACAATTAGATTTATCCACAACACGAATTTTTAGAAAACCATTTGACATTTATGATTTCATTACCGATGACAAACAATCAATTGTGGATAATAATTTCAACATAGATACTTTACCAATCAATAGTTCTGCTACTGATATATTTATAAGTGACGAAGATTGTACTGTTGAATTGAATATGGACGATTTAGATTATTTATCGATACAAAATACAAGAGGAAATGGAGACAAAGCAATTCTAATTGGAGATTATAAAATTGACCAACCTAAAGATGGAGCAGTACAACGACAAGGTGTGATGGAAACACCATTGTTAGATGACATACAAGATAAACAGGCATTTTAATGGAAATATTAACAAATTATAATAACGATACTTTACAGTTAATTACATCTGGTAGTTATCAGTTTAGCTCATCTGATTTGGAAAATGGTGTAATAAAATTATCTGTGTTTTCTGATGGTGGTTCATTTTTACGAGATGAAGATTTAATAGAAAATACAGATTTTTATATATCAGAGGATCAATTATTTCTAAAACCAAATGAGTATTTAGACAGAGAAGGATTTAGTGAAGCAAATTATAATTTACAATTTGATTTTATAACTCGTTATACTCAAGAAGAAGATTCATTTTATATTTCTGAAATATCACCAAGTAGAAAAGAAATAAGATTATCATTACAATCAACAGATAGTATTAGTGATGACTTACAAGATAGTGTTTTATCATTTTTGAATGAAAATCACGATGCTTATCAATTCAATTCATTTTTAGAATTAAGTCAAGGTAGATTAATTCCTATTAATGGTTATGCAATTGATAACATTACTAATGACAAAAGAACTCTAATATTAAAATTAAATCAACCGTTACCATCAAACATTCAAACCTTATCAAATGATTTTAACATAGTAAACAAGTTTTTATCATCACAAACCGAAACAGTATTTTTTAGAGATGTAGAACAGTTAGCTGTATCTGGTCTTGGATTAGAAATTGATCAAGGATATACAACAGAAGATATATTTGACGAGGATATTAATTATTCAAACTATCAGTCAATGACAAGTTCGTTTGGTGAAGAAATATTTGATGATGTAAAAAGATTAAAGAAAGATATTAATTTAAATGTTGATTATAGTAAATTTTCAAATCATGTATTCTTTGGTTCTGCTGAGTCTAAATTAAAAAAATTCAAAGACAAGACAGTTAAACTTGAAGGATTGTATACACAGATAAGTTCTTCTTTAACATTCTCAAGTAGTAAAAATGTTATAGATAGAAGAAAGAATTTATTTAAACAAGTTAAAGATATAAAAAATGAATTTACATCTTATGAACATTTCTTATATAATGATGGTCAAAGTTACTCAAGTGCTTCTGCTCCAGGAATTGGAACTAATTTAGCTGGAACAGATTTTTCAAATAAAGTTGACGATAGTTTAACTACATTACAAGACCAAGAGGGTTTTGATAAAGTTTACAAAAAATCTAAAAATGCAGATTACATACATTTGTTTACTGATGTTTGGAATGCAGAACAACCACCATTTTATAATACCAATAGACCAGTTTATTTGTCTTTTCTTTTAAGAAGTGCTGCAACTTCTTTTAAGTTACACATAAGTGGTGGCGATGCGAATATTAATTATGACAGTAAAGGAACTGATCAAAATTATAATTATGGTAGAAGAAGAGTGCCATTTGAAGCATATAGTGGTTCTGCTATATTAAATCCGGCAACTACTGGTTCTAATTATCAAAGATATATTTTTAAAGGACAACAATTATACTGGAGACCACGGCAGACCGCTGGATACTCTAATATTGTTAAAATGGTTAGTGATGAAAGTTCTTGGAAAGGTGGTACATATTATGAAATACTATCTGGTTCAAATGTAATATCCGCTTCGGTAAGTGGTAGTTTTGGGGATGGATATGCTTATGGTATAAAAGATAGTACTGGACAATATACACCATACTTCTTTCCTAATACTACACCAGAGGTGTCTGGTTCAAATATCAATACTTCAGTCACGGCATCTGTTTTACCACAAGGTGATTTATTTCCTATTGTATCACAGTTAGCTGGTAACAAGTCTGCATTTTTTACAGATGTAAAAGTTTGTTATGATAATCCAACTAACATACATCCATTTAGTAGTGTTTATAGACCACCGAGTGGTAGTTATGATGGTTCAACAGAGTGGAATGGTTGGTATGATGGATTAATAACTTCTGCATCTAATTATGATGATGATAATATACATTCATTAGTTAACAACTTACCATTTGCTTTACGAACAGATGAGCAACATAAAACTCTTAGAGATTTTGTAAATATGTTAGGTGAGCAATTTGACTTATTGAGAAACTATATTGACAACTATCAAAATTTCTACAAGATGGGATATAAGAATCCTAATTCAATACCAGATAATTTGTTGTCAATAATTGGTGATTCTATTGGATTTGATTTGATGAATCCATATAGTGGTAGTATTACAAATTATTTACAAAATAATGAAGTCGAGGGAGTTGGCATTAAAACGGCGATAAATTCATTATGGAAAAAAATATTAAATAATGTATTGTATGTTTACAAAACAAAGGGTACTGTAGAATCATTAGGTGCATTGTTAAATCTATATGGATTTGATTCTAATTCATTTAAATTACAAGAATATGGTGGTTCAATTGATGAACACAATCCAACTATAGTTGATAATAGTTCAGCAGATTTACTAGATGGACTAAAAAAGAAATCAGGTAACATATCTTTTATTCAAGAGACTGTTCCATTTTCAATGTTGAACCTAAGTAGTGGTTCGGATTACTTACAATTAGATTGGTGGACAAATGATGCAAATCCAAATGGAATAGAATTTTTATTTCAAGCAGATAAATCAACAAATACACAAACATTATTAAGGTCAAGTGGTTCTAAAGATTTTTGGGATTTACGACTTGTGCCATCTGGTTCATCAGACACAAGAGGAAAAATTGAATTTAGATTAAACTATTCAATTTCAGCATCAAAGGCTATTGCTGGTAATCATGTTTCTATGTCTACTGATTATATTAGTAATTTGATGAGTGACAATATTTTTAACTTAATGTTACAACGAAATGTAGTAACCGCCAGTAATACATTAGGAGCTTCTTCTATCACACAATCATATCATATGTTTGTTGCTCGTAAAGATGATGATAAAATTAGAAATGTACAATTCATCAGTATGTCATCACACGATAGTAGTATTTCTGCTTCTTATAAATCAGGTTCTTATATAAATCAAAATTTTGTTTATACTGGTTCATTGTCAAGTAAAAATTTATTTATGGGTGAATCACTATCTGGTTCAGTTGGTGAAGTTCGAACATGGGATTCGTATCTAAGTATGTCAAAATTCAAACAACATGTTTTGAATTATAATAGTGTGGTTGGTAGTTCAGAGACATCTGGTGTCAATAATGTAATTTATAGATTTAGATTAAATGAAAATATACCTAATTGGAATAGAACTCCAAATTCTGCTTCTTTAAAGATTTTTGATTCTAATCCAAAGAAAGTAAAAGATTACAGTCATTTGATTTCATCACAAAGAAGTTTAAATTTTAAAACTTTTATGTCAGAACAAAATTTTTACAAGTTTGGTGTTAGAGGAACTGATGAAATTAAAAATGATAACCAAGCAACTTTGGGTTCAAGTTTAAAAGCTATCGGTTCATTAGATCCTAATACAAAAACTCTGATACAACCATATGATAATACTCCTAAAGTACAACAATCAAACAAAATTGGAAAATCAATTTCTTATGTTGATGCAATCGATTCTTTAATCATAAATCAAATGTCTGATTTTACAATAGATGATTATCTTGAAGATGGAACAATGGATGGTATTTATAGTGACTTGGTTAATTTAAGAAAAGAATTAATTAGTGATAATGTGATTGCAATTGATATTGAGAAGAATATTAAATCAGCCGAATCAATCGCTAATACTCCATTACTTGGTAATTTACAAAAACTCTTACCAGCTAGAACAAAATTTGATTTTTCATATAATGTAAAAAACGATATTTTATTTAGGTCAAAGGCAAAAAGAGCAACATTACAAACACAGTTAAATCCTAATCAACCATTATTTTCTCTTTCTGCGAGTTTTCTTAAACCGACTTTATCTTCATCATTAAATGAAAATAACTACGAAAGAACTATTGGTATAGATGACCGTATAGGTGTAACTGGTTCTTTTAATCATAACTTTAATCAGACTGCTGATATAGATATGATTAGTTCAACAGATGGTAAAATAACAGGTTCTAATTCTATCATAACAATAAATTCACTTTTTAATGAAAATGTAAAGACAAACCATTCAACTCCATTAAATATAATTGATTTATCTAATTCAAGAACAGAATCAATTTATATTGCTTCTGCAAGTAATTTTCAAGATTTATTACTTGGTTCACAAAATGAATTTTACAAAAATTGGGGAACTTCAGTTGATAATACTTTTTTCATATCAAATAATAAAGGAACAGATGGGTATTTTAATACTTATAAATACGAAACGAGATTTACATTTCCAACCATAGGTGATACTGAAGAATTTCATCCAGTAAGTGGTACTTATGGAAGTAGGAGAGGAAAAAATGCGGAACAACCATATCATCATCATGATAATCATAGACATTTTTTCAATAGACAATTTGTAGATAGTGGTAGCTATACTTACACTTCCTTTTTTGAAGATTACGCTGAAAATGGTAGAATGATAGGTAGGACAAGATTTTTTAGAACTGATACTGATGGTAATATAACTTATCCATCAAATCATTATATTTATGCTAGAACGAGTAAAGATGTATTGGATAATTTAATCTACAAAGGGACTCAGAACGATGGTTCATTTCCAACCACTGATCCGTTAGACCAAGATCCAAAAAGAACAGTACCAGCTTATACAATTAATGTTGGTGGTTCAGATACATTAAAGAAATTAAAAGTAATTAGGTAAAAAATTTTTTGAATATATTTATATTAAACAAGGATTAATGTTATGGGAATATTAGATAGTGATACAGTCATAGTAGATGCTATTTTAACTAAAATAGGTCGAAGAAAATTAGCTAACGGACAACCACTTGGAATTGTAAAATACGCTTTCGGTGATACAGGAGTTGATTATACATTGTATAATCCTAACCACCCTAGTGGTTCAGATTCATATGGAACGGCAATTACATCACTTCCGATGTTAGAAGCAGTACCCGATGATAATGTATTTATGCGTTCAAAACTTTATGGTGCTGGTGAAAGAAATATTCAAAATTTTTCATTTATAACTGTAGAAAATACTTCAATTACCATAACAAAAGTTGCTGGAGAAACTGAAAGTAATGCAGTTACTATTATACCAACTGTATTCCCAAGAGTTCGTGAGGCAATATTTGATTTCAAAATATTAGATATTAGAGGTCTTGATGTTCGTGACGCTGCAGTATTAGGGGAAGCTGGAGAAAGACCATCTTTTGATTATCCAGATCCAGTTGTAGCAAATGTACTTGGTCAAAGTCAAATATCAATAAATGCTAGACCACAACAAATAACAAGTCAAAGAACAGTCGGTGTTGAAATAACTAGAGAAGGTGCCGCTCCAGTATTTATCACTCTAACTATCCAACAAAATAATATAGCCTAAGGTGAGAAATTATGTTTAAAGATTTAAATCCAGCAGAAGATACGATAACAACACAAGTAACCGTTACAAATGGATTTTTTGACGGCGGAGTTGGAACAGTAAATGGTAATACAGTAATAGGTCATGGTGGAGGAAATATAACGACATCATCTTTATCAACTACACAGAAAAAATATTATTATAACTTACAGTACAATTCTAAAGACCATTTATCTGTAACTTATGGTCATATTGCAGGTAGTGGTAGTGACGATGAATCAGCAACTACAGAAGGTACTACTCAAGCAATCTATAAACAATTTTATAATTTTTTAGAACCAAAGGCTGAACATTTAAGAGATAGAACTGGTTTTATAATGAACGCTGTGACTCAATCTGATTGTTATTTTATTGTAGCTGAAAGACTACAGATGAAAGATAGAATTAATCCAGGAACATTTACTTTAACTTTTTCTGGTTCAATAACTGGTCTTGGTAACAAAGCTACATCATCTGCCTTTTCTTTAACAGACGACAGTAAGACACAAGATCCATTAACACCTGGCTCACCTTTTGGTGAAGTTTATAGTATTGTTTCGGGTGCTGCTGGTGCTGTTCATACTCCAGCTGCTACCAAAACATATGGTCATTTTTATCCTGATGCTGGTGTATTTGTGTTAAGTGCTACACAAATGTCCTCAAGTTTACCTGGTACAAAAGGATTTCTATTGAGTGGTAGTGACTTTATTAAAGCTGGTAATGGTTTAGCACCAGACACGAGAACTGTGGCTGCTGCTGATAATGCCAGTAAGTTAAGGGTGGCATTACAGAAAGGTTCAATAACAATGCGTTCTGAAGAAAATCAATACATTTATGATTATTTCTGTAGAGCTAGGGCAAATGAATTTAATTATACTAATAATATAACATTCTGGAGTGGTTCAGATTATGCAATAAGACATTCTGATATGGTACAAAATCCACAAACCTTTATTAGTGAAGTTGGATTATATGATGACCAAAATTCATTAGTCGCTGTTGGTAGATTGAGTTCACCGATTAATAAGAACTTTAGTTCTGAAGCAATAGTTAAAGTAAGATTGACTTATTAATGTTATGGAATGTTTAAATCTTTTACTAATGAACAGCAAAATATTTATGAGTTTAAATCTCATAAAACCTATAATCTAAATCAATCAAATATATTAAGACACCATTTTTCATCTGGTTCTACTGATACTACACTATCAGATTATTATAGATTTGCAAGAATTAATTTTTATTTAAGTGGTTCTGATTATACTACCAAAAATCCTTTATTCAATAATGTCCCTACAATTGGAGATAAGAAACAACAATCTGGTATATTTTTAAATAAATTTTATGAAACTGGTTCTATTTGTTTTATATCACAATCTAAGTTTGGTGATGGTATTAAAAAAGGTTCATTTAGTTTAGAAGATAATTCAACGGCCGCGACTATTAAAATAGTTGATGATTCAAATGGAAATCTTTATTCTACAAATGCTACATTTTCACAATCTGTATCGGCACTATCATCATCTGATAATTATATTGGTAATGTTTTTTATGACATAGGTGCTTTTACGATAACTGAAACCGCATCATTTAATGGTACTGCTACAGTTAATTACTTAAAGGTGACTCGTGGTAGTTATTCTTTAGAATATAAAGGAACTAATACAGTTACTACTTATGAGTGGACTTGTGATGCTTTACCGAATGAATTAAATAATACAACAAATGTTACGGTTTTTAATACTAATGGGCGAGGACAGTTGAAAAATAATTTAACATCAAGTTATTTTCCAACTTATATATCTGAAATTGGTTTATACGATGACCAAAACGCACTTATGGGTTATGCTAGATTATCTAAACCAATACCGAAAAGCACAAAAATACCTATGAAGTTCTTTGTTAGGATAGATTATTGATTATTGGTTATATTTATTAATGTAAAAACAACTGGAGTTTATTATGAAAAACATACTAAAACTGATGCTTTCTGCTGTAATTCTTTTCGGTGCTGTTCCAACTGCTAATGCTTCTGATATGAACATGGCTGGTATGGAAGAGATTAAGAAAAAGAAGAAAAAGAAAGGCACAAAACTAAGTGAAAAAGGCAAAAAGAAGAAAAAAGGCTTTTGGTCTAAAATGTTTGGCGCTAAGTAATGGAATGGTTTAATAAACATTCACATTGGTTAGTTCCAGGTGGTGTAGGTTGGGTAGTAGGATTTGTATGTGCTGCTATCTGTGCCTCATATGGTATCTTAACTTACTAGGAGTAAAAAAATGAATAGTCCAATTGCAGGATTTGTGAATTGGCAACTTTCAACTGGACAACTTGACCATTGGACATCTTATCATATAGCAGCTGGTTTAGCTATTGCGAAGATAGCACAATGGTTGGGTTCGTCTGATTTATGGGCAGTCTTATGGGTGCTTATAATTGGAGTTGCTTGGGAAATATTTGAATATATCATAGAAGATTGGCGAGTCTATGGTAGTAAAAAGAAATGGGCGTATAACACCGCAGCTGACATCATAGTAGAAGTTGGTGCCGCATGGTGGATGGTTATATAAATTATTAACTGGAGAAAACAGATGTTAAAGAAAATTGTATTGGGTTTATTATTAACCTCATCTTTGTTTGCGGAGACAGAGCTTTGGAAATTTTTTAAGTATTCAACTGCATATGCTAGCTTTAGTTTGAATGCACCAAGATATCAAGATGATAGGTTTGCTATCATAGGTGGTTTATCTACAGGCGACCTAATGGTGGAACGAACTGATAGAGAATTAGAAGCTGATTTTCAAAAATCTTTTGGATTAAGAAAAATTGGTAGATTTAAATATGAGCCAAAGCGAGGTGTTAAGAATGCTGGTGTTGGTGGAACTTGGTATGATGGTTCTGAACAATCAGCAAATGAAAATGCCACTTTGGGTCCTGTTAAAGGTTGGGAGTATTTAATTAAATTCTCACAAGGTCGTCAATGGGGAAATGAATATCTAAATCAAGAATATTGGTTGAGATATATCGGTGATTGGGCTATGGTTAAAGTCGGATGGACTGATTTAGGTTTAGAAGATATTGCATATGGTCAAGCTGATATTAGATTAAAGAAAGAGGTCAATGACAAACTCAATCTTAGTATTGGATTCAAACACAGACAACATCCAGTTTATGGATTTGATGCTATGATATTAGATACAACTTGGTATAGAGGAGCTTGGTGGGCATTTGCTGAAGATGCTTTTGGTATTGATGATAATATGTGGTACGATCCTAATATGGTTGATGAGAATGGTGATTGGATACAACAAGAACTATTGGAATACATAAATGGTGAATGGGTTCCTGTTGAAGGTGATGGTCCTTTTTGGAATGGTGATGGAGAATATTGGGGACATGATTGGTTATGGAGAGATGTGGAAGGTAATATATTTGCTTATACCGACAGAGAATATTTTATTTATCATTTTCCAGGTATGTTAGAAACATATGTAGATGACCTTAAAAAGAACTTAGGATATCAAAGAGAGACATCATTAGTGTTTGGTCTTGATTATTATCATTATTCTGATAATTGGTGGGTACATGCTTGGGGTAATTTTTTACCTTATCATTATGGACATGATATGTATTCGTATCACAATGCTCATCAATATTCACAACATTTAGATAATAATAATCCAGCACATACTTTTAAATTTTCTGAACCAATGTGGAGAGGTTGGGAAGATTATGATGTAGGTGCTATCTTAGGTGTTAAGTTACAAGATAACTTAGGAGTATTTGCTGAAGGTAAATATCTTTATTATTGGGAACGGCCAGCATACGATTTTAAATTTGGATTAAACTATCAATTTATAGGATTTTAAGATGTTATTAGAAATATTGTTTTGTTTGTTAATAGTTTTATATTGGTTTTCTGAAGGTGTAACAGAAGGTTGGACTTGGAGTACCAAAAAAAGAAAAGAAACTAATAAATTAATTCACCCAAATAATAAATCAAATGGTATATTTGATTATCATATGTGGAGAATATTAGAAAATGTTGGTGTATGGGGAACTGTAATATTAGCATTCTTATTAGATTGTTCATTTGAAAAATTCTTTTGGTTAGGTGTTGGTAGTTGGTTCATAGGAACATTTACTTATGAAGCTGCTCTCAATCATGTAAACAAAGGAACTATTTATAAACCAGTAGGTTACAAATGGCACATATTAGGATATGATATTCCTTGGTGGGGTGGAAAGAAAATATACATCTTACCAGCAACTGGTTTAGTAATATTAATTTATGGAATGTTGGTATAATGAATGGTGATATTAAAATAGGTAGATTGTTATGTGATGAGGATATCATTACTAAACGACAATTAAATCAAGCACTACAAATGCAAGTTAAGGGTGATAAACGCACACTTGGTGAAATCCTTGTAGATAGGGGATTTTGCAGTCTTGATGATATTACAGAAGTTATATTAAAAAATGGTAATGGTCATGGAGAAAAACAAAAAGAAATTACTAAAAAGATAGAGCCAGTAAAAGAAGTGCCTGAAAAAAAAGAACCAATAGAATTAAGTGAGGATAAAGTATTGGATACTAAGTTTACATTATCAGTACAAACTATGGTAGCGGCTGGTACTGGCCTAGCTTCATTGATTGGTATGTGGTATACACTACAAGGTGAAATCGAAGAAGCTAAAAATTTACCAAGTTTAGAAAGTTTATATGAGGCGGAATATCCATCAAAACCAGGTGGTCATAATTGGCCTCGGTCTTTTGAACAATACAAATCACAAGTTGGTGGACTTCAAAAAGATATGGATGATGTTTATGATGTGATGGAAGAGTATGAAGAACTTATAAAAGAATTGCAAAGAGATATAAAAGACCTCGAAAGACGAAAGAGGGATAAGAAATAGGAGTTTGTTATGAGATATTTAATTGGATTAATATTATTCTTATCAACATTAACTGCTCAAGTTACAGATAAGAATTTTAAAGATGAAGTCGGAGATGGATTTACTGTAGTAGTATTTACTTCCGAATGGCAAGAACAAGAATTAGATGGTTCTATTCTGAAAGGAGTTGGTGGATTTGAGGATGCTCAAATACTCACAGTTAAATCAGGTGAATTAAAAAAGGTTTGTAAAAAATTAAGAATTAGAAATTTTCCATCAATTGCTTTATTTCATGATGGGGGTAAGGTAGATACTTGGAAAGCTGATATGGATGGGGAAGTCGATTGTTCCGCTGATGATATTAAATCAGCCATTAGTGAAGTTATGGCTGGCGACCAATTTTAATGTATGAATATCGCAACAATAGCTGGGCACTTAGCCTTTGGATTAATAGCCTTTTCATTTTTAGTAAAGGACATATTATATCTTAGACTTGTCTCTGTATTAGCAAGTTTATTTTCTGTATTTTATAATTTTTATATTCCAGTCGAACCCATGTGGATAGCTATCGGTTGGAATTTTGTTTTTATATCACTTAATTTGTATCATATAGCCGTATTGATTTACGAAAAACGACCAGTTCAAATGAGTCCTAAATACAAAGAGTTATATGAAACTATGTTCAAAGATATGACACCAGTTGAATTTCTAAAAATAACAAAGATTGCAGATTGGATACATTTTAAAGAAGGTGAAGTTATTACTCAACAAAAACATACAGTAGATACATTAAATTTAATATATAATGGAACAGTTGATGTTACTGTAGATGGTAAGAAAGTAGCACAATTAAAAGATGGACAATTCGTAGGTGAGATGTCATTCCTTACAGAGAAACCAGCAACTGCAACTTGTGTGGTAAAACACGATACAGAATTATTAGTGTGGCCACAAAAAGAATTTAAAGATTTGTTAAAGAGAAATCCTTCTTTATATTTTACTATTCAATCTTTATTAAGTGCTCAAGTTTCGAGTGCTTTAGTCAATATTAGTAAGAAATCGTAACATCTGTATATTCTTGATACAAACTGTATTAAGATGTTACAAAAAACACCCAAAAAACCCTTAAAAAAAGTTTGGTACAGTTTTTGTATTATATAGGTGTTAACAATAACTTAAATAGGAGAACTGAAATGTTCAAATCACTAAAAAGATTCCTAAAAAGCACAAGTGGTCAGTCACTTGCCGAATTCGCAGTAACAACTGCTATGATGGCAACACTTGCTACTACTGCCGCACCTAAATTCTCTGGAGTTGGAGAAGGTGCTAAGGAAAAGAAAACCCTTGCTGACATCGATAAAATCGTAAAATCAGCTAACAATTTTTATAACGCTAAAGTAACTTCAGAAGGTCGTGGTCGTTTTCCAGGTCAAGTCAAGTACAATGAAACTGTACCTGATGCTGGTGCAGGATATGCTGACGAATCTGCTTTGGAAACTGGTCTAGTTGCTTTTACAGGATACACAAGTGAAGAAGCTGGTAAATGGGCTTCAGTATTTGGTACTGATAATCCAGACCATCCAGCACCAACCGGACATCAAATCAATGTATCAGAAAATGATGATGATGATGGTTCATTTGATGTATCTGTAGGCGCTGAAGAATACTTGAATGAATTTGGTGGCAACGCTATCAAATCACCTTTCCAGGATGGTCACTACATCTACACAGTAATTGCTGGTGGTGGAAGTGGTTCATCTTCTTATTCACCTATTCTTTATGTTGCTGATTTGGAAAATCCAAACAACTTCAAAAAGAAACTACAACCATAAGGAGAGCTAAAATGTTTAACCGTAAAGGATTTACTTTAATCGAACTTATTATGGTTACAATCATTTTAGGTATTCTTGCTGCTGTCGCTATACCGAGATATATGAGTACTGTGACGAAAGCTGAAGAGGCAGCAGAAGATGCAATTATTAGTTCAATTCAAGCTGGTTTAGAAACATATGCTATAGAACAAATGATGTCCAATGGTCGTAGGTCATGGCCTACAAATCCTTGGGATGCTTTGGAAACTAAACCTGTTGGATATGACGCTAGTGATACGGATGATGCTGATGGAGATGGAGAGTGGACATATAATACCACAACTCTTAAAATCACACATCAAAGAGGTGACAACTCACGAGTAGGTTGGTCATATGACAAAGGCACTCAAACTGGAGATAATGCTTCAGTAGGTACTTTAGGTACAAGAGCCAATCTGTAGGAGTAGTCATGAAAAACTCTGCCGGATTTACTTTGGTTGAGTTGGTCGTAACTATTGTTTTAGTGGGGATTATGCTGGGAACGGCTATCCCCACTTTTTATAAAACGATTAATGAAACCCAATCTCAAGTAAATATTTCAAATATGGGAATTATAAAAGATACTTTTATGCAGTATTATTACGATAATCATATGTCAGGTAATCCACATTTTCCACAGACACCAACAGATAGTTTGATGAATTCTACATATAGACAAACACAACTACAAGATGGAAGAACACCTGATATGTTGTTTAGTGGAGATTTGCCATATAACACAAATAACAAACCTTATACTTATTATTGGGATGATGATTCAACTACTAAAAGAATTGTAATTAAAGACAATGATTCAGATAGCCCTTCATATAACCAAAAAGTAATAGGTGAAATCTAATGAGTAATGACTTTAAAGGTCTTATAATTGCTACATTATTTGCTTGTCTCATATGGGAGTTAGATGAAAGACAGACAATGAAAAAAATTAAAAAGAAAAATAGAATAGAGCAACAGAAAAAAAAATGAACAAAGGATACACTATGATTGAAATGGTTGTAGTAATTCTTTTGATTGGTATTTTATCTGTATTGTCAATACCAAGATTTGAGAAAAGGATTGAGTTAGAAGAACTCAAATATGAAAAGGATTTTACATATAAGCTTTGGGAAGAATTAGAATTACATGCCGCTATACAAAGAGAATTAACGGATGAAGATAAATGGCCTGACCACCCATTATCTGTATTAGGTCGTACAAGAGGTGTCATTGTTACTCATGAGTTAGGAATACCTGATGAAGATAACGAATGGCAATTTGATGGAACTAAACTATATCATAGGAGAATGAATAATGAGATTTGGTATTTCGAATATAATTCCAATAATTTTTATTTGTCTGAACTTCCAATTAAGTTATAGTCAAGATACTACAGATATAGATTTTGATTTAGACATAGATGCCATGTTTGAACAAGCCGTTTGGGAAGAGATACAAGAAGTAACTACAGTTTACTATGAGACAGAAAAAATAACTGCTACTGCTGGTGTTCGTGGTGCTGAAGCAGAAGATGAAGCATTAGCTCTTTTATATTATAGAAAATCTATGAGAGGATTATCAAAATTAGATATACAAAAAGCTTTAGGTAAGTTAATAATCAGACGAGAACAAATGACAAATGATGATAGTGATGTTCAAAAAATAGATAGTTACATTGTACACTTAAAAAATAAATTAAAAAATACTTGATTTTTATATTAAAATAGTTTAAATTACAACTATATTTATAAGAGAGGGAACTGATATGAGTAAAGTAAATGATTTTTTATTACAATGGGGTGATGATAAATTCTTACATTTTATGGCAGGAGCTGCTGGATTTGCTATAACAGAATCTTGGATAGTATTAGGTATTCTGGCATTTGGTAAAGAATTGTATGATTACTATTATGCTACAAGTGGATGGAATAATAAAGATGCCTTTGCTACTGTATTAGGTGGTGTGGTTGCATTCATTGGTAGTTTTTGTTGGGATATAATTATAGGTAAATTACCTTTTACGGTGTACTAATGTGATTAAATTAAAAGATTTGATATATGAGAGAGTAGATTTTCATCAGATAGCCACAGAGTTAGTTAAACAGGCTGGATTAAAATCAAAAATTAAATTTAAAAATACTGGTAAAAACAAAGCCGATTATACTGTTGAAACAGACACAATTAATATTAAACCAACTTCTAATTTTAAAGATTTTTTAGAAACAGTTTTCCACGAGATTGACCACGCTAAAGATGCCAAAAAATATGGTAAAAAGAAATATAAAGAAAAATATGAAAGAGAAATGAATATTGCTGTTGACAAAGGATTAGATCCCCATGATGATAATCACTTTGAAAAGAAAGCTGAAAAGTATGGTCGTATGATGGCAAAACAATACTTAAAGAAAAAATAATTTGAGAAAAATAGGTCTGGATGCTTCAACCACAACAGTTGGTTTTGCATTCGTAGATGATAAAAATGTTATTGATATTGGATTTATTCCTATTGATAAACAAAAGACAATTCGAGATAAAGTTCAATTAACAATGGATGAACTTACTAAGTTAGATCCATTTGAAGAAGTTAATAAAATTTATATTGAAGATAATCTTTCTGGTTTTAGTCGTGGTAGAACATCACAACAAACAATCATAAAATTAGCAAAATTCAATGCAGTATTAACATATTGTTTGGAATTTGCTTATGGTGAAATAGTTGAAGGTGTAAATCCAATGACAGCACGAAAACATCTTTTTGGTAAGGCAAGAGTAAAAGGAAAAACGGCAAAAGAATTTGTAAAAGAAGAAATAAATTCCTTGTATAATTTAGAAGAATATGTTAAATTAACCAAGACAGGATTATGGGATAAAAGAAATATGGATAGTTATGATGCATTAGTTTGCGCCCTATATGAATAATAAGTTAATACATTTATTAGAACGGACATTAAATAGTAGAAGTAAAAAACTAACAAAACAAGATGAGTATATGTTTTTCTCACCTTTTGTTAGTCATTACAAACCTAAATTACAAATCAACATGTCATCACAGAAATGGCATTGTTGGGTTAGTAATCAAGGTGGTCATTCACTTTATTCTTTATTTAAAAAGATAAATGCTGATAGTAGATATTTTAGTGAATTAAAAGATATTGTATTTGTTCCAACTAAAAGAGATGAACAAGAATCAAAGGTTATTGTTTCTTTACCGAGAGAATATCAACCATTATGGAAAAAATCAAAATCGTTATTTTACAAACATGCCATTAATTTTTTAAAACAAAGGGGAATAAATGAAACAGATATTAAAAAACATAAGATTGGATTTTGTGATAATGGCGTTTATCAAAATAGGATTATTATACCAAGTTATGATGACAATGGTATATTAAATTATTTCGTAGGTAGGTCATTTATGGGAGATGGTATGAAATACAAAAATCCAAATGTATCACGAGACATTATTCCATTTGATTGGTTTATTGCTTGGTCATATCCAATCGTATTGTGTGAAGGTGTGTTTGATGCTATTTCAATTAGAACAAATGCAATACCAATGTTAAGTAAAAAACCATCAAAAAGTTTATTAACAAAAATATTTAAAAAGAAAGTAAAAACAATTTATATTGCGTTAGATGATGATGCAAAAAAAGATGCTTATAGATTATCAGAATTTTTTAAAGATTTTGGTATAGATACTAAAGTGGTTAATTTACCAAAGGATAAAGACCCGAATGATTTGGGATTTGATAAAATAACAAACTTGATTAATAAAACAATATCATCAAGTTTTTCAGAGATGATACAGGCAAGATTATATGGATAAAATAAAAACGATTGCTCATTTAGCAGATATTCACATTAGAAAACTACATAGGTTTGTGGAGTATCGAGATGTTTTCAGTAGGTTATATAAAAAATTAGAAGAACTAAAACCTGATTTAATTTATATCGGTGGTGATATAGTACATGGAAAACTAGATACATCACCCGAAGAAATTAGATTACTTGCCGACTTCTTTTTAAACTTATGTGATATATCACCTACATTAATAATTCCTGGTAATCATGATTGTAATTTAAATAATAAATCACGAGAAGATGTATTGTCTCCTGTTGTGGATTTAGTACAACAAATAAATCCTAATTTATTATATTGGAAAAAAAGTGGTGTGTATGAATTAGGTGATTGTCAATTTGGTTTCTTATCTGTGTTTGATATTACAAAAGAAGGTAAACCAAATGTGACAAATTTACCAAAAGCTAAAGATATAAAAGGTGATAATAAGATTGCTGTATTTCATGGTGGTGTTGGTAGGTTCGAAGTTGATACTGGTTTATGGATGAGTGATGATAATGTCAATGCAAATGATTTTGATGGGTACGACTTTGTTATGTTGGGGGATATTCATAAAAGACAATTCATAGATGACAATGAAAGAATAGCATATCCTGGTTCATTGATACAACAGAACTTTGCTGAAGCACCCGAACATGGATTTTTACTTTGGGATGTAGAGAGTAGAAAATCCGAATTCATTCAAGTAGAAAATGATTATGGTTTTAAAACTATATTGGTTGAG
>Ga0114932_10001884_pt1 | contig 23043 bp, 23 predicted proteins | sample 2SBtaG_2_FD_87286 | JGI IMG/M metagenome (GOLD analysis project Ga0114932, IMG submission 87286) | Deep subsurface microbial communities from Kolumbo volcano to uncover new lineages of life (NeLLi) - 2SBTROV12_ACTIVE470 metaG | ecosystem: Environmental > Aquatic > Marine > Volcanic ...
CCTGCATCCTGGTGCGCCACGAAACCGGCCCCGAGGATATTCGCGGCCTTTACGCAGCGCAGGGAATTTTGACCGAAAAAGGCGGTATGAACAGCCACGCGGCGGTGATCGCCAAAGGATTGGGACTTCCCTGCGTCGTCGGCGCGTCGGATATGGTATTGGATATAAAGGAAAAAACGCTGACGACCGCCGGGGGCACGATTCTGGCAGAGGGCGACGTCATTACCATCGACGGCACAGGCGGTGGCGCGTATCTGGGCGACGTGGCCAAACACCCGGCTGATCTGGACGGTGCGCTGGCGACGCTGATGGACTGGGCGGGTGAATTTTGTGACATCGGCATCCGTGTCAATGCCGACACACCGGCGGAGGCCCGTACTGCGCGGCGTTTTGGCGTGCAGGGCATCGGGCTATGCCGCACCGAGCACATGTTTTTTGACGCCGCGCGCCTGACAGTGATGCGCGAAATGATACTGGCCGGCGATGGTGCCGACCGGAGACCGGCGCTCGACCGGTTGTTGCCGATGCAACGGGACGATTTTGTCGAGCTGTTTGAAATTATGGGCGACCTGCCCGTGTGCATCCGGCTGTTTGACCCGCCGCTGCACGAATTTTTGCCGCATTCGCGCGACGAAATGCAGGATTTGGCCGAGGCAATGGACCTGCCGGTGTCGCGGGTGATTGCCCGCGCCGACGAATTGGCCGAATTCAATCCGATGCTGGGGATGCGCGGCGTGCGTCTGGGCATCACCGTTCCAGAAATTTACGACATGCAGGTGCGCGCCATTTTCGAGGCCGCCATCGTTGCCGGCGTCACGGGCAAACCGGTGGTACCAGAGATCATGATCCCGCTGGTGTCGGCCCACCGCGAAGTGGAAATCATCCGCGCGCGCATCGAAAACGTGGCCCGCGACGTCGAACGTGAAAGCGGAGCCAACCTGATTTACCGTCTGGGTGCCATGGTTGAAACGCCACGCGCCGCGCTGCGGGCCGGTGACATGGCTGCCAGTTCGGCGTTCCTGAGCTTTGGCACAAACGATCTGACCCAGATGACCTATGGTCTGTCGCGTGACGATAGCGGACGATTCATGCACGATTATGTCAGGCAGGATGTGTTTCACGAAGATCCGTTTCTGTCGCTTGATGAAGACGGAGTGGGCGAATTGCTGTTGATGGCAGCCAAACGCGCCCGCGCCGGTAATCCCGACATCATTCTGTCGGTTTGTGGCGAACACGGTGGTGATCCCGCTTCGATTGCCTTTTGCCGCAAGGCCGGGTTTGACTACGTGTCGTGTTCGCCTTACCGCGTACCAATTGCCCGTCTGGCCGGGGCGCAATCGGCGGTTTTTGGTCGACACAAAACATCGGAGAACGCCGATTTGGGCTGAAGAGTCGGCTGCGACAAATAGGTTTCAAACGCCAGAATCGATGCAATTGTTCATGATTTAGAAACGAATTGTTGCCATTTCACCACAAGAATACGGTAGACATTTCCGTCCGCCTATCTATTCCAGCGCGGATTCGATAATTCATTCGCGGTGTCGGATCGGACGATTAGACGAACTTTGGGGTGGGCCATGAAAATTTTCCGGACTTTGATCATAGTGATGTTTGGATTAATCGGCGCATCTTTGACCGCCCAGGCCGGTGTGACAGCCAGCAGTTCCAGCGCGTTACAGGACGATATTAATGCGCGCATTGTGACCATGCTGGGGCAGGAACAATCGATTCTGCGGCGTACTTCGACAACGCGTCTTTCGGAATTGGCCAGTTCTGCGCCCAAACGGGTGCGCCGACGTTGGATTTTCGGGCGGCCCATCGTTGACGACGACGGTTTTGCCTATTCGACGGCCTCGCTTGCCCGTCTGCCGCGCGCACGCGGTGACGCACAGTGGAAATGCCTGTCAGAGGCACTGTATTTCGAAGCGCGCGGTGAAAGCGTGAAGGGCCAGTTCGCGGTTGCCGAGGTCATTTTGAACCGTGCCGACAGCCGTGGATTCCCAAATTCGGTGTGCGGTGTCGTGGGGCAGGGTGCCGGACGCGGTAAGCACCAGTGCCAGTTTTCCTATAAATGTGACGGTCGCGCCGAAGTGATTTCCGAAGCCGCCGCCTATACGCAGGTCGGCAAAGTCGCCAAGATCATGCTGGCCGGCGAGCCGCGCATCCTGACAAAGGGTGCCACCCATTACCACACAACTGCCGTGAACCCTGCGTGGTCCCGCAGTTTTGCCAAAACCGCGCGAATCGGCGTGCATCTGTTTTACCGCGACAATCGGCAGCTTTCGCGGAACTAACGTGTCCTGACCTTGCTGCCGGATTTTATCCGGCAAAATCCTGCGAAATAAAAAATCGTCCGCAATGGGGCGACTTGCCGTCAAATGCCAGCCCGGCACCCATCATTTTCATGCGCCGGTTCAGCAGGTTTTTGCGATGTCCACTTGACGCCATCCATTCGGCCACGACGTTCCGTGCCAGCGACGCGTAACTATGCGCCGCAATCGGTTTGCCCGCACCATCTCGGAAACGACAGTTTGCGGCGCTGATCACGCGAAAAGGCTGACGCCCCAGGCGATACCGGTCGATAAAAGCTATGTTCTCGGCCGCGGTTTTGAAGCTGACCCCGGCACTTTTTATGCGCGGTTTGAGCGAGGACTGGCCTGCAACCGTGGATCGGTGGCTGAGTTTGCGGGCCCGCGCCATCCACGCCGCGTGCGTTGCGGCAACCTTGGTCAAACCGGCGGATGCCGTCAGTTGGCGCAGGTTTTTTTGGCAACGAACATGATTCAATTCAACCAGCACAGCACTGCTGAAAAGGCCCTGATTTGGGCTACGGGTAGATATCGTCTTGCCCTGCGCCGCCGTAAAAGCGGGCTTTGCACAGGCAGCAAAGGCGCTGTGCGGCAGCGCGCAAACCAGTGCCAAGGCTACAATTGATGTCAGTTGCATGTTGTCGCTCCGGTCGTGTGCACGTACGCCGGCCAGCAGACCCGCACCCGCGTCAAATGTCCATAGCCATGGCCGTCGGGGATTTTGGTTCTTGTTTGCGCGCAGTGGCGGCGCTAAACCCGCGCCAGAACTACTTTTTGGTGGCCATGGACTCTGATTTGCCTACATCAGCCGCGCAACCCGACCGGCCGGATCGCATTACGGTGCGCGATACGCGGCGCGAAGTCGAAATCGGCGCCTTTCAGATCGAGCAGGGCGTCACGCAGCGTCTGTCTTTTACCGTGATACTGGAGGTTGCGCCGCCTGAAGGTGCAACGGGCGACGACGTTGATCGGGTGCTGTCCTACGACACAATTGTACAGGCAATTGACGAACAGCTTGGCGTCGGGCGTGTCAATCTGCTGGAAACACTGGCAGAGCGCATTGCGGCTCAGGTGTTGACCGACAAGCGCGCAAACCGTGTGTCAGTGCGCATCGACAAGCTCGACCGGATCGACGGCAGTCTGGGCGTAGAGATCACCCGCACCCGCGAGGCGCTGCGGGACGTGCCCGCAAACTCTGGCATGCAGGATACGCAGCCGGCGGTAGTTTTTATACCGAACACGCTGCTGCATTCGACCGCTCTGGGTGACTGGTTGGATGCAATCAATGGCACCAACCGGCCTACTGTCATTTGCGTTGACACGGTGCCGCGCGATCTGCCTCGTTCGGGCGACAACATGGTCAACCGGCACCTTGCGTTGCTGAGCATCGAACAAAATGCGTGGCTGCTGGCGGGCAAGGACAACCGCTGCACCGTGGTCAGCAGCCGCACCGAGCTGGACTGGGCGTTGCAGCATCGGCATCTGACCGTTTGGGCACCCTCGCAGCTGGTGTTGAACGCGGCAAACGCCCCCGCCGATCATAACAATTCTGCGTTGGAACTGGCGCGCTGGCTGGCGGGCGTGTTGAATGCCGGAGCGTTTTTTGTGGCGCTGGGCGACGGGGCGAAGGGATCCGACATCACGCTGTCAACGCCGGCAGAGATCAAAGCCTGATGGCAGACCGCGCGTATTTTCGCCCGTTGGCGCAGCATGGTCGCGCCCGACCCAACGGTGCCCGCAGTCTGGCGGGCTCCGGTGTTTGGTTCAGCCATTGTTCTGTGGTGTCGCGCGCCGCGCCCGAACGGATCGTGCGCAACGCCGAAGTCCCGCGCCACGTTCTGGATCGGCTGAGCGCCCTGCGCCCGCCTCTGTGTGGGCTGTCGCTGGACGTTGTGCGCATCATGGGGATACTGAACGTCACGCCCGACAGTTTTTCGGACGGTGGTTTGCACCACAGTTTTGACGCTGCGGTGGCGCGCGGAGAAGAGATGCGCGCGCAGGGTGCTGATATACTGGACATTGGCGGCGAATCGACCCGTCCGGGTGCCGCACCCGTAAGCAAAGAAGACGAAACAGCCCGCGTGGTGCCGGTGATTGACGCGCTAGGCGGTGTGGTGTCGGTGGATACACGCAAATCTACGGTGGCGCGGCCCGCGATCGCGGCGGGTGCCGGGCTGATCAACGACGTTTCGGCACTGACCTATGACGCAGATATGTTGGCGGCGGTGGCGCAAAGCGGCGCGGCTGTATGTCTGATGCATGCCCAGGGCGACCCCAAAACCATGCAGGATGATCCGGTTTACGATAATGTCGCGCTGGATATTTATGACTACCTTGCGGCGCGGGTTGCAGTCTGTGAAGCCGCCGGTGTGCCGCGCGGTCGGATCATCGTCGATCCCGGCATCGGATTTGGCAAAACACAGGCGCATAATCTGGCCCTGATCCGCAACCTGTCACTGTTTCACGGGTTGGGGTGCGCGGTTTTGCTGGGCGTGTCGCGCAAACGGTTTATTGGCAGCGTCACTGGCGTTGAGCTTGCGCAGAACCGTTTGGCGGGGTCGCTGGCGCTGGCGCTGGAAGGCGTCAGACAGGGGGTTCAGATGTTGCGTGTGCATGATATAGAGGAAACACGACAGGCAATAAAAATGTGGCAGGCGACGCTGTGAAAGCAAAATTTCGGGGAACCGGTTTATGACGCGCGATCTTTTTGGCACAGACGGTGTGCGCGGTCAGGCAAACAGCTATCCGATGACCGCCGAGGTTGCCATGCGGCTGGGTTCAGCTGTGGGTAATTATTTTCGCCGCGACAAGTCCGACTGCAAGGTGGTGATCGGAAAAGACACGCGCCGTTCGGGTTATATGCTGGAAAACGCCCTGACGGCGGGGCTTACGTCAACGGGGATGGACGTGCTTTTGCTGGGGCCACTGCCCACACCCGCGATTGGGCTGCTGACCCATTCGATGCGCGCTGATATTGGTGTAATGATTTCCGCTTCGCATAATCCTTATGTCGACAATGGCATCAAGTTTTTTGGCCCCGACGGGTACAAGCTTTCCGACCGCGCCGAGATTGAAATCGAGCGGATTCTGCGCGGTGACATTGCTTTGTGCAAACCGCAAAACATCGGGCGTGCGACACGCATCGACGACGCGCGTGGTCGCTACGTGGAATATGCCAAAACCACTTTTCCGGGCAAACGCCGTCTTGACGGTCTGAAGATCGTGGTCGATTGCGCCAATGGCGCCGCTTACAAAGTAGCGCCCGAAGTGCTTTGGGAACTGGGCGCTGAAGTCGTGGCCGTAGGTGTGGAACCGGACGGTTTCAACATCAACGCGGGCTGTGGGTCCACCAGCACCGATCAGGCCGTCCGCGCAGTGCTGCAGCACGAAGCCGATATCGGAATTTGTCTGGATGGCGACGCTGACCGCGTGATGATTATCGACGAAAAGGGGCGCGTCGCGAACGGCGATCAATTGATGGGTCTGATCGCGGCCCGTTGGGCATATGAGGGGCGTCTGATCGGGGGGACGCTGGTATCGACCGTCATGTCCAACTTGGGGCTTGAACGTTTTTTAAAATCTAAAAACGTCAAAATGCGGCGCACCGACGTCGGTGACCGCTACGTGGTCGAAGCCATGCGCGCCGGCGGCTTCAATCTGGGCGGTGAACAGTCGGGTCATATCGTCATGACCGACTTTACCACCACCGGCGACGGGTTAATCGCCGGGTTGCAGTTTCTGGCGGCAATGATCGAAACCGGTGAACCGGCCTCGGCGCTTACACAGGTTTTTGAGCCTTTCCCGCAGCTTTTGCAAAACGTGCGCTTCAACCCCGGTTCAAATCCTATGGGCAGCGATACCGTTCAGGCTGTCGTCAAAAAAGCCGAAGCGCGCCTGAAGGACAACGGTCGCCTTTTGATCCGCAAGTCGGGGACAGAACCCCTGATCCGCGTGATGGGCGAAAGCGAAGACGAGGTTCTGCTAAAGTCGGTGATTTCAGATATTTGCAACGCAGTTGAAAAAGCCGCTTAAAGCCGACTGCGGTTTTTTTGGCGGCGGGCTGTGCGCCACGACGTGGCATTCGCCAAAACCAGCCCCGAAAGAATAAGCGCAAGCGCCCCGACAAATTGTGCGGGCAGGCTTTCGGACAGCATCACCATGCCAATGATAATCGCCCAGACCGGTACCTGATAGTTGGTGAGTGACAAAAAACTTGGCCCTGCGGTGGTGATGATCCGCACAAGTATCAGCGTCGCCACCGCCGTGGGGACGACGCCCAGATATGCGATTCCGGCCATGGCTTCGGGTGGCGGATATTGTGGTATACCCTCAAGCGACAATGACAACGGCACCGCGATAATCGCTGCCAGTATCAGCGACGCGGCAGCAAACGACAAAAGCGGCGCAGGTGGGCTCAGGCGGGTGACGATTCCGCCGATAGCGTAGCACAAAGCAGCACTAAAACAGGCCAGTCGCGCCAACAGTTCGACAGGCGCGCCGGTCGAGTCAAAAATACCCGGACCGATCAGGACCGCAACGCCGCAAAAACCCGTGACGAACCCCGCTGATTTTAGCGCGGTCATGCGCTCGTCGGGCAACAGGACATGCGCCAGCGGCAACACCAAAAGCGGCACAACCGCCATATTGATGCCGGCAAACCCCGCACTGACATAAAGCTGTCCCCAGCTTAGCAATGAGAACGGCAATACGTTTGAAAATACCGCCAGCCCAAGGCAGTGCAGCCAGATGCGCCGCCCGGTCGCGCTTCGCAGGCCGGGCAAGCCGTCACCGCGGATAAACGCAAATGCGCCGATGAGCACCGCGGCCACAGACAGGCGCAAAGCTACGGTGGTCAAAGGCCCAAAACCCGTCAAGGCGAAGGCGACCGCCGGAAACGAGCCGCCCCAGATGATCCCAAGGGACATCAGCAAGAACCAGTTGAGAGCGCCCGGGCGCTGGAATGTCATGGGCAAAAGCCTTTGGCGCGGTGGTTTTTTCGCGGGACTTCGGCAACACCTATTTCTGAACGACAGCCACGTCAATTGCACTTGTGCCCGACCTCGGGTGCTGGTTCAATCGACCCGGAAAATACTGGAGCCCAACATGTTCACCGCCCCCACGATGGCCGAAATTGACGCGGCTGCGGCACGCCTGAATGGCCGGATAGTGCCGACACCGACTTTGGAATTGTCTTGCGGAAAAATGGCGGCGATGCTGCCCCAAGGCGCCAGTGTATCCATGAAAATGGAGCTGTTTCAAAACGCAGGATCGTTCAAAATCCGCGGCGTATTGCTGGGCGTTGACGGCATGACGGCCGACGACAGGCGCGTCGGCGTAGTGGCCGCAAGCGCGGGCAATCATGCGCTGGCTGTGTCGACCGCCGCGCAGGCCGAAGGCATCGATGCCCGAATCGTCATGCCCGATTTTGCCGACCCGATCCGCGTGCAGGGGTGCCGGGACATGGGTGCTCGGGTCGATCTGTTCCCCAGTATGGGTGCGCTTTTTGCTGCCATGGAACACATCGCAAAGAAAGACGGGCGCTATATGTTGCACGCCTATGAAGCCCCGCACATGACGCTCGGGGCGGCGACATGCGGGGCTGAATTTGCCCGCGCAGTGGATGGTTTTGATCTGGTGGTTGTCCCGGTAGGTGGTGGCGGTTTCATCAGTGGTATGAGTACGGCGATCAAACATCTGCACCCGGATGCTACGATATACGCCGTTGAACCGTTTGGCGCGGACAGTTTGTTTCAAAGTCTGAAAAACGGAAAGGCCACTGCACTTGAAAAGGTCGATACCATCGCTGACAGTCTTGGGGCGCCGGAGGCGCTGCCCAATTCATTTGCCATTGCCCGTCAGAATATAAAAGGCGTAGTTCGCGTGGAGGACAGCGAAATCGTCGACGCGATGCGGCTGATGAATGACACGCTTAAAATCATGCCGGAACCCGCCTGTGCCGCGTCTTTGGCGGCGATCCTTGGACCCCTGCGCGCGGAGTCGGCTGGCAGACGCGTGGGCATCGTGGCGTGCGGTTCCAACATTTCGGTTGCCCGGTTCAGCGCTATCCTTGGCTGTTAGGATGCGGCCCTCTGGCGTTATCCGCCGATAAATCTGGACCTATACCTGCGCGTGTCGCAGGCGCATTATTATCGGGTCCGCGCCAGCGGTCACAGTTGTACTGTGATCACCAAACGCGCCGGGCACGCTGACCCACCGAAACCGTCAAACAGAGAGCGCCCATGGATAATTCATACCGGACCAACGACTTTGAGCACATTGTCGAACTGGACCGCGAAAACGTTTGGCATCACCTGACGCCACATAAGAAATTTGAAACCACGGACCCGTTTGTCCTGGTCGAAGGTAAAGGCATACATGTCTGGGACAACAACGGTAAGAAATATATCGATGCAGTTTCCGGTGGTGTCTGGACTGTGAACGTCGGTTACGGTCGCGAAAGCATTGCCAATGCCGTGCGGGATCAGCTGGTCAAGATCAACTTTTTTGGCGGTCACGCAGGGTCGATCCCGGGCGCATTGTTCAGCGAAAAACTGCTGTCAAAAATGCCGGGAATGAGCCGGGTCTACTATTCCAACTCGGGCAGCGAGGCCAACGAAAAAGTCTATAAAATAGTGCGCCAGATTGCCCATAAAAAATACGGCGGCAAAAAGCACAAAATCCTTTATCGCGACCGCGATTACCACGGGACCACAATCGCGACACTGGCGTCGGGCGGACAGGACGAACGCGGAGCACAATATGGTCCGTTTCCTGATGGTTTCGTGCGCGTCCCCCACTGTCTGGAGTACCGCGCACAGTGGGACGTGGAAAACTACGGGCAGCGGGCGGCGGACGCCATTGAAGAAGTCATTCTGGCCGAAGGCCCCGATACGGTCGGTGCCATCGTGCTGGAACCGGTCACTGCCGGTGGCGGCGTGATCCCGCCGCCGCAGGGGTATTGGCCGCGCGTGCAGGAAATCTGCCGCAAATACGATGTGTTGCTGCACATTGATGAAGTGGTCTGCGGGGTTGGCCGGACGGGCAAATGGTTTGGCTATCAGCACTACGATATCCAACCCGATTTTGTCACCATGGCCAAAGGCGTGGCCTCGGGCTATGCGGCGATATCCTGTACGGTGACCACGGAAAAAGTCTTTGAGATGTTCAAGGAAAACCCCGACGATCCGCTGGATTATTTCCGCGATATTTCGACATTTGGCGGTTGCACGGCCGGCCCGGCGGCGGCGCTCGAGAATATGCGTATAATTGAGGACGAGAATATTCTTGAGAACGTCACCGAAATGGGTGCCTATCTGATGGGTCTGCTGGAAGGCCTGAAAGACCGGCACGATGTTGTTGGCGATGTTCGCGGCAAGGGTCTGTTTTGCGGCGTCGAACTGGTGAAGGATCGCACGACCAAAGAGCCGGTGAACGAAAAGCAGGCACAGGCGGTGACGGCGGATTGTATGGCCAACGGTGTGATTATCGGCGTGACCAACCGCTCGGTTCCCGGCTTTAACAACACGCTGTGTCTTAGTCCGGCATTGATCTGTACCCAGACCGATCTGGATGCAATTGTTGGTGCGATAGACGCGGCGCTGACGCGGGTTTTTGGCTAAGTCGCCACGTAATCCGGTGTTAAACAGGGACTGGCCGGACTTTCACGTAGTGTCGGTTACCGCGCTTTTCGGGCCGCCTGCAGTGTGCTGACAATGATCAGCAGCAGGCAGCCCGCCAGCAGGATCGCACCGCCCAGAATTGGGGTGGTTACGCCATAGTTCAAAAGGGCAGCCACCGCGGCCACCAGCACCAGAATGGCGGCGGACATGCGGGCGTCGGCGATGAACATGCCGATCAGGTCGCTGAAGACTTCTGTCAAGATGCTCATGCTTTGACCTCCGGTTTGGATGTGCGGGTCAGGTATGCCGCGAACAGGCCAGTCGCCAGAAATGCGGCGGCAAAATACAGCAGCGCCAGATCACCGCCGGGCCAGTCAATGCCCAGACCTTCGCCGGTCCAGAACACGCCAAAGGCTGACAACATGACGCCGACCCCGAATTTCAGGGTATTTTCCGGCACGCGTGACAGCGGTTTGCGAATGACAACACCAATCGCCAGCACCACCGCGCAGGCAGCAAGGGCACCCATGGCGGCAGGCCACAACAACCCGCGCCCGGCCCCGACCGCGATGACGATGAACACCACTTCAAGACCTTCCAGAAGGACCGCCTTGAACGAGGCGATGCCGGCCAGCCAGTCAAGTGAGGTTTCGCTCACGCCGGCCTCTTTTTCAAAAGCGCTGCTTTCGCGTGCAAAAATTGCGTCCTCGTCGTGCAGTGCGATCACGCCGGAGGCCCGTAACGACGCTTTGCGCAGCCATCCCATGCCAAACATCAACAACAACACACCAATGAACAATTGCAGATAGTGAATGGGAACCCGGTCCAGCAGCGGGCCAAGCACCACAATGATCGCCCCCAGAACCGCAAGTGCTGCAAAGGTGCCGATCAGGGCAGGTTTCCAACTGCGCAGGGTGGCAACGGCAAGGATAATGGTAAAGGCCTCAACCACCTCGACGGTGGAGGCCAGAAACGCCGCGCTGATGGCGGGGGCGGCGGTGGACCAGTCCATAATCGGGTCTCCTTATTTATTTTCCTCGTGCGCGTGAAACACGCGTTTGGCGTAGTCGTCCAAAATGGATTCGCATTTGTGCACGCGTTTTTTGGCCTCAGCCCCGCGCGGGGCACCATAGAAATCCAGCGCCTGAATTTTCGCCAGCCAGCCCTGCAGTTTCTTGAAGTCGACGTCGTTTTCTTCCAGTTCCGCAAACGTATAGTGATTGATCTTGATTTCCTTGGCGATCCCCGCCTCGAAATCATCGCATTTGTCGATGATTTCCTCGTATCCGTCATCGCGGTCCGCCTTGAATCGGGTGACCACCTTGTCCTCTTGCGCTTTGTCCAGCGCCACGGTTTCCAGAATGACACAGTTGCCGTCAATTGCGGCTATGTCGTTTTCAAGCATTTTGACCTGCCGGATGTGGTGATCCGTTTTGGGCAAAAGACACACACCGTTTTGCAGATAGACGGCCCCCATGCCTTTCAGCTTGCGCCAAACGGCGATGCGTTTGGACGACGGTTCGGGCGGAACCTTGTAGGTCAGCAACAGCCAAGTGATCGCGGTCATGGTTTCGGAACTAATGCAACGACCGTTGCATGTCAATATAACCATTCGTTCGATGCAGTTGAATCGCTCCGACGCCTTTCACCGCTGGTTTGGTGCCACAAGGCAAAAAAGACCTAATTGCACCAGATTGGATATGGATGCCGCCGCCGTGGCGATCGATCTTGATTTTCGGCAACTTTTCAGGTGACGTCGCTTTAAGAGTGGTCGCAACCACGGCTAGGGAAAGTGATATGACACGAACATTTATAAGCCTTTCCAAAATGCTGTTTGCACTTGGATTAATGACATCCGGCGCGGTTGCGGGCACAACAACCGTCGAAACATGGGCCACGACGCAACCCGGCGGCAACCCCTGTATATTGACCGTGACTTTACCCGCGACGACGGCGGCCAACGGGAGCGTTTCCGCAGGTTCCCGCTGCAAAGGCGCGCTGAAGAAGGTTGACACAATCGCTTATGTTGGCGGCAAAAAGCGCGATATCATTTTGCAGGATACGTCGGGTTCCACCCGGACATTGGTCACGTTGCGGCGCAAAAAGAACAAATTGGTCGGCACCCAAAGCGGCGGCGCGAAACTGACTTTTGCTCTGACGACGACCGTGACCACAACAAGCTCAGTTGCAGTGACGTCCGGCTCGGGCACGGGAACTAAACAAAAATGTCTGAGCTACGTGGGCAATAACCGATGCGTGCGCGCCACAGACGCGCGCAACCCGTTAATTCCGGCTTTTCAGACGATAGAAATGAAATTTTTGACGCGGCAGAACATTTTTCCTTTTTCCGGCGGCAGCGGTTTTGCCAAGGACGAAAAAGCCAAAAAAGGTAGCTGCTACAAAGTCAAGAAATGCGAGCGCGCCTTCAACAGTACCGAGGACTGGTGTGAAATCGTGTTGTCCGACGGATTTTTTACCGGCTGGGTCAAGCGCGCGGACGCCAATACCGTTTATATGCGCAGCGGATGCTGAAACCGGCCGCGTGTCCGAAAACAGCCGATTGACGCGGCAGCCATCACAGTGTTTGGTGGCGAACAATTGCAGCGTCATTTCTTCGTATCGGATTAAATATCTTACCGGAGACGCACGCGTTTTTGCCTCCGGCGGGGATATTTGCCACCAATAAGAAATCGCATGAATAAAGGAGACAACCGTGTGGGATGAACGGTACAGCCGACCGGGGTTCATGTTCGGAACCGATCCGGCAGCGTTTCTGGTGGCGCAGAAAAAATACCTGATACGCGGTCAATCGGCACTGGCGGTCGCCGATGGCGAGGGGCGCAATTCGGTGTATCTGGCCGAACGCGGGTTGGAGGTAACGGCGATTGACAGCTCCGAGGTTGGTCTGGACAAAGCGCGTGGTCTGGCGGCGGCGCGCAGTGCCCGGGTGGATTATCAACTGGCCGATCTCAAGACTTTCGACTGGGGCACGCGGCAGTACGATCTGGTCGTGGCGATTTTCATTCAGTTTGCCGGACCGGATTTTCGGGCGGAAATTTTCGCCGGTCTGAAGGCGGCGCTGAAGCAGGGCGGCGTGTTGCTGTTGCACGGCTATACGCCCAAACAGATCGAATTTGGCACCGGCGGGCCGCCCAGCGCCGCCAACATGTACGACGAGACGATGCTGCAAACCACATTTGACGATCTGGAGATTCTGGACCTGCGTGCTTATGAAAAAGTCATTGACGAAGGCCCCGGTCATTCGGGCCGTTCGGCGCTGATCGACATGGTGGCGCGCAAACCGCCCGGTTGGGGCTGATTGCGCATGGACGCGCCCACCAATAGCTGGAGCTATCATCTCAAAGCGACACTGACGCTGAGCCTGCCGCTGATCGGCGGGCATTTGGCGCAGGTGATGATCGGCCTGACCGACACGGTCATGATGGGTTGGCACGGAGTGACGACTCTGGCCGCGGGGGTATTGGCGACCTCGGTTTATCTGGTCTTTTTTCTTGTGGGATCGGGTTTTGCCTTTGCGGCCATGCCGATGGCCGCAGAGGCCGACGGAGCGGGTGACGATGTGCAGGTGCGCCGCGTGGTCCGCATGGCGCTGTGGATTACCATTATTTACTGTGCGCTGGTGATGCCGGTGCTGTGGAACTTTCGTACCTTGATGTTGTTGTTGGGTCAGGAAGAACCGATCGCACAACTGGCGCAGGACTATATGCGGCTGGCCCAATGGGCGATGTTTCCGGCGCTTTTGTTAATGGTTTTGCGCAGCTATCTGGCGGCGCTTGAACGGGTGAATTGGGTTTTGGCGGTCACGATTGTCAGTGCTACGCTCAATGCAGCCGCCAACTTTGCCTTTATTTTTGGCAATTGGGGTGCCCCCGAGATGGGCATACGCGGCGCTGCTATCGCGTCGCTTGCCAGCACAATGCTCGGGTTTCTGCTGGTGGCGACCTACGCGCATCTACACCCAAAACTACAGCAATACGCGTTGTTCATCCGCCTGTGGCGGCCCGACTGGGGCGCTTTTTGGCAGGTGTTTCGTCTTGGCTGGCCCATCGGTGCGACCATGCTGGCCGAAGTCGGGATGTTTTCCGCAGGCGCGGTATTGATGGGCTGGATCGGCACCGTGGAGCTGGCCACCCACGGCATTGCGCTGCAGATCGCCTCGTTGGCGTTCATGGTTTACCTTGGCGTGGCCAACGCCGCGACGGTGCGGGCGGGGCGCGCGCTGGGGCGGCGCGATCTGGCTGGAATTTGGCGGGTCACATTGGTGGCGTTTGGCTTGCAGGTCGCTGCGGGATTGATTGTCATTTTGCCTTTGCTGAGCATTCCCGACGTTTTGCTTGGGGCGTTTCTGGATCTGGATGCGCCTGACAGCGCGGCGATCATGAGTTACGGTGTCGGGTTGCTGGTCATTACCGCCATGTTTCAGCTGCCGGACGGGCTGCAGGTCGTGGCGCTGGCGGTGCTGCGGGGCGTTCAGGACACGCGCATTCCTATGGTTCTGGCGGTGGTCAGCTACTGGGTCGTCGGGATGCCGGTCAGCTATCTTTTGGGCATCCGCTGGGGATATGGCGGCGAGGGCGTGTGGCTGGGGCTGGTGTTTGGATTGACCCTGGCATCGACAACCATGATTGCGCGTTTTGTCTGGATCATGCGCCGGGGACAGGTTCTGCCAGTTTAGTCACGACGCGCGACGATTGCTCGAGCGTGCGGTGCACGGGGCATTTGTCTGCGATTTCGAGAAGGCGTTGGCGCTGATCGGCGTCCAGATCGCCGGTGAGGTGAATTTCGCGCCTGAATTCGTCAATTTTGTTGTTCTGGCTTTCGCAGGTCTCGCAGTCCTGCGCGTGCACCTTGTCGTGCGTGATATCCACACAAACGCTGTGCAGCGGCCATTTTTTGCGCCGGGCATACATGCGGATGGTCATGGATGTGCACGCCCCCAGACCCGCTGACAGAAACTGATAGGGCGTCATGCCGCGGTTGGTGCCGCCGTAGGTTTCCGGCTCGTCCGCATTCAGGTGATGGTGGGGGCCGGCATTGACGTCCTGCAAAAAACCGTCGGGTTCGGCTTCTGCCACCCGCACCACGCCTTCGGGCGCGCCGGGGGGCGGCGCGGGCTGTTGCAGATCCAGATAGCGCGCCGACCACGCGGCGATTACGTCCGCTGCGTATTCGGCGTCCTGCGCGCGGCTGATCAGGTGGTCGGCTTTGTCAAGCGTTACAAAGCTTTTGGGGTGTTTGGCGGCCAGAAATATCTGGCTGGCGCTGTCGATCCCCACCGTGTCATCAAGCGGCGCATGCATGACCAAAAGCGCGCCTTTGTACGAATCGATCGCAGCGGTTAGATTGCTGGCCGAGACATCGTCAACAAATTCCTGTTTGATTTGAAAAACCCGTCCGGCCAGCGTGACGTCGGCCACGCCTTTGTCTTTGATTTCGTCAAGCGATGTGCCAAAATTGTGGATAACATGACCGGGATCAAAAGGCGCACCAAGCGTCACCACGGCTTTGATGCCATCGATTTCGGGCGCGGCCTTAAGAACCGCCGCGCCGCCCAGCGAATGGCCGATCAGCATCGCCGGGGGCATGTCACGCCCGCGCAAATAGTCCGCCGCCGCGCGCAAATCGCCGACGTTCGAAGTAAAATGCGTGTTGGCAAACTCGCCCCCCGAATGGCCAAGACCGGTGAAATCAAACCGCAGCACCGCCACACCCATGGACGCCAGCCGCTGTGAAATCCGCCTGGCCGCCGGAATGTCCTTGGAGCAGGTAAAACAATGGGCAAAAATCGCGGTGGCCAGATGCGGGCCGTCGGGCATGTCAAGGCGCGCCGCAAGCGTGTCGCCCGCATGTCCGGTGAAGGTGATTTTGGTGCTCGGCATGTGCGCCCTCCGTTGGATTCAAACTGTCCTTAGCATGTGCGTATCCAAGACCGGGGAGCAACCCCTCAAACAGTTCGTTTCACACAGAATTGAGACACCAGATTGAACCCGGCACATTGCACGTTCGCAAGCGAAACTGTCCCCCGGAAAGTTTCCGGGCAGCGTACTTACCCCATGAGGGGGGGATCAAACGGATAGGTTGTCAGATTCTCGTGGCCGTCTTCTGTAATCAGCACCTGATCTTCGAGCTTGATTGAAAAACGACCACCTTCGGGCGACACCAGTGCTTCGACGCAGAGCACCATGCCGGGTTCAAGCGCGTAATCGTAAGCCCCCTCGATGTATTGATCGGGGTAGGCGATTAACGGCCACTCATCGCACAGACCCACACCGTGCATTTTGAGCCCGTATTTTTGTTTCTGGTACTGATCGTCAAGCACGTGCCCGCCAAAAGTCAGTTCTTTGAAAGCGACGCCGGGTTTAAGCATGGCCGTGTTGATACGCATATGGTCAACCGCGTGGTTCATGGCGGCAATCATGTCGGCCGGGGGCGTCTGATCACCGATCCACCAGCTGCGCGAAATGTCGATGCAGATGCCGTAGCTGCCGATCAGATCCGTATCAAAGGACAGAATTTCGTTATTCTGCAACTGTCGTGGCCCACATTCCTGAAACCACGGGTTTGTGCGCGGCCCGGTTGTCAGCAGCCGGGTTTCGATCCATTCGCCGCCGCGCCTGATGTTCTCGGCGTGCAACACGGCCCAGATTTCATCTTCGCTTAGTCCCGGTCTCGCGGCCCGTTGCATCGCCGCCACCGATTTTTCGCAGGCATCATTGGCGCAGCGCATGGCCAGAATTTCGTCGGCACCTTTGATCGAGCGCGCCTTTTCGGTCAGTTCCTCACCCGCCACAATTGTCAGGCCCTGCGCCTCGAGCGCGCGCAGCCCGTGCAACATGATTTTATCAACGCCAAGGCGGGTATTGCCGGGGCTGTGCTGGCGCATCAGGTCGTGTACGTCGCGCGCAAAAAGATCCGCCGCGACGTCAGTTTTGTCTCCACGATCAAAGTAAAACAGGTCTGCACCGGATCGTTGTTCGCGCACCAAGGGATTGTATTCGCTCATGAAAGTCGCGGTTTTATACTCCCAGACCACCATATAACCATCGGCGCACAACAGGACCGCGCGAAACGGATTGTGGGTGTTCCAGACCTGCATCGCCGTGGTGTCGGTCGCGTAACGGATGTTGAGCGGGTCAAACAACAAAAGTCCGGCCAGATCGCGCTCGACGATATGCTGCGTCAGCCGTTGCCACCGATAGGCGCGCATTTTAGACAGGTTCGGCAGCTGCAGCCCGGCTTTGCGCCATTCGTCGAACGCCAGCAACGTTGGCCCTATTTCCACGCGGTCTGCGTCGTTTGGGGTGCCGTCGCCGAGTCTGGGACCACGGCTGGGGTCGATCTTGCGGTTGGGTCGGTTGGGTTCGGTCATGACACTATTTCGTTGATTGCTGAAACCTACGACAGCTTGGCGGGCTTGCCATTCCGAAACCGCCCTATCAGAGTCGCAATTGAACCTTTTGAGAAAGCGGGAACTTGCGCGAAATCTGTCAGGATACCCTGCCGTTGACGCCGTGGATGGCGACGCAGACGCGCCGTCTGCCGGGATTGGCGCCGGTCGATGCGGGGGATTGGCTGCGCGTTGACGAGGCTTATGCGGCGCAGATGGCCTACCGCGTGGAACTGTTGGCAGATAAGCGCGACGCTGTTTACCAATTGGCTGACGCGGCTGTGCCAGCTGCGAAAGAATTGTTGGAACTTGTGCTGACGGAACTTGGCAGTATGCCGGGATTTCGGATTTTAGATGGTGTCGTCACCTGTCCCGATGGGCGCGCGGTTGATATGAGTGCACAGGAACCACTGGTCGCTGCAGCGCTATTGGTGCAGGAAGATCTGGTCATTCTGCAAAAAACCGCCGATGAACACCGGTTGACGGGTGCAGTCCTGTGCTTTCCGGCCAGTTGGTCGCTGGCGGAAAAATTTGGTGCAACGCTGGGCCGCATACACGATCCGGTTGCACCTTACACCTCCGAAATGGCTGGGCGGGTACAACGTGTGTTTGACTTTATACATGTCGACAAACCAGTGTGGCGCGCCAATTTTCTGTTGTATTCCAACCCCGACCTGTTCCAGCCGCGACGCGAAGACAACCGGCGCACTGTTGACGAAGGCCCGCTTTGGGCACGGGTCGAACGCCAGTGCCTGCTGCGGTTGCCCACTACCCGTGCGGTGGTTTTTTCCATACACAGTTACGTCGTGCCCATCGACTTGTTGCGCCCCGAAGAGCGCCGCAAACTGATCGAATTACGCGGGTAAGGGTGGATTTGTCGCACAGTCGCGGGTCTCACCAATCTTTACATATTCGAAAATTAGAATATAGGTAACTGTGAGATGACGAAACTCCGTATCGGCGCAGACTTTGTGAATCGGGTGCGGACTAAGACCAAAGGACGCGACCGCGTCCCGCAATTTATGACCACGACCGAACCAAGTTAGGAAAACCCGTGAAACTCAATTCTTCCAAAAAGCTGGTGCTTGCAGCGACAACGGCGCTGACACTGGCATTGCCGATGACCGGCGCTTTTTCTCCGGCGATGGCGCAGACTGAAATTCTTTCAAGTGTGTTCAAAAATACCGGCAGTTTTACCAACCCTGATTTTCTGAAGGGCTTTGCGTCGCTGATGAACCCCGAAATGATGGCAAGCTGGATGCAGATCATGACCAACCCGGCCATGATGGAAGCCATGATGAGCTTTGCCAATCCCGAGCTGTTTACGCCGTTCATGTCGATCATGACCAACCCTGATTTCATGAAATCCATGCTTAGCTTTGGCGACGCGGACATGATTTCCAACTGGATGGGCATGATGACCAATCCGGCGATGATGGACGCCATGATGAAACTGGCCAATCCTGATCTGATGGAACCCCTGATGAAAATCATGACGGATCCGGCGATGATGAACATCATGACCGGTTTCATGACGCCGGAAATGATAGACAGCATGATGTCGATGATGACCAATCCCGAATTCATGACCGCCATGATGGGCATGTTGTCGCCCGAGATGATGAACAATATCATGGGTATGATGACGAATCCTGAAATGATGAACAACATGATGTCGATGATGTCGCCGGACATGATTCAGGGTTGGATGGAAATGATGACCAACCCTGAAATGATGCAGGCGATGTTCAAAATGGTTGATCCCGAAATGATGAACCAGTGGATGGGCATCATGACCGATCCTAAAATGATGGAAACCATGATGAGCATGATGGACCCTCAGATGATGATGAGCATGATGTTTTCAATGATGTCCGTGATGAACGCGATGCCCACGTCGACAGAAGGTGGCGAAGGCCCGGTTTTTGAGGGCAATACTGACGACGGATAAGGGCCAAAATCTCCGTTTGCCGTCGCGGCCACGGTCGCGACCGCAAGCGCAACCAAGTTCAATCATGGGAAAAAAACTATGAATATACTGAAACTGTCCGCTGGGATCGCCGTTTCGATGGTGATGACGTCCGGCTTTGCTTTGGCGCAGGACACCGAAGAAGACGTACTGAAGTTTAACGAAAAAAGCTATGCCACCGAGGCACCGATTACCGAGCGTATCGATCTGGGTAAAGTCAGGGGCATTCCCACACGCCCCAAAGAGAACTTGCGCAAGAACACGATGGTCGAGCCGATGTCGGCAGACGCAAAAATGAAGTTCATGCAGTCGATCATGGCGGTGAACCCGTTTTCCGTGCGCGACCTGATGGGTTTCATGGTCGCCAAGAAAAAGGTGATCCCCGGGCTGACCTTTGACGAGGTGATCGAGTCCCTGCAGTCCAAGGCGCTGGATCTGAACATGCGCCCGACCGGGCACAACACGCCCTACATCATTCTGCGCGAGACTTTTGACCCCGAAAGCCCACGTATCGAGTTTCTGAGCTTTTGCGATCTGATCACCATGCGCAAAATTCTGGATTATTCGCTGGAGTTTTCTGCGGTGCTGCCGTGCCGGATCGGTGTGGTGCAGGATGCTGACGGGCAGATTTGGCTGACGACGCTGGATTGGGACGTGCGCTGGTTTGACACCAGCCCCAACCCGAATCGCATTTCAGACGAGCTGCGCGCCGACGCGATTCGCGTGCGTGAAAACATGGAAAAGATCATGGAAGCCGCGGCAACGGGCGATTTTTAGCGAAAAATTACCGTTTCAATCGACACCAAATATTGGTGCCGGAGGTATGAAAATGTTACCTCCGGCATTTTTTTATGCAGTAAAAGCAACCACTTGCTTTTCAAATCCAACGTTCTGTCGTGCGTTAACCGACTTCGTGGCAGAGTGTCGCACATAAACATATTCTAATATTAATAAGTAATAGATCATTGTAGACAGTCCTCAGTTGTTCGCCGTGAGGTGGAAGCTTCAAGGCAAAATGAAATACAACCCGGCAGGGATCAGCAAAGAAACCTCGTTGACTGCCAACACTGGAGACACGACATGAAAAAGACTCTTATCGCATATGGCATCGCTGCTGTTCTTTCGTTTGGTGCTGCCGCTTCGGCACAGGAAACCACAATTCCAAACAACGCCTGGAAAATAGCTGGTCTGCAAATCGGCAACCCTCTGGATAGCTCCACATGGTGGGACGGTTCCGTAGATATTCAGGCCGACCCCAAAGAGCGCATCGACATCAACCCAATGGATCCTGATTTCTGGATGCAGATCCCGTCGCCTGAATTGCACTCGCGCATTCATACGGCCCTGCTGAACCCGGCAAACTGGGCACAATTCGCAAAACCGGCCACCTATGTGAAAATGGCTGACACCGATGTTCTGATCAAATGGTTCCAGCCTTCCACATATGCCGTTCTGGTCGATCCGCAGACTTATCTCTACCGTATGCAGCCCGGTGCTTATGTGCACGAGCTGGAGCTGAGAACCTATATGCAGCTGTTTAACCCTTCTGCTTACTGGGAAATCGCGGATACGGCGCTGAACACGGCAGGCCTGTCCTTTGTGGCCGATGCCGGCGGAAGCCTCGTGAAGTCACTGTTCAACTAAAGTCTCCCTCGATGGCGCTTGGCTTAAATTTGTTTTGCCGGGCGCCGTCAACTTTAATGCTCTGGATCGCATAGGAAAAAACATGAATTCGACGATGCTAAAAACGCTGAGTATGGCCTCGATATTGGCACTGACAGCGCAGGTTTCACGCGCGCAGGACACGGCCGAAAATCCGATTTTGCCCGATGTGCCTGTTATTTCGACCGACAGCCAAGTCGTCGAAACACCGGCACCGGTGGAAACACTGCCAGACGCCGAAATCGGACCTGTTTTTGTGGCTGATGCCGGTGACAAAGAAAAACTGATATACAAAGGCATCCGGTTCGGAAATCCGTTCGACAGTTCCACGTGGTGGGACGCCGCCGAGGGAACCGTTGATATGAAGGGCACGGTTGCCATTAATTTCTCCGATCCGGATTTCTGGATGCAGATTGTTACACCGGAAAAGCATGGGCAGTTTCATGTGGCCGTTTTCAATCCACGCACCTGGGCGCAGTTCGTCAAAGTGGAAACTTATGTGGCGATGATGAACCCCAAGCTGTTGGCCAAATGGGTTGATCTGGACACTTACGACGTACTGCTGGATCCTCAGACCTATGCATACTGGATGCAGCCCGGTGCCTACGCAGGTCAGCTACGCCCCGCTGTCTACGCCAATCTGATTGACGGTGCAGCCTATGCTGAAATCGCTACGGCGGCGGCTGAAACGCTGCGCCTGTCGTTCGTCACAAATATGAACGCCGATACTTTCAGATCAATCTTCAACTAACCCCTCAATAGGGGCCTGGCAAGAAATGCCCGCCCTACTAATCCAGGAGAGAATAAATGAAAAAGACTGCACTTTTTGCCGCAGGTATCGCCGCCGCTTTGGCGCTGACCGTAACCGCAACCAACTCGCGCGAGACCAATGCGTCTGGCGAAGACGCCGGACCATCGATCTATGGTGTCAAAATTGGCAATCCGATTAACCCCGCCACATGGTGGGATGGTTCCGAAGGAACCGAGCACGCCGCAATGGGTGTCAAGGTCAACCCAATGGACCCGACGTTCTGGATGAGCTTTATTGACCCCAAGACCCATTCAACCATGCATCATGCGTTTACCAATCCCGCGACTTACGCGCAGTTCACCGAAGTCAAGACATATACCAACATGATGGACTTTGACGCGGTGAAAAAATGGGTCCAGCCCGGAACCTATGCGGTTCTGATCGACCCGCAGACCTATGCATACTGGATGCAGCCCGGCGCCTATACCCATATCGTGAAACCAAGCAATTATGCCTCTTTGATCGATGTGTCCGCCTACCGCGAAGTTTTCGACGCTACGCTCGAAATGCCCGGCGTGTCTCAGGCCACCGTTCTGGTAAAGTCGCTGTTCAACTAAATCTGAAACAGCCGTTATTGACGGGCCGCGAAGCATAAAGTTTCGCGGCCTTTCTGCTTTGACGGGGCTCCAGGGACGGTTGATCCTGCTGCGGGGCGCTAGAGCCGCATCCTTTATATCTGAATCAGCGGAGCGGCTCTAGCTTTTTGATCTTGCACGCAATTTATTCCGAAAACCGGTGCCCACTTTTCGGATTGCGCTTTAGACAAACTGCGCCACCAACACCGAAAGCGCCGCGATTTCAGCCAGTTGCTGGCTGGCCCCTAGAATGTCGCCGGTGTGGCCGCCAATTTTGCTCTGCGCCAGAACAAACAGCGGCAGGGGTGCCACGACGGCCCAGAAAATGATCCAAAACCCACCGGGACCGCTCGCAAAGAATGCGATCGCAAAGGCCAGCGCGATGGCGCCAAGAACAGCACTGCGCTTGGGTCGCCCAACCGACGACGCCAAACCAGCCGCGCGCGCCGGGGGCAGGCCGTAAAGCGCAAGAACCATCGGCAGACGCGATACAGTGGCCGCCACCACCAGCGGCCAAAACAGATGCTGGATCTGCACCAATACCAACAGGGCTGACCATCTGGCTAAAAGCGAAATGGTCAGCGCAACGGATCCATATGCCCCGATTTGGCTTTCCCGCATGATGGACAGGCTGGATTTAGCGTCGCGTCCGCCGCCCAAACCGTCGGCGCTGTCGGCCAGGCCATCCTC
>Ga0114932_10001885_pt1 | contig 23032 bp, 15 predicted proteins | sample 2SBtaG_2_FD_87286 | JGI IMG/M metagenome (GOLD analysis project Ga0114932, IMG submission 87286) | Deep subsurface microbial communities from Kolumbo volcano to uncover new lineages of life (NeLLi) - 2SBTROV12_ACTIVE470 metaG | ecosystem: Environmental > Aquatic > Marine > Volcanic ...
AACCAGACCGGTTATCCACATCCAGAAAATGGCACCGGGACCCCCCAAAGCAACAGCCGTGCTGACCCCGGCTATATTGCCAATGCCAACCGTTGCCGCAAGAGCCGTCATCAAAGAACCAAAGTGAGAGATATCTCCCTGCCCTTCCCGCTCCTTGGAAAAAGTCAAACGCAGAGCATAGAAGAGAGAACGAAACTGGATTCCCCGAAGCCGGATAGTCAACCAGAAACCCGTGCCCAGCAAAAGCACAAGAAGCCAGGGCCCCCACATAAAACTCGCAAAAGCAGAAAAAAAAGTATTCATAAATTAAATTTCGGTGGGACTAAATTTATTACACGGGGTTATTATAGAACAAAAGTGCCAACCTTTTGTCCTTGAGGCAAGTAACGATGGGCCATCTCGGGTTCGAACTGAGGACCTACTGACTAAGAGTGCAATACAAACATTTTCGGCAAATTGCTGACTTCCAGTCAGCTCCTGTTTTTAGCTATGTTTTCATACACTTTAAAGCTGTTCTATATACTCCATAAGTTTTGTCTGTAGGGTTATCGGTCATAGCCCATGGCTTTGGTCAACAATTTGGTAGTAAAGAGGTCAGGTTTTGGGGAGATTTTCCAGTAGGGTTAAAATTCCGCTATCATCAAACTGATCGGCCAGTTCTTTTAAATGATCGGCAAGTAAGGAGCCATCTGGTTTTAAGGTACTCAACTCTTGCAAATAAGGGTCTAACTCCATAAAGTCTCCCATATTGACCGTGTCTCTTAATTTGTCGATCAGCGGTTGAGGCACTTTGGTGCTAGAGAAATCCAGTTTTTTGTTGGCTTTTCCATTGCCTGGATTTAAAACTTTTAACGAATTGAGAACCTTATTTAAAGCATCGGAAAATTCATTAAATAATTTTTCTTTAACGCCCTTTTTTCCTTTAGCAATTTTTGTTTCCAGGGTCTCTGAAATTGTAGCAAGGTCTTTTGCTCCGATATTAGCTGCCACTCCTCGAACTGTGTGGACCAGGCGCTCGGCCGTTTCTTTATCTCCTGACTCCAAGGCTTCCTTAATTTCCTGGCTGATATCCACAAAGTCATTATAAAACCGGATCAATAATTTATGGTAGAGCACCGTATTCCCACCCACCACAGAAAGTCCAGCTTGGGTATCAATGCCTTCAAGTTCAGGAATGGAAACTTCTTCTTTTTGGATTTTAGTTGTTGATACAATCTTCTCTTGAGCACCCTTATCAAGATGAGGAATCCATTTGGTTAGTGCTGAGAACAATTCCTTTGTACTAATCGGTTTGGACACATGATCATTCATTCCTGCCTTAATACATTTCTCACGGTCCCCCTGCATGGCGTTAGCAGTCATCGCAACTATTGGAAGTTTGGCGAAACGCTCCTTTTTGCGGATGGCTGAGGTAGCTTCATAACCATCCATTATCGGCATTTGACAATCCATCAATACACAGTCGTAATCGGATTTAGAAATCATGTCAACCGCTTCAGAACCGTTGTTGGCAATGGCAATTTTGAACCCCGCCTGCTCTAAAATCTCCTTGGCAATTTCCTGGTTGATGGCATTATCTTCCACCAGTAAAATACTGGCGCCGCGAATTTTATCCAGAACTTTGGCTTCATCGACCGCTGATTTCTGGAAGGAAGTTTTGTGTTGTTTTTTCTCAACCTCGCCGCCGAATACTTCAATAATGGTATCGAACAACACTGAGGTGTTCATGGGTTTTACTAAAAATGCATCCAGCCCCACTTCCTCTGCCTGCTGGGAAACTTCTTCTCGACCATAGGCGGTCAGCATGATTATTTTCGGAGTATGTTTCAGTTTGGGATGTTTTTTAATAATCTCGGATGCGCGGATTCCATTCATCTCTGGCATCTGCCAATCCATAATGATGAATTCAAAAGGACTGTCCAAGTCAGCGGCTTCCACCATGGAAATACCCTCTGCACCTGAAGTTGCTAAAGAAACATCAAAATCAAAGGACCGCAGGGCATGCTCAAGAATCTCGCGTGCCGATTGGTTGTCGTCCACAACAAGGACCCGCTTTCCTTTCATGTCTTGTGAAGCAGCTAAAACATCGCGCTCTTTCTCCTCTCCCTTTTTAAAAACCCCGGTAAAAATAAACCGGCTTCCTTTTCCCGGCTCACTTTCTACCCAGATTTTGCCATCCATTAATTCGACAAGTTTTTTGGATATGGTGAGCCCCAGTCCTGTTCCGCCATATTTCCGGGTGGTAGAAGCATCTGCCTGACTGAACTCTTTAAACAATTTGCCTATCTGTTCCTCGGTGAGCCCTATCCCCGTATCTTTTACAGAAAGCTCCAACCTCACCTGATCCTTTTCTTCTTCCAGGAGTTGGATTTGTACAATTATTTCTCCCTGCTCGGTAAACTTCACCGCGTTATTGGTTAGGTTGGTCAATATTTGCCCCAGACGGAGTGGATCACCCACAAGATAACGCGGAACCGTCCGCCCAACCTGAAACAAGACTTCCAGTCCTTTTTCCTGCGCCTTCAAGGTAGTGAGCGTTGCCAGATGATCCAGCACATCGTCGAGATGGAAATTGATGCTTTCAACATTCAGCTTTCCAGCTTCAATTTTTGAAAAATCCAGAATGTCGTTGATCAGGCTCAGCAAGGCCTGGCTTGAGATTTGAATCTTATTGATATAATTATGTTGTTTTTTTGTTAGTTCGGTTTTCATCGCCAGATCGCTCATTCCAATGATGGCGTTCATTGGCGTCCGAATTTCGTGACTCATGTTGGCAAGAAAATCACCCTTGGACTGGCTCGCCGCTTCGGCTTCTTTTTGGGCAACTTCCAGTTCCTTGGTCCGCTCTTCAACTTTAACCTCAAGATTCTTCCTTTCGAGATCAAGTTCATGCTCCGCTTTTTTCTGTTCAGTAATATCCTTGGCAATGGTAGCTATGGCAAGGGTCTCTCCATCCTCACCCTTTAACTGGGAAAGGGTCAGCAATACAGGAATCGCTTTCCCATTCTTATCCACTCGGAACCCTTCAATATTCCTTACTTCCTCTCCGGTTTTGCAACGCTCCAAAACCTCGTCTGCCTGGATGTGATTTTCTTTGGGAACCAGAGTTTTAATGGGCTTCCCAATCAACTCTTCTCTGGAATATCCATAGGAACGTACCGCTTCGTCATTCAAATCCTGAACAACGCCATTCAGGTCCTCGATGATGATGGGATCCGAGGCATCCATGAACACCTTCGACATTACACGCATTTCTGCTTCGGCTTTTTTCTGCTCGGTAACATCTCGGGCTATAGTTGCTAATGCAACCACTGCTCCTTCTTCATCAAGTAATTTTGACATCGTCAATAAAACAGGCATGGTTTTCTGATTTTTTGTCCAGCGGATACCCTCAATATTTCGGATCTCTTTGCCTTGCCTACATCCATCATGAAGTTTTTTTGAAACCTCTTTTTGACTATCTGGGACTAAAATGGTGTGAGGTTTTCCTAAAAGTTCATCGCGGGTATAGCCATAAACTTTTTCTACCTCTATATTAACGTCAATGATGTTGCCATTTAAGTCTTCAATGGTTATTGGATCGGCTGCATCCATAAACACCTTGGCTGTCCTGCTTTTTTCCTGGGTTACTTTTAAAATTTCCTGTAACTGCAACTGGCTTTTCACGGAATTAAGGGAGATTGCGATTCCTTCCGCTGAAAGCCTGAGCAGTTCCAGTTGACGTTCTTCAAACTCCCCGGTTGAACCCAGGGCAAGAACACCCAGCACATCATTCTCATAAATCAGGGGGAAAATTAAAAAGTACTCCGGTTTAAAGGTTCCGATCCCTGTATTAATACTCAGATTGGAATTGCCTTCCGTGACATTATTAAGCAGAAGTTCTTTCTTAGATTTAGCGACCTGCCCTATCAGGCCTTCACCTATTTGAAAGCTGTCCTTTTTCTTGCTTTCATCGTTGAAGGCATATGTCCCCGCCAGTTTGTATGAATTTTCCGCATCATCTTTAGAATAGAGGGCACTTGTCTGTGCGTTGAGATATTCACTGAGAAATTCGAGAACGCTGTCCACCATCGGTCCGAGTTCTTTTTCATTCCTCAACCGGTTTGCCAGTTCTGTTTGTCGGGTTTTAGTCCAATCACTTTTTTCACTTTCTTCACCGGCTTTGTGCAGTTGTGTGACCATTTTGTTTACGGCCAAACTAAGTTGATCCTTTTCTCCGCGAACTTTTGTTTGCCGGTTCAAATCTCCATCGGCCACTGCAGCACATACTTCAGCCACTTCGCTCACAGAACCCACCATTTTTTTCATGGATTCGAGAAGTTTTCCAGTTTCATCCTTGGATTGGATATCAAAGATAACGGATGTGTCTCCCGCTGCAAGACTGTCAGAAACCTCAAGAGCCTGACTAATAGGTTTTGCAATGCCACGGGAAATAAGAAAGGCCAGCCACAGGCCCAACGCTATGGCAGACAAACTGGCGGTGATAACACTGAAATTTGCTTCATCTATATCTTTTTCCATCCGAGACTTCTGAGTGGCCCTGGCGATACTATTGGCTTCCTGCGATTTTCGGGCTGCCTCAAGCATGGCCGCCCCAGAGCCTTTTTGTGCCTCATCCAGAGTTCTATAATTCTCCAGGTTTCTTTTGTAGTTGGATATAGAATCAACAACGTTATTGATTTGTGCCAGATTAAATGCTTCCTTAAAGCTTGATTTTAAATCTGCAGAAAGACTTAAGATTGTATGCAAATTTTCCAGTGCTAAATCATAATCTTCAACGTCACGGCTTAAAACGAAATTCTTTTCATCCTTACGAGTGTTCAGGAAAAGCTTGATCACCCTGTTGGCACTATCCGCCTTGGCAAGCTTGTCTTTAACCTTAACTTTTGTATTGGCCATAGCCTGAGCTAATTGTTCCTTTTGATCCTTACGCAAAGAATTGATTTTTTTTTCTATATCCTGCTGCAATTGCAGAGATCGTTTTAAATCGTTGGAGTTTTTTGTTTTTAGATATCGGGTAAACGTTACTTTATAGTTTTCACTACTTTCAATAATTTCGTCGGCAAGTTTCAGGTGATATCCTTGCTGGAATCGTGATCTTAAATTTTTAGCCAGCGTGACCAATTCATCGTTAAAGGTGCTCCATTGTTTAAATACTTTTGGGCGGTTTTTTTGGAGCAACTGTTCCCGGTACATACTGCCCTTGAAGAGTATTTTAAACATCCGGTTCGAGTCATCTGCTTTGGCAAGTCGGTCATCGAGAAAGATGTCTCTGTCTTCCTGAATTTTTTCCAATTGGGATTTCTGATCGGAACGAATGGACTCGGCCTGTTTCAAGGCATTCTGGCCAGACTGCCGCATTTCCAATACTGCAGACTTTTTCTGGTCTTCCAGCCTGACATAAGATTGAAAGGCATCGTCATATTGATTGACAATTGCTTGGACTGTATCGAGTTGCTCAATGTTTTCCAGGGTTTGGAAGCGGGATCGGGTGGCTTGAATCTGCGTGCGGATGGATTGAATTTTGTCCGATACTTTTTTGGCGTAAACAGGATCGCCGCGCAGGATGTAGTTCTTCTCTTGAATTCTAGCCTCAAGAATTCCCTTAACAAGCCGGTTAACGTCATCGGCTTTAATGATACGGGTATCCAGGCGGTTAACCCCTTGATAACCGAAATAACCTACCAGGCTGGTCAACACTAAGATAATGGCAAACGAACCCGTTAATTTTGCCCGGATTGTTAAATCCTTCATCATAAGTCAACCACCCTCCCGTTTTGGTCAATCTTCTTATGAAGATTTATGCTTGGAATATTCAATATATCGTTCCATTCTATTTATTCATTGTCAACTTGTTAAATCCAATTTCTCAAGGGTTTTTCAATAAATTAGTACAAAGAAATAAAGTTTACCGCTATAGGATTACATTAACGCCTGGTTTCGGTTATCCGATGGGTAATGTCTTTTACATTCATCGGTCTATTTGATATCTTGTCAAAATATTTATGCCAAACTTTCCATTAAAGGTTTAACCAACACAATTGGGCCAATAATTAGGATTGTTCTATGCAAATCATTACGCCAATTTGCGGTTTCATTTCATTTTTCCTCGGCGTGATTGTTCTATTTGGTTGGTATACCCATTCCCCCACCCTTATTCAGGTTCATCCCAGTTTTGTGGCCATGCAATACAATACCGCTCTGGGATTTTTGATTTGCGGGATAGGCCTTCTTGCTATTTTAAAATCAAAAACTAGAATTTTTAGATCGTGCGGCCTGTTTCTAGTACTACTGGGTAGTTTGACACTTATCCAATATATATTTGGTTTAAATTTTGGAATCGATCAGATTTTCATGGAGCATTATATTGACCAGAAAGCATCGCATCCCGGACGTATGGCTCCCAACACCGCTTTATGCTTTCTTCTGGTTGGGCTTTCATTTCTATATACTCCCATAAAAAAATTAGAAAAAAATTCAACAACTTCTTTGGCAATTCTGGGCTCGCTCACCTGGGCTCTTGGTACCGTGGCTTTTGCTGGATACGCTATGAAATTGGAAACTGCTTATGGTTGGGGAAACCTGACACGAATGGCAGTTCACACCGCGAGCGGTTTCATAGTGATGGGTGTCGGAATCATTTCCCATTCCTGGAACATGCAGTTGCGAGAAAAAACTGCATTACCTCCTTGGTTACCCTTATTGGCGGCTTTGGTCAGTTTTACGGTTACGCTTTTACTCTGGCAAGCCCAATCGGCGGAACAAGATCGAGGAATATTGGAACAAATAAATGCCGCTGCAAAAAATATTGAAAGTGAACTGATAACAGAATTGGAAGGAAGGATTAATGGACTGGAGAGAAGGGGTAAACGGTGGGAGCGAGGACAAATTCCTGCCCGCGAAGAATTTTCTACAGACATAAACCTTTATATCGAACAGCATGTAAGCGTGGTTGGTGCGCTGTGGATGGATTCCAATTTAAACCTTCAATATAGTACTCCTAAAGATACTGATACCAATTTGATCACTGATATTGAAAAACAAAAAGACAGAATGAGTAGCATGATGAAAGCCAGAGATGAAATAAAAACCGTTGCACTTGGGGGATTTAAATTAAGCACTGATGAAAGAGTTTTATTAGTTCATATTCCTGTTTTCAAAAATTTTGAATTTCAAGGCCTGCTGGTTGGAGTCCTGCAACCCAGAAGATTACTGGCGGAAACCCTATCCACGCAAATCGACGAGGGAATTTCGGCCGAAGTTTTAGGGCCTGCAGAACTGGAGGAAGAAGTAGCTAGTGGAAACAATATTAAAGACCGTTGGATGGTGGAAAGAGATGTTGGCTTTATGGGTGTTTCTGCAAAACTAAAAGTTCGCCTCAGTAAAGAAGGTCTGAAGAAAAAATCTTCCTTTGTTGCCAATGCTATTTTAATTGTTGGCTTACTTATTTCATTTCTACTTTTCCTGACTATACGGATTGCACAACGTGCGAAAAGGAGTGCCGAAGAGACAATAAAAGCCCATGAAGCGTTAAAAGGTATCCAAGAAAAACTTAAAAAAAACAACGAACTCCTGTTGGAAGGTGCTTTGGAAGGAATATATGGGTTAGATCTTGAAGGGCGTACTACTTTTGTTAATCATGCCGGAGCAGCAATGATAGGTTATACCGCTGAAGAATTATTAGGAAAACCACAACATCCCCTGATCCACCATACAAAAGCGAATGGCGAGCCTTACCCCAGAGAAGAATGCCATATCTACGCGGCGTTCAAAAACGGGAAAGTGCACCACGAAGAAAATGAAGTGTTTTGGAAAAAAGATGGAACCAGTTTTCCTGTTGAATACACCAGCAGACCTGTCAGAGAGGGAGATAAAATTACAGGAGCGGTTGTAACTTTTAGCGATATTTCGCGTCGCAAAAAAACCGAAAAGGCTTTGAAGGAAAATGAAGAACAGTTTCGTACCCTGGTCGACAATATCCCCGGAGTGAGCTACCGGTGTCTGATCGATAAGGATTGGACCATGCTTTACATCAGCGATGCCATCAATGCTTTATCGGGTTACCCACCTGAAGATTTCATCCACAACGCCGTACGAACCTTTGATAGCATCAATCACTCGGAAGACAGAAAAATGATTGCCGAGGCTGTTGACGAATGTATAAAGAAAAAAGAACCGTTTACCGTGGAATACAGAATCATTCACGCCGATGGCAGAATACTTTGGGTGGCTGAAAAGGGACAGGCCAGCTTTAATGAGAAAGGCGAATCCCTGTTTTTGGATGGTGCTATATTTGATATCACGGACCAAAAAATGGCGGAAGAAGAATTGCGGGCAAGTGAGGAAATGACGCGAGCGGTCATTGAGAATGCGTTGGATGGAATGATTATTATCGATGAAAAGGGTAGTATTATATCTTTCAATCCTGCGGCGGAAAATTTGTTTGGTTATAAGAAAGAAGAAGCTCTCGAAAAAAATCTGAAATTTCTAATGGGAGAGCCTTATCAGAGTGAACACGATGAATACATTTCCAATTATCTCACGACACGCATTGCAAAAATTATTGGGATGGCCCGTGAGGTGGAAGGGTTGCGTAAAAATGGAACTGTATTTCCTATGGAACTTTGCGTAACTCAAGTCTGGATCAAAAACAAACTTCATTTCAGCGGCGTTATCCGCGATATCACACTCCGTAAGGAAGCAGAGAAAAAAATCAATCAGGCACGTGAGGCTGCGGAATCCGCCAACCAGGCCAAGAGCATGTTTATTTCCAGCATGAGCCATGAAATTCGCACCCCCATGAACGCGATTCTGGGCTATTCGCAAATCCTTGAGCGGGATAAAGGATTAAACGAAAAACAGAAAAAGGGAGTGGGATCGATCCACCGTGCCGGGAAGCATTTGCTTGATATTATCAATGACATTCTGGATTTCTCAAAGATCGAAGCAGGCAAGATGGAATTGCACCCGCAAGACTTTGATCTGGGTAGTCTTGTCCAGGACCTGGTAGTGATCTTTTCGGGAAAATGTAAGGATAAAAAACTTGAACTGCAAACAGAAGGGGTTCGTGAGGGGCAAAATATTTTTGTCCATGCCGATGCCGCTAAAATGAGACAAGTATTAGTCAACCTGATGGGCAACGCGGTGAAATTCACAGATTCAGGAAAGGTTTCTTTTAGGTTAATGCCCCTCGCAGGGGATGAGTTTTATTTTGAAGTCAAAGACACGGGTCAGGGCATTCCGCAAGAAAAGCTCAAATCAATATTTGGATCATTCCAGCAGGATGAAGAAGGATTTAAAAAAGGTGGGACAGGGTTGGGCTTGGCAATAGCCAGTAAAATAGTTTCTACCATGGGCGGCGAACTGCAGGTGGAATCAGAAACCGGCAAGGGTGCACGATTTTTCTTCACCATAAGCCTTTCTCCTGCTCAAGGAGAGGTTCATGCCATAGACGACCGATTGACGAGAGCCATTGGTTTAGCCCAGGGGCATTCGGTGAAAGCCGTGTTGATCGATGATATAAAGGAAGACCTGAATGTTCTGATTGAAACCATGAAAGAAATTGGCGCGGAAACCATTGATGCCGATAGCGGCCCTCAAGGTCTGGAAAAAATCCGTGCGGCTAAACCTGATATTGTTTTCGTCGATTACAACATGCCGGGCATGGACGGACTGGAAGTGACTCGAAAAATAAAGCAAGAGTATGGCGAAGACAATATCAAGATCGTAATAATTTCGGCTTCGACATTCGCTCACAACCAGGAACAGTACAAGAAAGAAGGGGTGCATGGATTCATCGGGAAACCTTTCATTCGTGAAGAAATTCTTGGAACCATGGCGCGGCTGTTAAATGTGGAATTTGAATATGAAGAAGAGGATTCGCCAGCAGGAGCATCTGGGGATTTGGATTTTTCTATGATAAAACTCCCAACCGAGCTTCACGCATCCATTAAAGAGATGGCCGGCATGGGAATGATGACAGAGCTGGAGGAAATTTTGCCGCAGGTTGAAAGCAGTGGTCCCCAGGGTCCCAATTTTGCGGCGCATTTGAAAGAACGGCTCGACCAGTTTGATACCGATGGTATTATTTCCCTATTAGAGCAAATGGAAAATGAGTAACGGCATAGACAATCCCGGTGACTACAGAGTTCTGCTGGTTGACGATACGCCGACCAATCTGGCAGTATTGAAGGAAACGTTGACTCCCGAAGGATATAAGCTGGCGTTTGCCAATTCAGGGGAAAAAGCCCTTGAAATTACATCCCGGATAATTCCTGATTTGATTCTCCTGGATGTAATGATGCCGGGTATAGACGGGCTGGAAACATGCCGGCAATTAAAAGCAGATTCCAAAACCAAAGAGATCCCGATCATTTTTATCACCGCGAAGAAAGAATCGGAAGATATTGTTGCAGGGTTTCGCGCTGGGGGAGTGGATTATATCACCAAACCTTTCCAGCAAAATGAGGTATGCCTTCGTGTAAGAACACATTTAGATCTGGTTCGATTGAGGAAATCTGTTGAGGACCAATTTAACCGGGTTCGTGAAGTTCTGGAAAAAACTTTGAGCGGCAGCGTTGGCCTATTGACCGAAATTCTATCTAGTTTTGATCCTAGTCAGTATGAACACGCCACCAAGCTTAAAGAACTGGCTCGAAAATTATCACCCCACTTAAAAGTTAAAAACGCATGGGAGCTTGATCTAGCCGCTATGCTCGCTCCTATCGGCTTTGTAACCATCCCTTCTGAAATAATGGCTAAGAACCGTGAGGGGAACCACCTTTCAAAAAATGAACGGGAAATAGTTTCCGAGGTGTTTGAGGCCAGCTCCAAAATTCTTGCACGTATTCCACATCTGAAGCAGGTTTCAAAAATTGTTTTATATCTTGGGAAATTTTACGATGGCGAGGGGTGGCCCGTTAATACCGTTGTGAAAAAAAATATCCCACACGGGGCAAGGGTACTAAAACTTCTTAGCGATATGCTGAAGCGGGAGGAAGAAGGGGAAGGAAGGTTAGAGGCACTTGATTCAATGAGAACCCCACGTGGACTTTATGACCCGGATATTCTTGAAAGTGTTTATCAATATTTTTCATCTGAAAAATCAGATGGAGAAGTTTCAGACGAAAAATCCCTGTCTATTTCTATTAAACAATTGAAACCAGGGCATGTGCTGGCAAGAAGTGTTTTTTCAATGGAGGGTGAGAGCCTCCTGGCTGAAGGGACAAAAGTGTCGGAAATCAAGTTGAATCTTCTACTCAACCATTCAAAGTTGAGTGGTTTGAAAGAACCCATTTATATTATTGACATGAAATCAGAATGAAGGAATTATAAAATTGTGATTAACCAACGGTTTTGAAAGGTGAGAGCATGAATGACCAGAAAAAGGCTGAAGCATCCAATTGGCGAATTCTACTGGTGGATGATACCCCGGCAAACCTTGCAGTTCTAAAGGAAACCCTAACCCCGGAAGGTTACAAACTGGCTTTTGCGAATACCGGCGAGAAAGCTCTGGAAATAACCGCCCAGATTGACCCTGATCTAATTCTACTCGATGTGATGATGCCCGGAATAGACGGTTACGAAACCTGCACCCGTTTAAAACAGGATGAAAAAACAAAGGACATTCCCATCATATTCATTACGGCAAAAAAAGAAACCGAAGATGTTGTGAACGGTTTTAAAGTGGGAGGAATAGATTATATTCCGAAACCGTTTCAGCAGGAGGAAGTCTGTTCGCGAGTTCGCACCCATCTTGAATTGAACGAATTGAAAAAAAGTCTGGAACAAAAGGTTATTGAAAGAACAAAACAATTGAATGATAGCCGATTAGAAATTGTTGGTCGCCTTGGAAAAGCCGCAGAATATAAAGATAACGAAACAGGCATGCATGTTGTGAGAATGAGTCATTTTAGCGAGTTAATAGCTAGAGAACTCGGGATGGACGATCACTATTGCGAAGTGCTTCTTAATGCCAGCCCCATGCATGATATCGGTAAGATTGGCATCCCGGACCGAGTGCTACTGAAACCCGGAAAATTGGATCATGATGAATGGGAAATCATGAAAAGCCATACAACTATGGGAGCCGAAATTCTATCGGGGGGTGAGTCGGAAGTAATGAAGATGTCTGAAGTCATTGCCCTCACGCACCAGGAAAAATGGAACGGCTCAGGTTACCCACAGGGCTTGAAAGGGGAAGACATTCCTCTCGAAGCGCGTATTGTTGCCATTGCAGATGTGTTTGATGCATTAACTTCTATTCGCCCCTACAAAAAGGCATGGACCGTTGAGGATGCAGCTAAATTGATTGAACAGGAAAGTGGAAATCATTTTGATCCAAAACTGGTACCTTTATTTTTGAAAGTTTTACCGGAAATTGTGAAAGTGAAAGATAAGTTTTCTGATAGCCAATAATCCCATAAAATGGAAACTACTTATTGTGTTTATATGGTTCTTTTAAAGTGAAAAATTATGTCTGAAGAATTAAATCAAGGCTCTGACGAGCAAAGAGAATACTACCGAATAGCGGTTGAGATCCCTGTAAGCGTTTCCCCTGCAACAGAAGAAGAAAAATCCAATCCCCTCGCTCAGGTGATATTTGATAATGAAATGATGGAAATAGCTCCGCTTCCGCCTCTTGAGGGCACTATAAACCCCAAATTATGGATGAAGTCTGTAAATAAAAAAATTAATGAGATCATTTCCGTTATTAATGGAGATAGTGAACAGGGGTCGATGGATACAACTTTTGTCGAAATCAGCGCAGGAGGAATGAATTTTATTAATGACCAGTCTTTCGAGGTTGATGAAATTTTGAAATTCAAGCTGGCATTGGAATCAGATTTTGAAAACCAGAATTTAAAGGTTTTCGGTAAAGTTATTGAATCAAAAAAAGATACTCAACATAACAACATTAAAACCAGTGTCATTTTTCTAGGGTTGAATGACGACACACAAAACATACTTTCCAATTTTGTGATAAATAAAGAACGAGAAATATTACGTGACCGAATGGAACAAGGGAATTACTAACAACTGGACATAAAAAATGTTTGTACTAATTGGTTTTGCAGTTGTAATTGGAATGATAACTGCCGGATACCTTTGGGAAGGAGGTAACCTTTCCTTATTATACCAACCTGCCGAGCTTGTTATCATTGGCGGAGCCGCTTTGGGAGCAATGATAATTGGTGCCTCCCCAAAAATTTTAAAAAGTGTGCTGGCGGGAATCAAAGGGATTTTTTCTCATAAACCTTATGAATCGAAGGATTTTATTGAATTATTGCTGGTGTCTAACAGTATTTTTTTAAAAATCAAAAAGGAAGGTCTTAGAGCCATTGAAGGCGATCTCGACAAACCACAAAAAAGTAAATTGTTCAAAAAGTTTCCGCGGTTTTCAAAAAACGCACATGCGTTAAATTTACTGGCGGATGCGTTCCGAATTATTTCGATAACCAAGCTTTCTGGCCACCAAATGGAAGCTCTTTTGGAAGCCGATATTGAAACCTACCATGATGAATTGATGGTTCCATCCAAAAATATTTCTAATCTTGCAGATTCGCTTCCGGCTCTTGGTATTGTAGCTGCCGTCCTCGGAATTGTAATCACCATGACTAAAATTAGTGAAAGCCCTGAGGTCTTGGGTCATAGCATCGGAGCAGCCATGGTGGGAACTTTTCTGGGTGTTTTGCTGGCCTATGGTTTTGTAGGCCCCATGGCAAGAAAGATGGAAACCATCGCAGATGAGGAAAAAGAATATCTAAATGTTTTAAAAACTATAATCGTTTGTTTTGTGAGTGGGGTTCACCCCAATCTGGCAATCGAATTTGGTCGAATCCTAATACCGGATAAAGAAAGGCCTGCATTTTTAGAAATGGAAAAACAACTGCGGATAGCGAACAAAAAATCTGCAGATTAATTGTTTTGGATTGAAGCTCAACCAAACCCATAATTTATTGTAAAGCAGCCATGGCAGAAGAAGAAAAAACTGAAATATCGCCGCAATTAATATTTAATCTTGTTTTGAAAAAGCTTCAAAGGAAAAATATTAGCTTTATTCTAAAGCAGAATCGGATTGAACCAAAACAAATGCAGGCCTGGGAAAACAAACTAATTTCGCAAGGATCTAAAATTTTTGAAAAAGCTGTAGAGGAAGAAGAACAGGAAGAAGAACAGGAAAGCACAACCGGAACGACACTGATAATTAAAAAAGTTACTAAAGGGCACGCCGGACACCATGGCGGCGCATGGAAAGTTGCCTACGCAGATTTTGTTACGGCAATGATGGCTTTTTTCCTGCTCATGTGGCTGGTTTCAATGACTGACGAAGCCCAGAAATTGGGAATAACAGAATATTTTGAAAAATATTCCATGTTTAAAAATTATGGGGCAACTGATAAGGGTGGCAAAGAAGATAAAACAGACATCGGATTGCCACAAAAAAAACAGGCTGACATAGAGGTTAATGAAGATCCATACAATAAGATGACGGACGCTTTGCAAAAGGAGATACGAAGCCAGTTTGGGTCCATGCCCGATCAGGTGCAAATGGATTTCACTGCGGAAGGTTTCCGTATTCAATTAGTGGATCGTTTTGATTCACCTACGTTTGATTCAGGAAGCGCAAAACTCAAACCCTGGCCCCGAGAGCTAATTGCCATTGTTGCTAAAACCATAATGGACCTTCAAGTCAAAATAGGTTTTGAGGGCTATACCGATGCCATTCCTTTTAATAATAAGGGGATAACCAATTGGGAACTTTCTGCTTTGAGAGCCGCCGCCGCAAAAAAGGAGTTTGCAAAAAATGGTATCCCAGAAACTCGCTTTGCAAGAATCGTTGGCTATGCAGACCGGCAGTTACTCATTCCAGAGGACCCCTCGGACCCACGAAACAGAAGGATAGCTATCACCCTCCTTCGCTAGAGGGAAATAGTTGCACCCTCAGTATAAAATTTTTCTGATTTTCAAATGCAGGTCATCTAGCATTAGCAGGTCATCTAGCATTAATGGTTTAACAATGTAGTCTATCGCACCCAAGTTTAAAGCCTCTTGATTTTTATCCTTATCCTTGTTGATCGTTAAAATTAGAAATGGAATATCCTTTAGAGCAGGAGTTCCTTTAGCTTTTTTTAACAGCTCCAACCCATTTATTTCTGGCATATTCCAATCAGACAAAATAAAATCAACAGAATTATTTTCCAGATATTCCAAGGCTTCTTTACCATTGCTAGCTCCTGTAATTTTCTCAAAACCAATTTATTGAAGCTGGGCCATACAAATTTCCCGCTGGATATCTGAATCTTCTACAATCAAAATATTACGTATTCCACGATTGAGAACAATTTCAATATTTTCTTTAAGGCCGATTGAAGAAGAGGATTGCACAAAATTATCTACCGCCCCATAGGTCATAGCTTGTCGGTTTTTATCTTCATTGGTATGAGCGGTCAGAAAAATAAAAGGCGCGCCTTGAAGCGAAGGTGAATTTTTAATGGTTTTTAATAGTTCCAAACCGTCTGTGCCTGAAAAATCCCAATCTGACAGCACCAAATCTATGGGATTATCTCTTAATAATTTAAGTGCCTCTACTCCATTAGTAGCACTGAGTATATTATCAAACCCCATTTGGTTTAGCTGATCGACACAATCTTTTTCCTGATAATTAGAATTTGTAACCACTAAAATCTTTTTATCGTCTTCCATTTGGCACCTTCTAACAATTTTTTAAATGGTTGTACTTTAGCTTTCCGCCCACTAATGAAAAAAGAGCCACCGCCTACCCCATGAACCTTTGCAAAATAAGCGGTGGACCGCCTGGGAATCTCATTGTGAGCAAGCTTGCCAAAATATTGGATTAGGTGATCTTACGCATTATTGCAGGTAAAAGGCGGTTATTGCTATTACTATAAAGGTGAGACGGGAAGTGCCCAAACGGACTAATTGGGCGGAGATGCGACCCAAAGTAGCCAGCATGATGATCAGGTGATCGATTTTGTCTACAAGAGGAAGGTGTCTAAGCAAAGTTAGATGACGAACAATACAAAAACTTACCACACTTATCTCCACCCCTGCTCTCACCCATCGCCACCAGTTCCTGACATATTGCCCTATACGTCTAACATCTGCACCTTGCTCAAAAATCTGGGTGCTACGATCAAGAAAGTTTGCTAGAGTCTTGAGGAATATTGACAGCCCCCTTAGGCTAAAAACATATCCTAAAAAGTTAAAGTTATTTTATGTTAATTGATGGAAATAATTTTGACTACAACAACAAAAATTAAACTTAAAGGATAAGACCATTTTGCTTTAAATGTAAAAGATATGAATCGGGCAGAGGAGTTTTTTACCCAGACACTTGGGATAAAGGTAATTCATAGAACTAAGACTCAATCTGGTTTAAAGCATTTCGAAATCAATGCAGGTAATGTGGCTCTCACCTTATTTGAATCTCCTGATTTGGATTTGGAGAAAACACATAAAACGATGACCGAAGAGGGCTACCTGCATTTCGCTTTTGGAGCATCTTATGACCAATTTGATTCAACCATTCTGAGTCTTAAACAGAAGGGGGTGATAATGGATGGGGAACCAAGGGATTGGGATAAAAGTGTTTCCGTATATTTTCGCGTCCCTGATGATAATCAACTGGAAATAAATTTTGCCAGAGCTTTAGGGACGACAATGCGTTTATCGAATCATTCAACGGTTCTTTCAGAGATGAGTGTTTGAACCTGCATTGGCTTTTGTCGCTGAGTGATGGAAAAGAAAAGATCGAAACATGGAGAGAAGAGTATAATACATTTCGTCCGTACAGTTCTTTGGACGATTTATCGCCCAGGAAATTTGCAGAAAAAAAATGCAAAACCAGACGGCAATCATAGCTGATTTTTCTTGAGTACGACCGGTGAAGAAAATAGGTGAAGGGCACGATAGCAAATTTTGAAGGCGCAGGGTGTCTAGGAAATCAGGGACGTATCAGCCAATGAAAAAATCTACTTTTGTTTTGCTGGACAAAGACACCACGGAGAAATACGAGGGTGAAGTTATTGCGCATTGGGATGATCTAACTGCCCCCCATCATCACGAGTCGATTCCTCTTAGGGTAGAAGAATGGACCACCAAAATTAGATCCGAATATCTGCGCTGGACGTACGACCTGGGATATTGGCAGATAAAAAACAAACCTCTAGCAGAACACCTTCAAATTTCCCCCAATCTTTCCTATTGGTGGATGACTTCTATTTGCGAGAGTTCCCCATATAAGGTGCCCTCCATATACACGGTATTCAAACTGCGTGCACTTGAATTGTTATATCTACAGGAAAGTTGTCAGGAATTTATTTATGCAGGAAGCGATCCCACACTTCACAAAATCTTAAGTAAGTGGTGTGAGACGATGAATCATAATTACCGGTGGGACTCTGCTTCGCGGTTCATTAGTAACAAAACTAAGAAAGGGGTTACCCTCTCCACTTTACGCTCCAAGTTTGATCAACTTCCTTTTCCAGCGCAAGCTATTGCATCTCTGATTAAAAGGTGGTTTGAAAAGTTTAAGCATGTGGAAAAATTCGTCCCCGAGGGGTGTGAAAAAAAAAGTGATGAACAGATCACAATTGTCACATATTTTCCGAATATAAATGTGGAGGAAATCGAAAAAGGGGCATTTCGATCTCATTTTTGGGGTGATTTACATAACGTGCTCGATGAGATGCCAGTAACAGTTAACTGGGTATGGATATATTTTCGCACCGAATCTATTAGCTACGCAGATGCGGTTGCATATAGAGACAAGTGCAATGCGACTGGGAATCCTAAACACCAGTTCTTTCTCCTGGAGGAATTTCTCCCATCAAGCGGATTTTTAGCGTGTCTAACCCTGTATTTAAAATTATTTTTTAAAGAGAGGACATTGAAAAACATTGAGGATGGATTTAGCTTCAAAAACTCCCAGTTAAATTTCTTTCCTCTGCTAGAAAAGGATTGGAAGGCATCCATGCTAGGTCTTCCAGCTATGGATGCAACTATTTACACAGTGCTTTTTGATAACATGGCCAAAAAATTGACCATAGGATCGTTAGGGCTTTTTGTGTGGGAAAACCAACCTTGGGAAAGAGCTATGGTTTCCTCATGGAGGCGTTTTTCCAGAAAAACAAAAATAGTTGCGTTTCAACACTCGGTGATCAATCCCATGGCGTTACAATTATATTCTCACCCCGAAACCTTCACCCGCCATGGCCCAGAGTCTATGCCTCAACCCGATTTATGGGCCTCCAATAACAAAACCAGTTACTTGCAGATGAAGGAGTTTTATCCCGGTGACAAGATGGTTTCCGTTGAATCCGTGCGCTATTCAAACCTAAAGGGGAAATTCGGCTCCGAAAAAAAAGAATTGAAAAAAACTCAACGGCAACTACTGGTGATTACAAGTGTGGTGCGTAAAGAGAATTTATTTCAATTGAGTATGTTAAATGAGGCTGCAATTTCAGGAGGGTTAGAACTATACGAAAAAATTGTTGTAAAACCTCATCCTGCTCACCTGTTGGAACGTGATTTAAGGGCTATCAAACTCCATTTTAACTATACACTGGAGAGCAGGTCATTGACAAAATTATTCCCAGAAACCGATGTGGTCTACTGCACCAACCCGTCTGGAGTTTCACTGGAGGTAGCCTGGCTAGGACTACCTTTGATACTGGCCGGAGTTACTAATGCATTCAATTATAATTTATTTTTAGGTCACTCGGGAGTCACTTTTGTCACCCATGCGGAGGAATTGGTGAAGCAATTGAAAGAACCTCAACGGATCCCTATCACGGATGAGTATTTTAATTTTCACAACAAACTAAAACTCTGGAGAAAGCTTCTAAATGGGGAATGTTTCTTTCAATAGAAAGCGATATATATCCCAAAAGTGATCATTTGCAAGAATTTTTTGATATAGAAAAGAGATATTGATATAAGGGCTGTGATTAGTATTGTGTTTCTGGGAAGCCTTGTTGATTGATAGTCCGTTTGAAAATACCTCCTAAATTTGAGGTTGTTTTGGTTGCCTTGCTCACTTAAAAAATCAAAGGTCGTAGCAGAAATCTTTGGCTTTTAGAGCCAGAAAAAATTTTCTCTGGAGGAATCGATGCTCGTCTATTTGGCTGATTTATCACATGATTATCTGCCTGGCCGTACGTATGTCCCGATAGGAATCGGTTTCCTAGCATCATACTCGAAGTCCATACATGGAAGCCGGGTTGAGTTCCAGCTTTTTAAATCCTTCAACAAGTTAATGGCCGCTGTGGAAAAGCAGCCGCCCAGCTTGTTGGGATTGTCTAACTATGCCTGGAATATGCGTTTGAGCAATCATGCTGCCGAAAAAGTTAGAAAAATTGTACCTAATATCCCCATAATCATGGGGGGACCCAATATTCGTTTGGACGAAGATGGTGTTAGAGACTTTCTGAGAATCAATAGAGACATAGACCTATACTGCTTGTACAATTCTGAAGTTTCTGTTTCTAAAATTATAGGAACACTTTTGAGTTGGCCTCTCGAAGAAAGAACATCAGAAAACCTAAGAGAGGCCAAATTCTCAAGCTGTTTTTCACTGGATAGGGGGAAACTTCATGGTGATTTTTCCTACGAACCCAATAAAGATTTAGACTTTATCCCTTCGCCATATTTGGATGGTTCCCTGGATTCCTTTCTTGATGACGAACTTTTGCCGATGTTTGAATCGAATAGAGGATGCCCTTATTCATGCACCTTCTGCTATTGGGGTGTCGATGCGTTAAACAAAATCCAGTTGTTCGGCATTGAACGAATCAAAGCGGAGCTAGATTACGTTACCAGTAGAGGAGTCAATTATCCACAACTGTATTTTGCTGATGCAAATTTCGGTATTCTCAAACGGGATGTGACGATCGCTCAACACATACGCAAACTTTACGAGGAAACACATTCCTTTGCCTCAATAGAGGTTTCTTGGGCTAAATCTTCTCAGGATCATGTTGTCGATATGGGTAAGGCCCTGGGCCACCTTACCAACACTTACATCGCGTTCCAAAGTCTTGATGAGGATGTTTTAAAAGCTATCAAGAGAAAAAACATCAGCACTAGGCAGTTGGTTTCATTAATCAAAAGATTGAAAGGGTTTAATCACTCATCCCGTACAGATATTTTAGTTGGATTGCCAGGTGAAACTTTTGAAAGTCACCTAAATTCTTTGGACAAAGCTCTTGGGCATGGGATCCAAACAGTTCTAGGCGGTGAGATTCATCTTTTGCCTGGAACCGAAATGGATTCGGAGGAAGACAGAAAAAAATATTCTCTGAAGACAAAGTACAGGCTTTTCGAAGGTTGCTCCGGCATCTACCAAAATGAACCGATATTTGAGCTGCAAGAAGTCGTTCGCTCCACCAGTACCATGTCCGAAGAAGAAATGAACCGATTGCGGGTGTTGAGAGCTCTGTTTTTTGGAGGTGCCACCCTGGGTGAACACCGCCCTTTGATTTCTTTTCTCACTCATCAAGGAGTGAGAGTCACAGATTTATATCGTCGTGTCATTGAAAATCATTCCAATAACAAGCATCTAGAAAAAGCCCTTGACTGGATACGCAAAATTGCGGCTCAGGAATGGTACGATACTCCTGAGGATGCCCTTGCTTTTATCCGCAGTGAAGAGAATAGGAAACATTTTTTTAAAAGTCAGGCCTACGTCAAACTAAATTTTGGTTTCACCGCTTACCTTATTCTCAACCCGGAACAATACCATGCCTATTATGAAATATTGCAAAAAGAAATTTTGGAATTGGTTCCTGAAGTTTCCAGGACAGTGATCTCCGAAATAATAGATCTATGTAAAAGGAGAAATTACTTATTCCGGTACATCAATGAACATGAGAGCTCCAATACTCTATCCCTCAGACTCTCATCATTAAGCCTGGAAGCCCTAGGCGAATGCGGATACCATACCCCAAAAGAGGAAACTAATAGCTCCGATACCATGGACTTGATTTTGGATGAAGTAACTGCCAATGGAATAAGGGAACAGCTTCGATCCCTTGACGGCCCCCCTTCGATATTTAATCTGACACAGATCATGCAACTGTTTCAGCGGAGGTTCCATATGGATCCGTTATTAGCTTGCGAACCTTCGGCGTTTGAATGTGGGTAGGAGGTGAAGAAGAAATCTGATGTGCACTACCCCCTCAAATGCTAGCCAAAAGCATCAATAGGCTACCCCCTAAAAGGTAATCCATTTTTTTTGGTGGGCCAACTCGGGATCGAACTGCGGACCTATTGATTACAAATATATAGGTCTACACATAATTAACTAAATATCAATAAGTCACAAAACTTTTATAAATTCGTAAATAAAACGTGAATACGAAATGGCCTGCCCCATTAAGTTGTACCACTGTTTAAGTTAATATATCCACCTTTGGCTTAATCGTTACAGGAGCTGGAGGTTGATAATTCAGGGAACTATGTGGCCTGAATTGATTATATTCTTTTCTCCACTGTTCAATCAGCACTTTAGCTTCCAGCAAAGTTGTAAAGATTTCTCCATTTAACAGCTCATCTCTGAGCTTTCCATTAAACGACTCATTGTATCCATTCTCCCAAGGAGAACCTGGTTCAATAAATAACGTTTGAACGCCTAATCTTTCCAGCCAGTTTCTGACTGCTTTAGCGGTAAACTCAGGGCCATTGTCAGAGCGAATGAAGCCTGGAAGACCTCTGTAGATGAAAAGATACCCAAATTGTTCCAATACATCCTGAGAATTTAGCCTTCTTGCAACCTTGAGAGCCAGACACTCCCTCGTATACTCATCAATCAACGTTAAAATCCGTAAAGGTCGTCCATCCTCAGTTCTCGTTGCTACAAAATCATAACTCCACACATGATCTTTAAACCGAGGTCGTAGTCTGATACACGATCCATCATTAAACCATAATCGTTTCCGTTTTGGCTGTTTCTGTGGAACCTTTAAACCTTCCTTTCTCCAAAGACGTTCTACTCGTTTATGATTTACCTTAAAACCTTCTCTTTGTAATAAAGCGGTTATTCTGCGGTAACCATACCGACCATGCTTGGTTGCCAACTCAATCATACGTTCTGTCAACAACGCTTCTCCATCTCTTGCCCTGGGAAGATAACGCTGAGTAGAACGGGGTTGATTTAACACCCGACAAATCCTACGTTCAGAAACATTGAAGTGCTCCATTACATGAAACACCGCTCTCCGTTTCTTTGTCGGGCTTAATACTTTCCCTCGGCAACTTCCTTCAGGATCGCTTTATCCAAGGACAAATCAGCTACCAGCTTTCTCAAACGGGTATTTTCTTTCTCGACTTCCTTCAAACGCTTAGCCTGATCTACGCTCAAACTACCGTATTCTTTACGCCAGCGATAATAGGTTTGCTCCGTTACCCCTATCTTTTTACATATCTGAGGTATCGTACTTCCTTTAGTCTGTAATATCTCTGCTTCTCGTAAATAACCAATTATCTGCTCGGATGTATATCTTTTCCTGGCCATCTTACACCCCCCTAATCAAAAGGTTTTTATGAATAGTATATTTTTTATGCACTGGTTCTCAATTGGGTAAATGTCCGCTTTGGGTGGCGTTCTCAACTGGTCGATGCAACACATGCCGGCATTAGGCCATAAGAGAAAATCAAGCTCAAAACAATTTAATATCTTTGACAATCTTGTTAGTTCTTCTAAATAATCTGCCTACATAGTGCCTACACAAACAACAAGGAGCTATGACTTCTCACAACTCCTTGTAAAATATGGTGGGCCGTCTCGGGATCGAACCGAGGACCTACTGATTAAGAGAAGGTTCTCTATTATACACCATCTTTAATATCAATAACTTGCCCTGCGTAACATTTGCCTGTACAGTCGGTCTCTCGGTTAAGATATTCTACACGATTTTAAGCGGCTGTTTGTTCCTCCTCTGAGTTTTCAAAAACGTATTGTTGGTAAAGTGGCCTTCCATCCTGAAAGGTCTGCATGGGGGTTCTTCCCTGG
>Ga0114932_10001886_pt1 | contig 23025 bp, 16 predicted proteins | sample 2SBtaG_2_FD_87286 | JGI IMG/M metagenome (GOLD analysis project Ga0114932, IMG submission 87286) | Deep subsurface microbial communities from Kolumbo volcano to uncover new lineages of life (NeLLi) - 2SBTROV12_ACTIVE470 metaG | ecosystem: Environmental > Aquatic > Marine > Volcanic ...
GTCATCGAGGCCGTCTCCGTCCGTGTCGGGGTCGGTCGGGTCCGTTCCGTGGATGTTGACTTCGTCGTCATCGGACAGGCCGTCACCGTCGGTGTCGACTGGGGTGCCGATGTCGTCGGAAGCGTCGAGTGGGTCGGTGCCATTGGTGACCTCGACGCCGTCGCCGACCGAGCCGCCGTCGGTGTCTGGATTGTTCGGGTCGGTGCCGTGGACGGTGACTTCCTGGCCGTCGCTGAGGCCGTCACCGTCGCTGTCCGCGTCGAGCGGATCGGTGCTGTGGGTGTTGACCTCGTCGCCGTCGGTGAGCGTGTCGCCGTCGGTGTCGGCGTCGTTGGGGTCGGTGTTGTGAGTGTTGACCTCGGCGCCATCGGTCAGGGTGTCGCCGTCGCTGTCGGGGTTGTTCGGGTCTGTGCTGTGCACCAGAACTTCCGCGCCGTCGGAGAGCCCGTCGCCGTCGGAGTCGGGGTCGAGTGGGTCGGTGCCGTAGATGCCGGTCTCGTCGGCGTCGGTCAGGCCGTCGCCATCGGTGTCTCCGGCGGGCACGTCGTCGCTGCCGTCAAGGGGGTCGGTTCCGTTGGCCACTTCGATGCCGTCGGGGACCGAGCCGTTGTCGGTGTCTGCGTCGAGTGGGTCGGTGCCGTGAATGTTGACTTCAGAGCCATCGTTCAGGCCGTCGCTGTCGGAGTCGGGGTCGAGTGGATCGGTCGTGTGCGTGATGACTTCAGCGCCGTCGCCCAGACCATCGCCGTCGGTGTCGGTGACCAGAGGATCGGTGCCGTGGGTGTTGACCTCGTCGCCGTCATTGAGTCCGTCGTTGTCGGAGTCGGGGTCGAGTGGGTCGGTGCCGTAGATCAGGACTTCTTGGCCGTCAGACAGGCCATCACCGTCGGTGTCCGGATTGGTCGGATCGGTGCCGTAGATTGCGGTCTCGTCTGCGTCGGTCAGGCCGTCGCCATCGGTGTCGCTCGGCGCTGCGATGTCGTCGCTGCCGTCGAGCGGATCGGTGCCGTTGACCAGCACTTCGATGCCATCAGAGACCGATCCGCCGTCGGTGTCGACGTCGAGTGGGTCGGTGCCGTGTACGTTGACCTCGTCGCCGTCGTTCAGGCCGTCACCGTCGGTGTCGGCGTCGGTCGGATCGGTCAGCGTCGTGGTGATCTCATCGCCGTCTGTCAGGCCGTCGTTGTCGGTGTCGCTGTCGGTGGGGTCGGTGCCGTGGGTGTTGACTTCGTCGCCGTCCTGCAGTCCGTCGCCATCGCTGTCGACATCGTTCGGGTCGGTGAAGTGCAGGTTGACTTCGTCACCGTCGATGAGTGAGTCGCCATCGGTGTCTGCGTCGAGCGGATCGGTGGTGTAGGTGTTGACCTCGTCGCCGTCGATCAGGCCATCGGCGTCGGTGTCGGCATCGAGCGGATCGGTGGTGTGGACATTGACCTCGTCGCCGTCGTTCAGGCCATCGGAGTCGGTGTCCGGATCGAGCGGATCGGTGCCTGTGGTCAGCACTTCGTTGCCGTCGGTCAGGCCGTCTCCGTCGGTGTCGGGGTCTGCCGGATCGGTGCCGTAGATGAGCACCTCGTCGTTGTCGGACAGGCCATCGCCATCGGTGTCGGGCCCGGTGATGACGGTGGTGTCGTCGAGCGCGTCGATGGTGCCGTCGCCGTCGCCGTCGGGTCCAGCAGAGCCGCCTTCGAGGCCGTCGCCAGCGCCGTCGCCGTCGGTGTCCGCATTGTTCGGATCTGTCTCGTCATTGGCCGTGCCAGCCAGGTCGCCGTCCCAGTTGCCGTCGCCGTTGAGGTCTTCGTCACCATCGAGCTCGCCGTCGGAGTCGCTGTCGTCGTTGTTGGGATCGGTGGTGCTGGACGTGTCGGTGTCGGGGGTCCAGTCTGGAGAGCCGGTGTCGGTGCCCGCGTATGAGACAGCCGAGGCTCCACCATCGCTGGTGCCGCCGGGCACTTCGGTGTCGACGCCGGCTTCGAGGCCGTCGGTCAGGCCGTCGGCATCGCTGTCGGGGTCGAGGGGATCGGTGGGAGCCACCAAGGGTCCGGTGCCGTTGACCTCGTCGCCGTCGGAGATTCCATCGTCGTCGCTGTCGGCGTCGATGGCACTGGTGCCGAGGCCAAGCTCGACGCTGTCAGACAGTCCGTCGTTGTCGGTGTCCGGGTCGTTCGGATCGGAGCCGCCCGCGGTCTCGGCCGCGTCAGACAGGCCGTCGCCATCGGTGTCGGTGCTGGTGACCGTGGTCGGGTCCAGCGGGTCGATGGTGCCGTTGCCGTTGGCGTCCAGGTTGCCCGGGCCGCCCTCGGTCGCGTCGTCTGCGCCGTCTCCGTCGGTGTCGGCGTCGTTGGGATCGGTCTCGTCGTTGACTGTGCCGGCCAGGTCGCCGTCGAAGGAGCCATCTTGGTTCAGGTCCTCGACGCCATCGGACAAGCCGTCGGAGTCCGAGTCGATGCTGGTGGGGTCCGTGGTGCAGGAGCTGTCTGCGTCTCCGACCCAGGTGCCGGCGGTGCCGGTGAAGGCCTCGCCGGTGCTGTCGCTGGTGCCGCTTGGAATGCCGCTCGTGCGCCCCAGCTCGAGGCCGTCGTTGAGGCCGTCGCCGTCGGAGTCCGGGTCGAGTGGGTCGGTGCCCGTGGACGAGACTTCTTCGCCGTCGGACAGTCCGTCGTCATCGGAGTCCGCGTCCAGCACGCCGGTCCCGCCGGCAAGTTCGACTCCATCGTCGAGTCCGTCGCCGTCGGAGTCTGCGTCGAAGGGGTCCGAGCCGGCGAGGCGCTCGGCCAAGTCGGTGATGCCGTCTCCGTCGCTGTCATCGTCGAGGGCGTCGACCGTGTCATCGCCATCGGTGTCGCGGCCGGGGGCACCCTCGAGCGCGTCGTCGAGGCCATCGCCATCGGTGTCGACATCATTGGGGTCGGTCTCGTCGTTCGCGGTGCCGGCGACATCTCCGTCCCAGATGCCATCGGCATCGCGGTCTTCGTCGCCGTCGGTGACGGTGTCGCCGTCGGTATCAGGGTCATTGGGATCGGTGGTACTGCTGGTGTCGCCGTCGCCAACCCAGCTGCTGGCGGTGCCGGAGTAGGGCTCGCTGGTGGAGTCGGACGTGCCGCCGCTGATTGGGGTGTCAAGACCCAGCTCGAGTCCGTCGGTCAGGCCGTCGCCGTCGGTGTCGTCGTTGTTTGGATCGGTCGAGTAGGTGTTGAGCTCGTCGCCGTCTGAGACGCCGTCGTCATCGCTGTCGGCATCGGTGCCATCGGTCTCGTCGCCGGTACCCAGCGTGTTGTCGGGCCCACGGAACTCGGCACCGTCAGACAGGCCGTCGTTGTCGGTGTCGGCGTCGTAGGGATCGGTGCCGTTGAGGGTCTCGCGGAAGTCGGACACGCCATCGTTGTCGCTGTTGAAGTCCAGCGCGTTGATTGTGGTGTCGCTGTCGGCGTTGGCGCCTGGGCCGCCCTCGTAGTCGTCGGTCAGGCCGTCGCCGTCGGTGTCGGTGTCGTTCGGGTCGGTCTCGTCGTCCGCGAGTCCGGGCAGGTCGCCGTCAAAGGCACCGTCCTGGTTCACGTCCTCGACACCGTCGAGCAGGGTGTCGCCGTCACTGTCGTCGTCATCGGGCAGGGTGGTGGTCACGCCAGCATCGGCATCGGGCACGAAGACAGACATGTCGGTGTCCAGGCCCTCGGGCGTGGCCAAGCCGATCTCGGTGCCGTCGAGCAGGCCATCGCTGTCGCTGTCGGCATTGAGGGGGTCGGTGCCATATCCAGCTTCGTTTCCGTCGATGATGCCGTCATCGTCGGTGTCGTCGTCGAGCGGGTCGGTGTCTACGCCGGGGTTGTAGAACAGGGGTGCTGCCGCGCCGATCTCGACGTTGTCGTCGATGCCGTCGCCGTCGGTGTCCCGGTTGAAGGGATCGGTGCCCAGGTTCTCGATTTCGTGCAGGTCCAGCAGGCCGTCGCCGTCGCTGTCTTCGTCGGCGAACACACAGTCGAACTCGGGCAGCTCGGGTGCGGCGCCGGTGTAGATGCCGCCATTTCCGCTGGTGCCCGCCTGGCCACCACCCGTGGGAGAGTCGCCGCCGATGCCGCCGTTGACGTTGGCCACGACGTTCAGACTGTCGATGACGTAGACGATGCCGCCGGCACCGCCGCCGCCGCCGCCGTCGCCGCCGAGGCTCGATTCATTGCCGTTTCCGCCGCGAACGGTGACCACGAGGCCGCCGAGGTCGGCGTCGTTCGTGTAGAGCAGCACAGAGCCGCCCGCGCCGCCGCCACCGCCGCCCTCTGCAGGAGCGATCCAGCCACCAGCGCCTCGGGCGCGCGCCACGCCGCCGGCGCCAGTGATGTTCACGTTGGCCGAGCGCATCATGACGATGCCGCCACCTGAAGCGCCGCTTGCTGCGCGAATGCTGCCGAATACGCCGCCAAGCGGGTCATCGCCCGATGCGCCGGCGCCGCCGCCGCCCAGGAACAGCTTGTCCGGGCCGATGGCGAAGTAGCCGGGGCCATCGACTGGGGCCCCGCCGCGTCCTGCGTTGTTGTCGGGAGCGGCGCCGCCTCCGCCCTGTCCGCCTAGGCCGCCAAAGTCTCCGTGACCGCCACCGCCGCCACCAGCGTCTTCACTGCGACGTGCATTGCCACCGGCGTTGCCTGGGGCTCCAGGGCCCTCATCAACGAATGGGGGGTAGCCGTTCGGGCCCGAGACAAATGCCATCAGCGCTGTCGAGAACATCTCGTCGGGGGTGCCGGCGGTGCCTTCGCCCTTCCAACCCGGGAAACCGTTGGACTGGTAGTTGCCATCCAGCCGCGTGTTGTAGCTGCCGCCTCGGAAGCCGTTGTAGTCGGCGGCCAAGCCGCCACCGTTGAACGTCAGGGTGTCGGCGACGTCGACTGCCACGATGGCACCTGTCTGGCCGTCCCATGGCGACGGCACCACGAGGGCGCCATCGAGGTCGAGGTTGTCGTACTGCGGGATGCGCACGACCTGAAACGAGCGGTATCCCTGGGTGCCTGTGACGACCCGGCTGTTGACGTAGTCGTGCCGAAGCCCGCCGCCAGGCCCAGTGCCAAAGATGGGGACCGAGCCGCCAGACGGCGGCGCCACGACGACAACCCATTCGTAGTTGCCTGCGGTCGCGTTGGCGTTGTCGAGGTAGCCGGCGCGGTCGTTGTTGCCGGCGCCATCGCCGTACGGATCGTCGACGTTGATGGCGGCGCCGTTGTTGATCTCGACGCCCTGCATCTGCATGACCATCAAGCGGTCGCCGACGACGAGCGGGGTCGCGTCGCCACGGACGGCGCCGAGGTCGAGCACTGTGTCGCCGACTGAGAGCGTGGTCTCGGTCACGGCCGGCGGGTAGTAGCCGTTGACAATGGTGTCCACGGACAGTGCGACGTCGCCGTCATTGCCCACCGAGCACAGCGAGGCCGTTCCGGATTCGAAGGTGCAGACCGCCGAGCAGCCGTCGCCGCCAGCGGTTCCGTTGTCATCACAGTCCTCGCCCACATCGAGTGTGCCGTCGCCGCACACGGCAAAGGCGACAGAGGACCAAGTCAAAAGGGCAACGACAGATAGGGCTCGCATAAAGACTCCGCACGACCCCAACGCCTATCTCGGGCATGGGTCACTTCGCACGCCACAATGTGCCTGACTCAAGCGGACATCGCTCTTACACCGGTTCGACACCCGTGATTTGTTCGGGGAAGGCCTCGGTGAGCACCGTGTGGACGCCCTGTTCAAGCGTGACGCCGGCGGCAGGACAGCCAGCGCAAGCACCCAACATCTTGACGTGAGCAACGCCGTCGCTGATGTCGACTAGCTCGATGTCGCCTCCGTCGGCGTGGACTGCCGCGCCGATCTGCTCGGCTAGCACCAGCCGTGCCTTTTCGAGCAGGTCGCTGTCGGCACCCGAACGAGGTCGCTCGGGCAGCGCGAGGCCCCCGTGCAACAAGTACTCGCGCAGCTTGACCTCGATGGCCTCGTCCAGGGTGCGCCAGGACAGCTCGTTGGCGCGCTTGAGTGTGATGGTGTTCTCGCGCACCAAGACCGAGACGACGTCCGGAATCGAGAGCAAGCGCCGGACCAGAGGTGGGTGCTCTGCATCTTCGTCGGTCGAGCGGAAGAACTGCGGACGTCCACGAACCCAGGTGCGACTGGTGGTGTAGAGCCGGCCGTCGGGGTTGGGAGTGGGCTCTCCGCGCAGGTCGAGCACGGCACGGACGCTAAACCGGTCGGCGTCGAAGTGCAGCTCGAGGCCGGACAGGCGGCCGTCGGGATCATCGACCCACAGCGGACTGATCGCTTCGTCGGCCAGGTCGGACAAGGGCGCCAGGGTTGTCGACACAAGGTATTCGTCGCCGCTGGGCACCGGGCGAATGTGCAGGGCCTCGTCGTGTCGAAGTGCGCGCAGCCGATCCCTTGCGGCGTCGGTCACGATGAGGCCGTCCGGCGTCACCAGCTCGATGGGGTGCTGCAGTCCGAGTGCTGCGCGAATGGCCTTGAAGATGCCCATGTGCCCTACCTAAGCCCCAACGCAGCGAACGTCTCGGGGGCCAGTGTCGGATTGTTGCGCACGTGCTCGCGCAAGCGGTCCAGGTCGCGCACGGTGTCGACGTCCCACCATTTTTCGAGCACGGACACCGAAAAGCCTTCTTCGAGCAGGCGCGAGATGGTGGCGGCGGCTGTCTGCTCGCTGCTCCAGGGCAGGTCGGCCAGCAATCCCGGCGGGCAACGGTCGAGTCCCAGCAGATAGAAGCCCCCGTCATCGGACGGGCCGATCACAGCGTCGTGGTCGGCCATGGCGCGCCGTGCGGCCTCGAAGAATCGGGCGGGCATTCCGGGTGAATCGGCGCCCACTGCAAATGCATAGGGCGCCCGCTCAAGTGCTTCGCGCATGGTGTGTTCGATCTTGGCTCCGAGGTCGCCGTCGCACTGCACCCAAACTTCGCCCGGGACGGGCATGCCCTCGGCCTGGGACGAAGACAGCAGAACGGTGGCCCAGTCCAGGTCCTGCAGGATTCGGTGGCTGTCCAGGAGGAATGCCCGAGCCAGCCGTGCGGATTCGTCCGGGCCGATGTCGGCGCCCAATCGGCTCTTGCTGCGACCGGGGATCGGAGGCTTGGCGAACAAAGCGAAAATGGGCGCAGACATGACCGTCGGGCTAACCGGCCTTCATGATGAGCGTCCTGTTCTGGTTGGTGGCGTCTGCACAAGCCGCCGATTGTCCGCCCCAACGGGTAGTGACCCTCGACTTGAGGCGTTGGTACCGCGAATTCCTGGACGAAAAAGAGCCCGGCGAGCGGCGACGAATCTACGATCTGCTCGAGCTTGATGCACCGGCGTCTGTCGACTCTGCCTGTCCTGCTCCTGCCATCGATACGATCACGCTGCACGCCGCGGATCTCGGTGGCAACTCCGGCAAGGAAACCATCGTCAAGGCCGTCTGGCGGCAGTGCAGCGATCGCGAAGACGGCGGCTACCAGTTCTCGGTGGTCCAGCTCTTCGAAGCCATCGACAGCAGCACCACCTGTCGTGTGCAGCAGGGAGCCGCCGCGGGGGCTCTGTCCTGGGCCACCGAAAAGGGCGAGACCAGCAAGACGGCGCTCACCCGAGTCGAGCCCGTGCACCTCATCAGCGGCGTGCATCAGACCCTGCAGGTCACCCACACATCGAGCGTGTGGCAGGGCGAGGAGCTGATCGGAGCGCGCACCCATGCTTCTTGGTTCGATCTTCAGAACCACGTGCTGGTGTACCGGGGCACGGTGCCCGTGGGCTACCAAGACGCCTCGGCCTGCCGCGTTGGCAACGTCACCTTGGTCGGCGGGGTCCCCAAGACTGCGATCGTCTCGACGATGAGCTGCCAGACCCAAGCCGGTGCGCTGTACAGGTCGTACAGCACGCCCGTGGCGGTGACTCGTTACTTCTGGGATGGCCGCGGCTACAGCGAATTGTAGCGGACGCTTCAGCCCGCGCCGGCACGGTGTTAGTGCGCGCGCATGTCCAATCGCAGCCGCTACCAGAGCCCACTTGTCGCCCGCTACGCGAGTCCGGCGATGGCCTCCCTCTTGTCCGATGACACCAAGTTCCGCACCTGGCGCCGCCTGTGGCTCGCGCTGGCTGAGTGCGAGCAACAGCTGGGTCTGCAGATCAGCGACGAACAGCTGTCCGAGCTGCGGCACGGTGTCGATGCAGCCATCGACTACAAGGCGACCGCCGCCTACGAAAAGAAGCTCCGCCATGACGTGATGGCCCATGTCCACGCCCTTGGCGACATGGCGCCTACCGCCCGGCCGATCATCCACCTGGGGGCGACCAGCTGCTTTGTGGGCGACAACACCGACCTCATCGTCATGCGCGATGCCCTCGACATCCTGCTTCCCAAGCTGGCGACGGTCGTCTCGCGGTTGTCGGACTTCGCAAGGACCCACGCGGCATTGCCCACGCTCGGGTTCACCCACTACCAGCCCGCGCAGCTGACCACTGTTGGCAAGCGCGCGACCCTGTGGATTCAAGAGCTGTGCATCGACCTGGCCAACCTGACCCGGCTGCGCAACGGGCTCAAGTTCCGAGGGGTCAAGGGCACAACCGGTACCCAGGCCAGCTTCCTCGCGCTCTTTGACGGCGACCACGACAAGGTCGAGCAGCTCGATCGTCTGGTGGCGGCCGCCTTTGATTTTCCCGCCAGCTTTGGCGTCACCGGGCAGACCTACCCTCGCAAGCTCGACCACGAGGTCGTCTCGGCGCTGGGCTCCTTTGGCGCCACCGCTCACAAGCTGGCCACAGACGTGCGCTTGTTGGCCAACCTCAAAGAGGTCGAGGAGCCGTTTGGCAAGCACCAGATCGGCTCGAGCGCCATGGCCTACAAGCGCAACCCCATGCGGTCGGAGCGCGTGTGCGCCCTGGCGCGGCACCTCATCACGCTACCCGCCAACACAGCCAACACCGCAGCCGTCCAGTGGATGGAGCGCACGTTGGACGACTCGGCCAATCGACGCATTGCCCTGTGGGAGTCATTTCTGACTGCCGACGGCGTGCTCGAGACCCTGATGAGCGTCACCGGCGGTCTGGTCGTCTATCCGGCCGTCATCGCGCGCAGGGTCGCGTCCGAGCTGCCTTTCATGGCCACCGAAAACATCATCATGGCGATGGTGCTGGCCGACGCCGACCGCCAAGAGGTGCACGAGGTGATTCGCGTGCACAGCCAGGCCGCATCGTCCGTCGTCAAGCAGCGGGGGGGCGACAACGACCTGCTCGAGCGCATTCGCGGTGACCAGTTCTTTTCCGCCATTCATGGGCGGCTCGACGAGCTGCTCGACCCGTCGACCTTTGTCGGCCGAGCGCCCCAGCAGACGCTGGCCTACCTCGACGGCGAAGTGGCTGAAGCCCTGGCTCCGTGGCGTGATCGCCTGTCCGGCGGTGGGGAGCTTCGCGTTTGAGCGGGCCCTGGGGCCTGCTGGCCGAGTGGTACGCACAGGCCGAACAGAGCGAGCCTCGGGTACCCGATGCCATGCAGCTGGCCACGGTTGACGGCCAAGGCAGGCCGTCCATCCGCACGGTGCTCATGAAGGACTTCGGCCCGGCGGGCATCGTCTTCTTCACCAACTACGAGAGCCGAAAGGGCGTTGAGCTGGGCATCAGTGGCCATGTCGCGCTGGTGCTGCACTGGAAGACTGGCGAGCGACAGGTCATCGTCGAGGGGGTTGCGGTGCGTGCTGCGGCCGCTGTGTCTGACGCGTACCACCGCTCCCGGCCTCGGGGCTCGCAGCTCGGAGCCTGGGCCAGCGACCAGAGCCGCGACCTCGATGCCCCCGGCACGCTTCGCGACCGTCTGGCCGAGGTCACTGCGCGCTTCGAGGGGGTCGATGTGCCCCGCCCGCCTCACTGGGGCGGCTACGTCGTCACGCCGACCCGCTTCGAGTTCTGGCAAGGGCGCCAAGACCGCTTGCACGAGCGACGGGTGTTTGAGTCGGAGGATGACGACTGGGCCGAGTCCTTGCTCTTTCCCTGATCAGTCCTTCTTCTTGAGGCCGAAGACGCCCTTCACCAGGTCTCCGCCGACCTTCATGATGCCCGTCTGTTCCTCGGCGCCGGCCCGTCGGCTGATGGCGTAGTCGAGCTTGTCTGAGGGCCCGGTGACGACGATGCTCATGGGCAGTCGCGTGAAGCCGTCGTCGCCCACCAACGCCGAATTGCCGACGATGTGGGCCATGCCGGCGGCAATGCTGCCGTTGACCCACGGCTGGACCTGCACGTTCTGGGTCCAGTCGGAATCGAGCGCGATGGCTCCTGCGGCGGTGAACTTTGTGCGGTGGTTCTGCATGACGATGTGATCAATGCGGGCCTCGCCTTTGCCGATCAGCACCTCGCCCTCCATGAGCTCGAAGTGGGCCACGTCCAGAAAGCCCAGTGTCGTGGTCTCGACCATTGAGGCCAGCAAGCCCGCTGACAGCAGCTCGCCACTGCCGAGCTCGAAGTGCACCTTGCCCGTCAGGCTGTCGACCAGCCGCTGCCCCTTGCCGTAGCCTTTGCCGGTGACCGTGAGGTTCCCAAAGCCGCTGAGCGCGGGCTCACGCTCTGGGTCCAGCACCGCAAGCAGCTTACCGACGTCGACCTTCTTGCCCTTGAGCTCGTACTCCACACCCAGGTCCTTGCCCGCCGGGCGGAAGTCCAAGAAGCCCTTGATGTCCCCACCCGAGAACTTGGAGGGGTACAGGTTGACCAACAGATTGCCGGCGTAGGACCGCATCATGATGCTGCCCGAGGCGAAGTCCATTCCCCACACCGCCACGTTCTCGAGCTGCATGGTGATGTTGAAGTCCACCGGCATCTTGGTGGTCATCAGGTCCGCGAGCTCGGTGGCCTGGTCCGATTCGTCGAGGCCCAACAGAGTATTGCTATAGATGTCGAAGTTGACGTTCGAGAAGCTGCCTTTGCCCTCCATAAAGCTCGGGTCTTTGGACAGGTCGGTGGTGAATTCTTCGATGCTCACCTTCTCGCGGGTCACGCCGTCGCGACTGCCCGTGATCTCGATGTCCCCCGTCAGCAGGTCCCCGCGCAGATCAAAGGCCGGGCGCAGATCGAGGGTGACGGCCTCGAGCTTGGTGTCCGAAGCCGGCAGCTTGAGCGGACCGATGCGCTGCTTTCCTGTGAGGTGAATGCGCTGGTCGGTTCGAGTGATGATCAGGCTGCCATTTGCGGGGGCGCTCCGGAGTCCTGGCCACGCCACCCACTCCCATGCATAGAGCCAGGGCGCGAGATTGACGTTCGCCAAGCCCAGCTCGACCCGACCCTCGCCGGCAACCCGAGGCCATGAGCCGTCGATTCCGATGATGCCTCCGTCGCCGATTGAAGCGGAGCCTTGGAGGAGGAAGGGCGCGTCGTCGACGTCGGAGGTGAGTGCGAGCTCAGCGTCGAGTGCCCCCGCCGTGCTGTGCTTCACGTGCTCTGGCACCAATCGAAGCGCCCGCCCGACGGCCACGGCATCCGACGCGTTTACGTCCAGCACCAGGTTGGTTGAGCCGTTGGTGTCGGCGGTGCCGTGGGCGTCCAGCCCGGCCACTCGACGGCCTCGGGCGGACATGCTGGTCTTGGAAGACGTCAGTGTGATGGCGTGCAGTTCCGCCACTTCGGCCGCGGCCACGCTGTGTACTGCAAAGGGGCCGACCGATTCGCCTTCCTCCCACAGGTGCAGGTCCTGAACGTCCAGCGTGACGTCGACGTCGAGCTTCTTGCCTCCGTTTCGAACCAACAGGCTCGCGTTGCCCGTAAACAGGCCTCGATCGACGTAGTCCATGCCGGGGATGCCAAACAGCGCCGTCCAGGGTCGCAACTGGCTGGCAGGGAGCGCGGTGATGGAGCCCACCAGCCGCGCGTCCGGGCTCTTCTTCTGCTTCTTTGCCTCGCCCAGGTACAGCTCGAGCTTGCGTTCGAGAGCGATCTTGGCGACCCGCCGTCGACCCTGATTGACGTCCACTTTGGTGGTGGCCAGGGTGAACAGGCCCGTGAACGGTCCGGTCTCGGGATTGCCATCTGGCGCCCAAGTGCCGGTCTGTGAGGAAGACAGGCGCAGCGGCGGCGTGGGGTCCCGAATGCCGAGGGCGCGCAGGACGACGCCTTCTCCCTCGATGGTCGACTCGAAGGCCGTGTGACGGGGATTGGCCTCGTCCGGTCCGAGCTTTACCGAGCCGTTCACCAGGCCGCGGTTCATCTTGACGGCCGCGAGGGTCGCGAGCAGTGGATTGAGGAACGCGGGTCCAAGCTCTTGCAGAATCAAGTCGCCGGCGACTTCCTTGTCCCCTGGCCGGTGCAGCTGCCCTGAGATCTTCCCTTGCTGCTCGCCCTTTCGGTACGCCACCAAGCTTCCAGTCAGCTGCTCGGGCTCTGGGCACAGCTTGTCGCACGCTGCCGTGCACGCTTCGGCGTGCGGGCCGCTGCACCCGGTCTTGCACTGGGCAGGGCCAGGCACTGTCTGGGTACGCGCGCAACCGTAGCCCTTCGCATCGAACTGCACGCGGTCGTCTTGGTCAACAACCGGCCACACTTCGGCGCCGCCACTGGCCTTCCAGGTGAAGTGTTCCTGCCGGCTCCCCTGGAACGAGATCTCGCCCAGAACACGACCGTCATGTGCCGCCTCGCGGTCACCGGGGGCGATCTTGAATTCGGGAGCCGCCACGGTGATCTTGCGCACGCTGTCGGGCTGAAAGCGGTCGATGCTCAGGTCGGCGCCATCGACGCTCCACCCGAGTCGGCCATGCTCCCAAAACTCGACGGTGGCGTTGCTGACGGTGACGTCCTTTTCGAGATGCCAGCGCAGCTTGGATTTATCCTCACTCGTGTCTTGATCCCAGAAGTCGTAGTCGCGGAACTCGAGTCGCGGCTCTTCGAAGCCGACTCGATCCACCTTGGGGTCGCGGGTGGCCAGGGTGGTGAGGAACAGGTCGGCCTCGACAAGATTTGCGGTAAAGACCCAGCCGTCAGGGCTGGCAACCCGAGGGTGGGTGAGCTGGACTCGGCCGCGCCAGTCCGCCCGTCCCGAAGATGCGGTGATGTCGAGCTTGAAGTGGTCGCTCGCCAGGGGCAGCAAGACGTTCTGCATGGCCGATTCGGTCTGCAACCACAGGACCGTGCCGCATACAGCGGTGACACCAGCCACAAAAGCGGCCAGGGCGGTCGTGCTGGTTCCGAGGGCCCCCAAGCCCACTAGCCAACGCGTCCGACTCATTCCCGGGCACCTCCGAGCCATATGGTACAGCTACCAGGCCTTGCCAATGGTCAGGTGGTTGCTGGTACCAAAATAGATTTCGGCGGCGAATCCGCTCTTCATCTGCTTTCGCGCGAAAAATCCGCCGTGAAAACCGCCGGTCCAGACCAAGCACTCGGTCTCGGGGGTCTCAATGGCGCAGCGATGATTGCTGGGCCTCGGTCCCCAGCCGGCTTGGAAGCCGACTGCGTGTGGACTCTCACCGCCCCAGTCGAACTCCACATGGGTCAGGACGGCGGGCAGTAGGCCGTAGCGGAAATCGCCGTCGGTCAGGTCAATGGGGAAGTGCTTTTTGTCGCCGTCGAAGGTCAACTTGGCAACCACCCCGCCGCGCAGAATGGCCTCGTCCTCGGGCAGGCGGGTCAGCACGCCGACTTGCAGGTTGACGAGAGGGCCTCCATTCCAGCCCCAGCCTCCCTGCAGCCGTCCGATCATCTCTGTTCCGTTCTCTTTGGTCGGCCAGAGCGCCACGTCGATGCCGGTCCATGGCTGGTCGACTGCGGTCTCGGCGCCTCCAGCGATTGACGTCACCACCGTACCCGCGGACGCCAGCAGCGTGGCGGCGATCAGGACTACCAAGCGCGGGTGGCCAGATCGGGGCAGGCGACGAAAGGATTGGCGTGGCGCTGGTAGTCTTTGATGCTCATTGTCCGGTCGAACTCGGCGTCGGTGACCGGGTCGTCGGCATGCCACTGTTGGTAGAGCTCGAGCTCGTCACCCGACAGTGGGAAGTCATACTGCAGGCTGAAATAGAGCATGCCTCTTGCGATGTCGCCGCGAACGGTCGCCCGGGGTTCGAACACCAGATCGCCGCCGTTGAAGCCGAGTCGCGAGCCGCCTTCTGACCACTGCACCGACCCCGTCACCAGCCCGTATGGATGACTGGCCCGCTGCTGGTTTGCGTCGACGTCAGACGGTCGCAGGTGGTGCAGGTCGCACTTGGCGGGAATCTCGGAAGCCCCAAGGCTCTGCGGCCAGGTGTGCTCGGTGTTCATGTCGGTTTCGTGATCGGGCTTGCTGTCGATGACTGTCGTGAATCGTCCCGTGTAGATGCACTCCACCTGCGTATCGACGTTGTCGAGCTGCAGGAACATATGGGTCGTGGTGACGCTGTAGGTGCATGTCGTCAGCTGTGTCATCTCGGCGCGAAGTGCCGATTGGATGTCCGACGGCACAGTCAGGTTGGCTGTCACCCCATAGAATCCCGCCTCACTGCAGCGGGCGCAGTCGTCGTTGTCGCAGTCGGCGACATCGGTGTCTGTGTCCGTGTCGGTATCGGTGTCGGTGTCCGTCTCGACCGGATCGGTGTCGGTCTCACCGGTGTCTGCGGGGGGACAGCCGGCGAGCACAAGCAGAAAGGCGATCGTCTTTGCGGGGCGCATGGGGGGATTGTATAGCCCCGGAGGCGGCCTTGCCGCCGGTCCTTGTGGGGTTGACTTGAAAGACAAACACATCCGCATTCGCATTGAGCAGTGCCTTGCCCTGGCAAACGCCAGCAACTGCCCGCGTCGAAAGTTCGGCGCACTGCTGCTGCACCCGCAACGCAATGTGATCTTGATGGACGGCTACAATGGTGGCCCTCGCGGCGGCGGTCGTCTTTGCGGCGGAGAGGTCTGCCTGCGTGACAGCCAGAATGTGACCTCTGGCACGCGCATGGAGGTCGGCTGCCATCACGCCGAGATGAACGTCATTTGCAACGCCGCGGCAAATGGAGTCGCCTGCCATGGCGCCTGGCTGATCGTCACCGGCGAGCCCTGCATGATGTGCGCAAAGATGATTCACCATGCCGGGATCGCGCGGGTTCTGGTTGTCGATGGGGGCTACGCCGGCGAAAATGGTATGGGCTACCTCAAGCAGCATGGTGTAGAAATTCAGAGTGTCGCGGGCCCGAGGGACCCCCGACTCGATGGGAAGCGCTAGGTAGGAGCGCTTTACATTGCCGTGTCTCCTGCCGATAGAGGAGGCATGGTGAGTCGAGAAACCCTTGAGGACAGCATTGTTGGCCGCACGCAGCCGGCGGAGCGCATGCCTGCCGTGCGCACGTTGTTCTCGGGCGGCGAGATCATCAACGGCGAGCCACTGCTGTTGTTGGCTGGCGAGACAGGCATTGGACGAGAGCCGCCGTCAGGTGGCATCCGTTTCGCCGACGACCTGCGCATGTCACGCCACCACGCGACGATTGAGGTGACGCTCTCGGGCCTGTACGTGCGAGACGAAGACAGCCGCAACGGGACCAAGGTCAACGGCCAGCCCGTCACTCGGCGCCGAATCGCGCCCGGCGACATCATTCGCATCGGTGACACTTGCCTGCATGTGGGCATCGAAGAGCTCGATCTGCATGACTCGCACATCCCGCAGCTTGTTGGCTTCGCGCCCGTCATGCGCGATCTAAGGAACACGGTGGCCATGCTGGGGCGCAGCAGCGCGTCGGTATTCATCACCGGCGAGACGGGCGCTGGCAAAGGCGTGGTGGCGGGTGCTCTGCACGATCAGAGTGGGCGCCCAGGGCCGTTCATCGCGGTGAACTGCGGAGCCGTGCCCGCCGGTTTGGCCGAGAGTGCCTTCTTTGGACACAAGAAGGGCAGCTTTACCGGAGCCAACCGGGACCACGTCGGTCACTTCAAGCAGGCCGACGGCGGCACCCTGTTCATCGATGAAATCGGAGAGCTGCCTGCCCAGCTTCAGGCCAAGCTACTGCATGCCGCCGAGACCCACGAGGTGGTGCCCGTCGGCGGCAGCACCCCCATTCGGTGCGATGTACGCCTCATTTCGGCGACGAATATCGACGTGCTCAAGGCAGTGGCCTCGGGGCAATTCCGCCGGGATCTCTACGCTCGGCTCGCCGAGATTGAGGTCGCAGTCCCGCCACTCAGGCAGCGCCGCGAAGACGTGTTGCTTCTGCTGCGTCAGGTATTGGACCGTGAGCTGCCTTCGCTGTCTCCGCATCTGGCCGAGGCATTGCTGGTCTATGACTGGCCGCTCAATGTGCGGCAGTTGCTGTCGATTGGCACGGAGCTGAATGTGCGTGGCAAGGGCCAACAGCGGCTCGAGCTTGAGCTGATTCAGAGTCGCCTGGTCACGATCGACGCCGAGGACCTGGTTCCCGTCGCGGAACGAAGCACGTTGCCCGGCACATTTGCGCCCACTCGCAGTGCAATCATCTCGTTGCTGCGCGCGCACCGTGGGGTGGTCAAGGCGGCGGCGAAGGCCAGCGGGCGATCTCGACGCCAGTTTTATCGCTGGATCAAGCAGCACCAGATCAATCCGGCCATCTACCGCTGATGTGACATGCCGTGCCGGCGAACGGCACAGATGTCACACCTGATGTCACATTGAGTTCATTGATTCGCGGCATTTGACCGTGTGGTCCCGCTGGCATGGAGCCTGCACCTGTCGATGGGTGAGAGGACACACGTGTTTCAGCGAAGCATCCGGCGAGGTTCCACCGCCACGCAAACGGCCCTGTTGCTGCCCGTATTGATGGGCTCGACGGCGCTGACCATCGATCTGGGACACATGCGCAACACCAAGGCCCAGCTTCAGTTCGTCATCGATGCAGCCGCCCACTCCGCAGTTCTGCAGCTTGATGGCAGCGTGGATGGTCCGGCCTATGCGGTCGAAGAAGCCGTGCGCATGTCCGCCGTCAACGGCATCTTCGGTGAGAGTGTGGGTCTCGACAGCACCGACATCACCCTTGGATACTGGGACGACGAGAGCCGCGAGTTCTCGGAGGCGACCTTTGCGGACCCACTTGCCGACGCCATTCGCATCGAGACGCGGCAGAGCATTCGGCCGGTTGCTGTTGCTCAGGTATTTCTAGGTGGAGATGGCACCGTCGAGGTCACGGCCGTGAGCATCGCCCATCAAGTGTCAGGCGATAGGGGAACTTCAGAGTCGGGCGATCTCGGCGTCGAAAATGGGCACGTTGACTTCGATGGAATACCAGCCGATCTAGGCGAGTAGCCTATTTGCGCTTGAACTCGCGAATGCGGACCAGGTCTTCGAGCAGTCGCCTGTAGCTGGCGAGCAGCACGGCCTCGACCTGTCCGTCGACCTCGCAGCCGTCTTCACCGTCGCGGTGCATGCAGTCGCGGTAGTGGCAGCGCAGGCCGGCGATTCCGGGAAAGTGGTCGCGGGCGGTCTCGGGGGTCAATCCGACCGGTGTGAAGTTGCGGATGCCCGGACTGTCGGCGATCTCGCCGCCTGTGGGCAGCGCCAGCAGAATGGAGCCCGTCGTGGTGTGACGCCCGGTGCCCCAGTACTCGCTCACATCGCCGATGGCGCCGACGTCTTGATCGGGCAACAGCCGCGCGATGAGCGAGGTCTTTCCGACGCCGGATCCACCGACGAAGGCCCATGGTCCGCGCTCGGTGCCCGATGCCAGCAGCTCGGTCAGCTCGTCCAGACCATCACCCTTGGCCGCCGAGGTGCTGATCACACGGGCGCCGTGACCCACGCGGATGTCCAGGTGCTCCCTGACCTCGTCGGGCACGCCCAGATCAACCTTGTTGACGACGATGACGAGCTCGAGCTGCTCGGCGTTTGCGGCCACCAAGTAGCGATCGAGCAGTGACGGTCGAAACGCGGGGGACTGCACGCTCTGCACGACCACCAAGCCGGCCAGGTTCGCTGCCAGCACCTGTTCCTTTCCGCGCAGATCCGTGCGTCGCAGTGCGGTTCTGCGCTCGTCGACTGCGACCAGCTTTCCGCCTTCACCGGGGGCCTCGACCCAGCGGACCTCGTCTCCGATGACCGCGCGCTGGCCGGACAGGAAGCACACTCGCTCGCCCTCGGCGTCACGCACGCGCACCCGGCGGCCGACGGTCTCGACGACGCGGCCAGGCTTGCTGTCGATTTTGCGAGGGGGTGTTCGCCCGCCCTTGTGCTTCCGACTCATTGGGGCACGGGTTAACCGTCGTTTCGACATCAAGGAGCCCATGCGCCGAGACATCCTCGAGCTCGATACCAGCAGCCAAGCCGAGTACCGGCGGCTCGAGCTGACTCTGGGCGACGTAGAAGCGATTCGCTTAGTGCTGTCCGGCGCGTCAGTGGTGGACTGGCAGCGCATCGAGTTCGCCGACCTCGAGTCCGTGGACCGCTTCTTGTCGACCATGCTGCTCGACATGTCGGATCCGACGGACCGCGAGCGCCTTCGCTACGTCTACAACGAGGCCGTCAGCTACCTCGAAGAGCAGCTCAAGCTGCGCTTTCCACAGGGCATGCGCCATCCGACAGATGTGCGCGAAGTCTTCATGCAGGCCGGCCAGTGGGGCGGCTTCAGGCGGCGCCAAATCCTGGCCTGCGCCGCCCTCAAGCTCATGCATGTCATCCACCACATGGAGAGCGCTGACCTCAAGTTCAAGTCCCCGATCTCGGAAGCCGAGCTGTTCGACCTCGCCGAGGCGCGCATCTTGAAGATGGGGCGCAGCATGCGCGAGGCTGGACTGCCGGTGGTCTCGTTCTATGGCAGTCGAAAGTCCCGCAGCAGCATCATCACAAAGCTGCTGGCCAAGAAAGAGAGCCTGGCGGCCACCGTGTTCGACAAGCTTCGATTCCGCATCGTGGTCGAGCGCAACGAGGACCTGCTCGCCGTGCTCACGTACATGGTGCGCAACTTCTTCCCCTTCAACTTTGTCATTCCCGAACAGAGCCACAACAACCTGTTCGATCCGTCGGCACTCGAGGCAGAGCTGCCCGCCGAGTCCCAGGGCCGCATTCAAACGCTGCCAGACGAGCTGCGCTTTACGACGGGCAAGAACGAGTTCTCGGGCGACACCTACCGCATGATCAACTTCATCGCGGACTTCCCGGTCAAGCTGCCCGAGAGCCTGCCGGGCACCTTTGGCTTCGAGCTGGGACGGGTCGTCTTTCTGATGATCGAGTTCCAGCTGGTCGACGAGGCCACGGTGCGCCAGAACGAAGAGGGCGACAACGCCCACCACCTGTACAAAGAACGCCAGTACACGCAGGTCGCGCGCCGTCTCAAGCGCGGTGGATGGCGGCTGAAGAAGAAAAAGAAGCCGGGTGAGGAGACCCCATGAAGCGCGTGCTGATGGTCTGTCTGGGCAACATCTGCCGCAGCCCCATGGCCCACGGCGTATTTGCCGACCTGGTCAGCAAGCGAGGACTGGCCAAGAACATCGAGGTCGATTCCTGCGGCACAGCGGCCTACCACGCCGGCGAGCGCCCAGATCGGCGCACCATGGCCGTTCTGCAGAAGCACGGCATTGCTCTGAACCACCGAGCCCGCCAGCTGCAGCGCGGTGACTATGACCAGTTCGATCTGATCTTGTGCATGGACCAGAGCAACCTGTCCGGTGCCCAGCGGCTGTTTGGGGTCGACGGCAGCGATGCCAAGGTGCGCCTATGCCTCGAACCGACCACCGGCGAAGAGGTGCCCGACCCCTACTATGGCGGCCCCGGCGGCTTCGACCACGTCTACGACTTGCTCGATGAGTCCCTGCGCATCTGGTTGGATCGGATCCAGTAGTGATCCGCTTGTCCGGTGGGGACGTGGCCCAGGTGTGGCGTGACGGTGACCTGGTGCTCAAGCGGCACCCGTCTGCGCCACCGGACTTCTTTGCGGCCGAGGCCGGGGGACTGCGGGCCTTGGCTGCCGCGGGCATGCGTGTGCCACAGGTGCATGAGGTCGCCCCGACTCAGATCACCATGCAGTACATGGCTCCGGGTCCGCCGGACTGGCCCGGTCTCGCCGATCAGCTCGTGCGGCTGCACACAACCCGATCACCGCTCTATGGCTGGCCAGAGGACGTGTTCCTGGGCACGTGTCGGCTGCCGTCTGGTACCAGTACTGATTGGACGGAGTACTGGTCGACGCACCGGATCCTGCCGCTGGTTCGACAGTGCGCGCCCTTGCTTGGTCCGCGAGCTTCGGCCATCGAGGCCATGCTGGCGCGTGTCGAGCTTCCCGTTGAAGGGGCGGTGCTGCTGCACGGGGATCTGTGGAGCGGGAATGTGCACATGAGCGCCGAGGGCGCGGCGCTGATCGATCCCTCTGTGTGGAATGGGGAGCGCGCGGTGGATCTGGCCATGATGCAGCTGTTCGGTGGCTTCAGCGCGGAGTTCTGGCACGCCTATGAACAGAGGCTGCCGCTGTCCGAGGCGGTGCGTGCATCACTCGACTGCTACCAGCTGTACTACCTGCTCGCCCACGTCGTCATGTTTGGCCGCAGCTACCTGCAGGGCGTGGACGGCGTGCTGCGCCGGACGTCGTAGCGCCCAAGGCTTGGCTGCGGCGGGGCTAGAGCTTGTTGAGTGTGCGGGTGTTCAGCGGCAGCGCGGGGCTGGCTGGAATCGCCACGTCCGTGCCGCTCACCACGGCCGCACCCTGCTGGAACACCGAGGTGTCGCCGACCTGCAGGCCGTTGTCGATGGTGGTGTTGTTGCTGATGGTCGCGGCCACACCGTCAAGCACGACGCCTGCGCGGTCGGAGTTGATGATGGTGTTGTTGGTCAGGGTGGCCGTGCCGCCGACCCCGGCGCGGTTGGCCACGACAATGCCATCGCCAGCCATGACTCCGGCTCCTGTGATGTCGATCAAGATGCCGTCGGCGGGATTGCGGCCGGTGATGCCGGCGCCGGTGATGTCGATCAAGATGCCGTCTCTGAAGCCGGCACCAGTGATGTCGATCAGAATCCCGTCGACCGCCATGCTTGCGACGTCCATTGCGAAGATCGCGCTGTTCTGGTTGTTCTGGAAGACGGAGTCCACGACGACCAAACCAGCGCCATTCTGGGCGTGAACGCCGCGTCCCAGCCCGGTGCTGCCTAGGATCTTGGTGTCGGACACCGTCAGTCGGGTGGCGACCAGGTCCGAGCCGTCCACAAATACGCCGGCTTGGTTGGCTCCCTTGATGGAGACATCGGTGAGCGAGACGCCACTATTGCCCTGAACGCTGATGCCGCGTCCCAGGCCATCAAAGTCGGCTTTCATGTCCATTATGGTCACGTTCGCCAGGTCCGCTGTGCTTGTCGACTCAACGGCCACACCCGCCCGGTAGCTCTTGGACACCAGGAGGCTCTCGCCGGTGAAGTCGCCGCCGTTTCGCACGCGGATGGTCTCGATGCCACCTTCGAGCGCCAGGGAGCGCACGGTGACTTCGGCTGCCGACACGTCCAGGACCGGCGCGGCCGCTGATGCCAGGAGGACGGTCTCGCTTTGGCTGCAACCCTCGATGATGAGGGAGCCGGTAGCTGTAACTTCGGTGATGGCTACGTTCGTGGCGAAGGTGCCTGGACCCATGGCGATGTAGCGCTTCTTGCCGGATCGGTCATCGTCATCGTCATCATCATCATCATCATCATCATCATCATCATCGTCATCATCATCGTCATCGTCGTCATCATCCGAGCCGCCGTCATCGTCGTCGTCGTCGTCGTCGTCCAGCGAAGCGAGGGCGGCGTCCAGGCTGGCGAAGGGACGGCGGTTGCTGCCGGTTCCGGTCAGGTCGTTGCCGTCGGCTCGGACGTGCACGGCCCGGCGTGGGTGCGAGATGCCTCCCCAGCCCTTGTCGGCAGCGTGCCCCGTTCCAGCACATGTGCCCCGGTAGCCGCGGCCATTCCATTCGCGGGCCTCGGCGTCTTCGTCGACGGTGTGCTCGAACTGCAGGGGTTGGGCGCACCCAGTGAAGGCGGTCAGCGCGATTGCGAGCAGTGTGTGGCGAGTGCTGATCACGAGTGCCTTCCTTCCTCTGCCTTCATTGTGTCGCCTTGTCAGGGTCGTGTCAAGACAACCAACCGGAGGTGTAAGAGTGGTGTAAGTGGCCACACAGGCGCGTCTGCCTACCACCGGACGTATGTCGCCGGCATGTTTGGAGGCGATCAGATGTACGACCCTTAGTTCCGGTCGAGGACCTGGGTGCTCAACGGCAGGGCCGGAGCGACGTTGACCACGGAGTCAGTGCCCGTGCTCTTCGCGTTGTTCTGCTTGAAGACCGAGCTGCCGCGGAACTCGAGGCGGTTGTCGATCGTCGTGTTGTTGTTGACTTCGGCATCGACGCCGTCGAGCAGGATGCCTGCACGGTCCGAGTTGATGATCGTGTTGTTCGTCAGGGTCACATCGCCGAATTCGTCGCCGACCACCACGATGCCGTCACCGGTGATGCCGGCTCCAGTGATGTCGATGAGGATGCCATCGAAGATGCCAGCACCGGTGATGTCGATGAGGATGTTGTCGGGATTGCCGATGCCAGCACCGGTGATGTCGATGAGGATGCCGTCGATGTACAGGCTGCTCAGATCAGACGCGAAGATAGCGCTGTCTAGATTTCGCAGGAAACTCGAGTTGATGACAGTCAGCGAAGAATAGTTTTGAGCATGAATACCGCGGCCCATGTTCTCTTCGCCGACGGCTTCGGTGTCGCGGACCAGCACTCGGTTGGCAACGAGGTCAGACGCATCGACGAAGATCGCGGTTTCGTTCGCGTTCTTGATCTGCGTCTTGTACATCGACGCTGAACTGTCGCCCTGGACGGTCACGCCTCGACCAAAACCATCGGCATCGGGCCGTGGGTTGCGGATTCGAACATCGGCAAGGTCTGCGGTACTGACGTCTTCGACCGCCACGGCCGCTCGGGTGCTGCGCGTGATGACGAGGTGTTCGCCAACGAAGTTGCCGCCCATGGTGGCGTGCACAGTCTGCACGCCCTTGTCGAGCTTGAGCGTGGTGGCCTTGAGGTCGACGCCCATCAGCTGAATGACGGCGTTGTCGGAGTCTGTGGTGAGCGTTGTCTCGTCCGTGCTGCAACCCTGCAGGACCA
>Ga0114932_10001887_pt1 | contig 23015 bp, 20 predicted proteins | sample 2SBtaG_2_FD_87286 | JGI IMG/M metagenome (GOLD analysis project Ga0114932, IMG submission 87286) | Deep subsurface microbial communities from Kolumbo volcano to uncover new lineages of life (NeLLi) - 2SBTROV12_ACTIVE470 metaG | ecosystem: Environmental > Aquatic > Marine > Volcanic ...
ACCTCTATTGCGCGGCCGCTCATTTCAAAGCGGCTGGTGAAAATTGCGGCGCAAACCGGCGCGGATGCAGTGGCGCATGGGGCCACCGGCAAAGGCAATGACCAAGTGCGGTTCGAACTGGCCGCCTATGCGCTTAACCCGGATATCAAGGTCATCGCCCCTTGGCGCGAATGGGATCTGTCAAGCCGCAGCAAGCTGATCGCCTTTGCAGAAGAAAACCAAATCCCGATCGTGAAAGACAAACGCGGCGAGGCACCCTTTAGCGTGGATGCCAACCTGCTGCACACCTCATCCGAGGGCAAAGTACTGGAAGACCCCGCCGTTGAAGCGCCCGATTATGTCTATCAGCGCACTGCCCACCCCGAGGATGCGCCGGACGTGCCGGAATACATTGAAATCACGTATGAAAACGGCGACCCTGTCGCGATTGACGGCAAGGCGCATTCCCCTGCCGAACTGCTGACGGCGCTGAATGAACTTGGCGGCAGGCACGGGGTCGGGCGGCTTGATCTGGTCGAGGGACGGTTTGTGGGGATGAAATCGCGGGGGGTTTATGAGACCCCCGGCGGCACCATCATGCTGGAGGCGCATCGCGGCATCGAATCCCTGACGCTGGATCGCGGCGCGGCGCATCTCAAGGACGAACTGATGCCGAAATATGCCGAACTGATCTACAACGGATTCTGGTTCAGCCCCGAGCGCGAAATGTTGCAGGCGCTGATCGACAATCGCAGGAACATGTAAACGGAACGGTGCGCCTGAAGCTGTACAAGGGTTCGGTCCGGACGGTGGGGCGCTGGTCGCCGGAATCGCTATATTCCGAGCAGCATGTGACGTTCGAAGACGACGCGGGTGCTTATGATCAGAAGGACGCCGCCGGATTCATCAAGATCAACGCGCTGAGGCTGCGCCTGCTGGCGATGCGGGATCGCAGGCGCAAGGGCTGAGCGGTCGGCGGGGATTTGCGATTTTGCAACAACGCCACCGATTCCCGGAATAGCCACGTGATTTTGGGCCAAATTGGCGGAAATACAGCGTATTGTTGCGGCGGATCAGGCGACCCGGCGTCTAACGAGGTTGTCAGCCCGTCATAGCAGTACCGGTGGTTGCGAGGCACACCATGCCGTCAAGAACGTTCACGATCTACGAAGTTCCGGACACCTATGTAAGTTTCGGGACCGATCCGACCATCTCGGGCATTTTTTCGATGACGATCTCGGACGACGACGGTTCCATCCAGGCGACCGCGGCGCTGGACCCGGGGGCCGCGCAGGTCATCACGTTTGATGGTGGTCCGGTGAACAGCTACCAGTTCTTTTATGACGACAACATCGACATCAACGGCAGCACCGAGACAATCCGGACATTTCAGTTGGATATCGGTGGCGTAACGCGGTCTTTCGTGATGAGCGATACAGGTTCGTCGATACCGGGTGCCGCTGTCGGCGATGGCTTTACCCTCAATTCCTACGCCGGATATACCGCGCTGCCCTATGCCAGCCTTCCCTGTTTCGCGCAGGGTTCGCGGATTGAAACCGATCGCGGCGAGCAACCCATCGAAACCCTGTGCGTCGGCGATCTGGTGCGCACCAAGGACCATGGATACCAGCCGATCCGCTGGGTCGGCAATTCCCGACTTTCGGTGCGCGACTTGCTGGCGCAACCGCATCTGAGGCCGGTCAGAATTGTCGCGGGCGCGTTCGGGGAAAACCTGCCGGCCCGCGATTTGAGGGTTTCGCCGCAACATCGCCTGTTGCTGGACGGGTGGGAAGTTGAATTGCATTTCGGGCTGGATCAGGTTCTGGCCGCGGCCAAATCGCTGACCGGCCGACCCGGCGTCGGGGTGGATCACGCGTGCCGTGCCGTCGAATATTTTCACGTCATGTTTGACCAGCACCAGGTCATCTATAGCGAAGGCCTGGCAACCGAGAGCTTTCTGGTTGGCGAAACCATCCGCGAAGGCATGGATCGCGCGCAACGAGACGAATTGCTGGAATTGTTTCCTGAACTTGCCGCCAGGGCCGCAAGCGTTGCCGAAATTCCGGCCCGTCCGGTTCTGCGGAATTTCGAGGCGACGGTTTTCGCGGGCCCCGCCGCCTGACGCCCCCACTTTCGACATCAGATTCGGTGGCGCAGCATTCGGTGATAATGGCGTTCCGCCTGTTCGCACACTCCGCGCAGCGCCGGCGCGATTTCCGGCAAATCCCCCTCTGATCCGGCGAAACCGGTCGACCTGTGCACGGACCCGTACCAATGTTGGCCCCAGATGCCGTCGCCGGATTTTGCGCCTTGGGGCCAGTGCAGCATGGCCGGATCAAACGTCAAACCGATTGCCGAACATAATGCGCGAAGCTGCCCCCTCGGGTCGGCCCGGACGTCAAAGCTGTCGAGAACGGGCGGTGCGGAGCCGTCTTTCTGGCATATCTGGTCAAACAGCTCGGCCTGCTGGCGGAAACCGATATCGTCCAGAGTGGGGTTATCGCGTTTCGCCGCGTAGCTGGCGATCACGCGAGCCGGATGACGGATCAGAAAGACGTTGGTACAATCGGCGATCCACGATCGGTCGAATTCCGGGATCATGTGCTGGGTCATGTGTTTCAGGTAGAAAACCGGTTTGGCACCGGGGACCGGACCCATACATCGGGCGATTACCTTCGCCGGGTCGATCTGTCCGGTCGCAATGATCCGGGCCCGCATCGGGTGGTTCAGACCCGTGGCGTGCAGATAGGCGGCATAGAACGGTTCATCCCAGACCGTGCAATCGGCGCGATTGCCGAACGCGTACATCATGGCTGTCGAAAGGTTGCGCGGCCCGGACCACATGGCGATCCTCATGCGGTTTCCCGGCGGATCAGGCCGGCATAAAGTTCGCGTATTCGGCTGGTAACCGGCCCCGCGCCGCCGTCGCCAACAGGCCGCCCGTCGATTTCGTCAACCGGGGTCTGCGCGCCGAACGTGCCGGTCAGAAACGCCTCGTCCGCGCCATAGGTATCCACCAGCGAGAAATTGCGCTCGGCAACGATGATCCCGTCTGCACGGCACAGATCGATCACCTTTTGCCGGGTGATCCCGTTCATGCAGTAATCACCGGTCGAGGTCCAGACGGCACCCTTGCGCACGATGAAGAAGTTGCAGGCGTTGGTGGTATTCACGAAACCATGGATGTCCAGCATCAACGCCTCGTCGGCACCGGCCTTTTCGGCAGCGATGCAGGCAAGGATGCAGTTCAGTTTGGAATGCGAATTCAGTTTCGCATCCTGCGTCATCGGCAGGCCGCGAATATGGGGCACGGTGGCCAGGCGGATCGGACGCGCCTCTGCGGGGCGCGAATGCTCCATGATGATGACCATCGTCGGACCGGTCGTGGAAAGCGACGGATGCTGAAACGGCTTGTCCTTGACGCCGCGCGTCAGCATCAGCCGCGCGTGCACGTCGGTATGCATGTCGTTGGCGGCGCGGGTCGCCTCCAGCGCATCCGCGACGCCTGATCTGTCCATCCCCGGATCAAGATCGATGGCCCTGGCCGCTTCGAAAAGCCGGTCGAGATGCTCGTCCAGAAAGGCCCATTTGCCGTGATAAAGCCGCATCCCCTCCCACACGCCGTCGCCCAGCATGAAGCCGCTGTCGTAAACCGACACAAGCGCCTGATTCCGTGGGACGACCTTGCCGTTGACGTAGATGCGGATATCCGCATTTCGGGCATCGTCCCTGGCCTGGTGGGTGGTGATGTTGTCTGGCATATTCTGCTCCGTCAGTTGCGAAACACCGGGGATCGTCCGCTGACCCTAGGCTGCGGGTTCGACAAGTCCAAGGGATATTGGTGCCTCAAACATCCGTGAACTCACGCCCATTTCAATTGCGTTTCAGTACGGTCGCGTCGAAGATTCCGCCAGAATGAAAGGGTCGGCCCATGTCACGTCTGAAACCACTGCTTCTGTTCATCGCCATCCTGTTCGGACTGGCCCTGCAATTGGGGGCCGCGCAGGCCCGGGATATTCAGACGGCGATTTTCGCGGGCGGTTGTTTCTGGTGCGTCGAGGCGGATTTCGACAAGGTCAGGGGCGTGCGCGAGACGACCTCGGGTTACACCGGCGGAACGCTCGTCAACCCGACGTACAAACAGGTCAGCAAAGGCGGCACCGGGCATTACGAAGCGGTCAGGGTCATGTTTGACGCCGACGTGATCTCGTACCGCGAATTGGTCGATATCTTCTGGCGCAGCGTCGATCCGCTGGATGCGGGTGGGCAATTCTGCGACCGGGGCGCCAGCTACCGCACGGCGGTGTTCGTGACGGGCGCCAAGCAGCGCAAGGCCGCAGAGGCTTCCAAAGCGGCGGCCGACGCAGCGATCCCCGGGCGGATCGTCACGCCGGTTCTGAACGCGAGCGCGTTTTACGAGGCCGAGGAACGGCACCAGAACTATTATAAGGGCAAGCACCGCGTGATCACGCGTTTTGGCGTGATCCGGCAATCCAAAGCCTACAAGAACTATCGCAAAGCCTGCGGACGCGACGCAAGGGTGCGCGAAATCTGGGGCGACGCGGCGATTTTCGCGGGAATGTGAACACACAAACCGACCGCGAGAGTCCGCCGCTATACCACTCGACCCGTTGGCTGACCTTTCATTATTACCCGGCGCAGGCGTCCCGGCGGGTTTTATCCCTGACGCCGACAGAGCCGCGCATCGACGGCCCGTGGTGCGGCGAGCGGGCGCAAGTGACGGGCACTTTATCCGGGCAAAACCTGCGCGACCCGAACAGGCTGCACCCGCCGCGCGGAACGTGGTTCGGGTATTTAGTTGATCGGCTTGAAACTGTGTCTTGCTGCGGTCGCTCAGACGAAATTGTAGGCGTTGTTGATCAGGACGCGTTGCAACGCATAAAGCCCGATCAGAAAGATGAGGGGCGCAATGTCGATGCCGCCAAGATCCGGCAGATAGCGGCGGATCCGCGAATAGACCGGTTCCAGCAACCGGTTGATGCCATACCAAAGCTGCGCGACCAGCGGCTGGCGCAGGTTCAGCACCTGAAAATTGATCAGCCAGCTCATGATGATATGAGCAATGACGATGAACCATGCAATATTGACGATCATCAGCAGGGTTTGGATCAACGAAAGCATGGTGGCGACCTTGGGTAAGATATGAATTCCGCACAGACCTAATCAGCTTGCCGCAAATTCGCAAGCCCACCGGCGTTTCGCGACGTCTGTCTTGTGCTTGGAACAAATGTCGCGCAATGAGGCCGCCACGAAATCTGAGGTCTGCGATGTATCCGATCATTCGTTTCGCCAAGGACATGGCGGTCAGCGCGCGTGCTGAAAAGCTGCTGCCGGGTGCGGTTCACGTGTCGCACCATATCTGCTGGCCTTGGGATATCGATCTGTGGATGGAGCTGAACAACGGCCGGACGCTGACGCTTTACGATCTGGGGCGGTTGCCGATGGCGTTGCGATCCGGGATGGTTTCGGCGGTCGCCCGAAATGGCTGGGGCATGGCGGTGGCCGGTGCCTCGATCCGGTATCGCCGCCGGGTGCGGATGTTCCACCGCGTCACGATGCAGAGCGCGATACTGGGCTGGGATGCGCGGTTTTTCTATTTTCAGCAAAGCATGTGGCGCAAGGGCGAGGCGACCTCGTCGATATTGCTCAGGATGGCGGTGACCGGTGACACCGGTATCGTCGCACCGGCCAAGGTGGCAAACGCCCTTGACTGGCCCGGGGATTCGCCCAAATTGCCGGATTACGCCATCGCATGGATCAATGCCGAGGCGCTGCGCCCGTGGCCACCGGAAATCTGACCCGAATTTCCTTGCCCAGTTGGGGCGAAACCTGTCTTATTCGCTCAAATCAAAGTGGACAGGATGGAATCGGGCATGGCCGAAGTGACGCATAAAAGGAAAATCTGGGGCTGGATGATCTTTGACTGGGCCAGCCAACCCTACAACACACTGCTTTTGACGTTCATCTTCGGCCCTTATTTCGCCCAGACCGTCAGCGACATGTTCATCGGCGGCGGTATGGAGACCGAGGCCGCTCGGGCGCATACTCAGGCCCTGTGGGCGTGGGGGCTGACGATTTCCGGCCTGATCATCGCATTTTCCGCACCCATATTGGGCGCGATGGCCGACAATTCAGGGCGGAGAATGCCGTGGATATGGTTCTTTTCGGCGCTTTATGTCGCCGGTTCGGGGCTTTTGTGGTGGGCCTATCCCGATGGCTCGAATTACTTCTATGTTCTGGTCGTTTTTGGCATCGGTTTCATCGGGATGGAATTCGCGACGATCTTCACCAACTCGATGTTGCCTGATCTGGGCACAAAAGAAGAGGTCGGCAAGATTTCCGGTTCCGGCTTCGCCATGGGGTACTGGGGCGGCGTGCTGGCGTTGTTCGCCATGCTGCTTCTAATCGCGGATGACGGAACCACCGGCAAGACGCTGATCGGGCTTGATCCGCTTTTCGGCCTGTTCGACGCCGCCCAGCGTGAAGGCACCCGTTTCGTCGGACCGTTCACCGCGATCTGGTATATCGTTTCCATGGTGCTGTTTTTCATGTGGGTGCGTGAAAAACCGCGCCCCATTTCTGGTTCGACAATCGGCTCGGCTTTGCGCAACCTCGGCAATACGCTGAAATCGTTGCCGCAACGGTCCAGTCTTTTTGCCTATCTCGGCTCATCGCTGTTTTATCGTGACGCGCTGAACGGGGTTTACACGTTCGGTGGCATCTATGCGGCGTTCGTTCTGGAATGGGGGATCACCCTGATCGGTATCTTCGGCATAATCGCGGCAATTTCCGCGGCGGTATTTTCCTGGATTGGCGGTCTTGCCGACCGGCGTTATGGGCCGAAACCGGTCATTGTCGTTTGCGTGTTCATCCTGATCGGTGTTTGCACCACGATCCTGAACATGACCCAGACCCGCTTTTTCGGCGCGGCACTGCCCGAAGGTTCGGCTTTGCCAACGCAGATATTCTTTGTCTGTGGCGCGATCATCGGTGCGGCGGGCGGGGCATTGCAGGCGTCGTCGCGCTCGTTGATGGTGCGCCATGCGCATCCGGACCGCCCGACCGAGGCGTTCGGTCTTTATGCGCTTTCCGGCAAATCCACCGCCTTTCTTGCGCCGATGCTGATCGCGCTTGCGACAACCATCACCGGATCGGCCCGTCTGGGCGTTTCGCCGTTGGTCGGCCTGTTCATCATCGCGTTGATCCTGTTGATCTGGGTGCGGCCGGAAGGCGACCCAGTGACGGCATGAACAAGGGCTCGATCCTGCGGGTATTGCTGTTGGCGGCTCTGTCGCTGTCGCTGCTTTCGGCGACCAGCCACGTAAAGAAAAAGAAAAGCGATCCGCTGGCCAATCGATTGTTCGGGGCGCAGAAAGCGGCATCGCATCAGGAATCCGAGGTTTTCGGATTTTATTCGCGTGGCTGTCTGGCCGGCGCCGTGCAGTTGCCGGAGACCGGGCCGACTTGGCAGGCGATGCGGCTGAGCCGCAACCGGAACTGGGCGCATCCATCAATGATCGCCTTCATCAAGAAGTTGAGCGTCGAGGCAACCCGTCAAGGCTGGGCCGGCCTTTATATCGGCGATATCGCACAACCGCGCGGTGGGCCGATGACGTCCAGCCACCAGTCGCATCAATCGGGGCTGGACGCGGATATCTGGATGTTGCCCCCCAAGCGTCTGAATCTGAGCCGTGCCGCGCGGGAAAGCCTTTCGTCGATTTCCGTGCGTACCGACGATCAGCGCCGCGTCAATGCGAACTGGACGCCTGCCCATATGGCGATACTGAAGGCCGCCGCCAGAGACCCAAACGTCGAACGGATATTCGTGGCGGCAGCCGTCAAGATCGACATGTGCGCCAAGGCCGGCACCGACCGGCGGTGGCTGTCGAAAATCCGCCCGCTTTCGGGGCACAATTTCCATTTCCATGTCCGCCTGAAATGCCCGAAAGGATCGCCGCGCTGCGTGAAACAGACCCCGGTGCACAAGATTTCCAAGGGCGATGGTTGCGACAAAAGCCTTCAGTGGTGGGTGACGGACTATCTGGTGCCGCCAAAGACGACCGGCAAGAAGAAGGTCCCCAAGAAGAACCCGAAACCGCGCCCGCGCCGCGCGCGTGAAATGATCATGGCAGATTTGCCGCGCCAATGCGCAGCGGTGCTGACGTCGGAATGAAAGCGATATTTGCAGCCGCGTTTTGCTGTTTTTCGACATTGGCGGATGCTGGCGAACTTGAATTTTCCAGCCGCTATGTCTGGCACGGAATCGCCGCTGAATTCGGCGGATTTTCCGGCATCGAGGTCACCCCCGATGGCGCCCGGTTCACGGTAATTTCCGATCGGGGAACCTATGCAACCGGGGAATTCATTCGCAACGAAGGAAAGATCGGCTCGGTCGTCACGTTACCGATCCGCCCGCTGAAAGGCATCGGTGGCGAACCGGTTGTCGGCCGCAATGCCGATGCCGAGGGTTTGGCGACCGACGATGCGGGCCGAATGTTCGTGTCGTTTGAGGGCAACCATCGGGTCTTGCGCTATATACGCGACGGTGAAGACGTGTCGCGGCTGAAACCGCACCCGGATTTCGCGGCATTGCAAAACAATTCCGCGCTCGAAGCGCTGGCGATCGACGCGAACGGGGTGCTTTACAGCTTGCCGGAACGCTCTGGCGCATGGGAAGTGCCATTTCCGGTCTATCGGCGAACAAGAGACGATTGGGACAAGAAACTGACGATTCCGCGCCGCGGAAAATTCCTGCCCGTGGGAGCCGATTTCGGCCCCGACGGGCGATTTTATCTGCTCGAGCGTGATTTTGTCTGGTACCGCGGATTTGCGACCCGTGTGCGCCGATTCGAACTGGGCCCGGACGGATTTGGCGGCGAGGAAACGCTTTTGACAACGCCGTTCGGCAAGCACGACAATCTGGAAGGCATCGCCGTCTGGACCAACGCGGCAGGATCAACGCGGATTACGATGATTTCCGACGATAATTTCCTGCCGGTTCAGGTCACCGAATTCGTGGAATATGAACTGGTCGGCGATTAGGGTTTTCACGGAAACTCCGGATCACCAATCGCCCAAACGGCCCGCACGGGTCTTCAGTATCGGTCGAAACGTGTCCCATCGCGAGCGCGCAGAAATCTGTCGTCCACGCATATTTTTCACCCGAAACGTGACGGATTTTCATGCGGATGTTTGGTGTCATTGCCAAACGCCGGGTGCTTGCCGAACTAGTTGACGGCGGCTTGAAACCCGCCCACCATAAAGTGACTAAAATATTTTAGTCACTTTACCGTCCTTCAGACAACGCGTTGATATTTACCATTAAACCGCCGAAATGACGTTGCTCAAGAATTGGAATCCGCGCGCGTTCGGCACCGGATTTTCTGGGGAAGGGGTGGCCGTGGAAGCACGCCACAGGGCGACGGCGACCTGCCAGCGATCAGGTCGGCGCGCGCCCGAACGGGACATTGGAACCCAGCGATGCGAAGACCTCGCGCCGGTTCCGACCAGCGAACCGTGGCGGCTAGTTTTCCGCCTGCCTCAAGGCCGACATCGCTTCGTGGGCCGTTTCAACGAACGTGATCAGATCGAGATCGGCCCGCCCAATGGTTCCGGCGTCGGCCAGTGCCTGCCAATTGATGATTTCGTGCCAGAAATCCCGCCCGAACAATATGACCGGGACCGGATCCATCCGTTTGGTCTGGATCAGGGTCAGGGTCTCGAACAACTCGTCCAGCGTGCCAAACCCGCCGGGAAACACCACCACGGCCTTGGCCCGCATCAGAAAATGCATCTTGCGGACGGCGAAATAGTGGAAGTTGAAACAAAGTTCGGGCGTGGCATAGCGGTTCGGCGCCTGTTCATGCGGCAGAACGATATTAAGCGAAATCGACCGCCCGCCGGCCTCTGCGGCGCCGCGGTTCCCGGCCTCCATCACTCCAGGCCCGCCGCCTGTGACGATGACATCATGACGGCCGTCACCTTCAAGGCTTCGCAGCGTGCAAAGCTGCGCGAAGGCCTGCGCCTCGCCGTAGTATTTCGAAAGATCGGCCAGTGTCGGCGTCGCTGCGGTCGCGCGGTTGTCCGGATCCGGAATTCGCGCACCGCCAAACAGAACGATGGTGCTTTGGATACCCTGTTCTTCCAGCACCATTTCGGTCTTCAACAGTTCAAGCTGCAATCGCACCGGGCGCAGTTCATCGCGACACAGGAAATCCGGGTCGTTGAACGCCAGCCTGTAGGTGGACGCGCGGGTCTGCGGCGTTTCCGGCGAATCCTGAAACTTCCGGATGTCCGTACGCGCGTCGGGGAACCTTCGCGACTTGGCCTGTTCGTTCATTTTCGTGCTCCTGTCGCGTCCCGAGGGGTTGGGGCTGCCTGTCCATTGCGCGGCCTGATCGAACGATCTATAGGCTGCGGTCGAAACTGACCAGTCACTTGTTGGAGACACGCCGATGTCAAACGCTCAACTCGAAAGCGCGATTGAATCCGCATGGGCGGATCGCGATGCGATCACGCCCGCGACCAGCGGCGCAACCCGCAAGGCGATCGAGGACACGCTGAACGCGCTCGATCACGGCACGTTGCGGGTGGCCGAGAAACAGGAAGACGGCGATTGGCATGTGAACCAGTGGGCCAAGAAGGCGGTGCTGCTGTCGTTCCGGCTGAACGACATGGCAATTATCGAAGGCGGGCCGGACAATGCCGGTTGGTGGGACAAGGTGCCCAGCAAATTCGACGGCTGGAGCGAAAACCGCTGGCGGGATGCCGGGTTTCGCGCGGTACCCGGTTCTATCGTGCGGCGTTCGGCCTATATCGCGCGCGGCGTGGTTCTGATGCCGTCCTTCGTCAATATCGGTGCCTATGTCGACGAGGGTTCGATGGTGGATGGCTGGTCCACGGTGGGCTCCTGCGCCCAGATCGGCAAGAATGTGCACCTGTCGGGCGGCGTCGGCATCGGCGGGGTGCTGGAACCGATGCAGGCGGGTCCCACGATCATCGAAGACAATTGCTTTATCGGCGCGCGGTCCGAGGTAGTCGAAGGGTGCATCGTGCGCGAAGGCTCGGTTCTGGGCATGGGGGTATTCATCGGCCAGTCAACCAAGATCGTCGACCGCGAAACCGGCGAAGTCATGTATGGCGAGGTGCCGGCAGGCTCGGTGGTCGTGGCCGGTTCGATGCCGACCAGGAACAATGTCAGCCTCTATTGCGCGGTGATCGTGAAAAAGGTTGACGCACGGACCCGGTCGAAGACGTCGATCAACGAGCTGTTGCGAGACTGACGGGCCACAGCCAGGAAAAATAATTCCGACCCAATTTGATCCAGATCAAAGTGGACCATGCGCGCGTTTGGTAGGTTTCTGACGGGCCGGAAAAGGTCCCGGCCCAGAAACATCCAAGCGGAGAAAAGACAATGAAAACTCTGGTTACAATTCTGGCGTCCGGCCTCGTGGCGCTTGGTTCTATCGCCAGCGCCGAAGGGGATCTTACGCGGGCGGACATTCAGAAAGTCGTGTTGGAAATGGGCAGCAACGATGACGGCATGTATTTTGCGCCGAACACGTTCAAGTTCGAAACCGGGCGTGCATATGACCTGGTTCTGGTCAACGTCGATGCCATCAAGCACGAACTGTCGATCGGCGAAATGGCGGAAAGAATCTTTACCCGCAAGCTGGAAGTCAAATCCGCCGACGGTGAAACGCTCATCGAGGTCAAGGGCCGGATCACCGAGGTCGAGGTTGGTGCGAACCAAACGGTTGAATGGTTCTTTGTGCCGGTCCAAACCATGGAACCTTCGGCGATCACCTGTGAAATCCCCGGGCACAAAGAAGCCGGGATGCATGGCACCGCCGAAATCTTCTGAGCGAAGCCGCGGCATCGGCAAAGCTGTTCTGGCGCGCGCCCTGCCCCCCATGCTATGGCGGACCCATCTTCCAAGGTGGGTCCAGCCATGGCCGGAAAAAGAGCGGAGCATCAGGTCTTTACACTTCTTGTCGAGGTCGGTCGCAACCCGGCGGACGGCCTGCCGGACAATGCGACGGGCGCTGCGATGATGTGCTATGCCTCGGGCGTCGACGAGGCCGAGGCGGTGCGCGAAACCGTGGCGATCCTGAAACGCGCCGACATGGCACCGTTGGATGTAAGCGGTTACGGCACATTGCAGGAGCGGCTGGACGAAGGCCACGATATTGCACCGGATGAACGCGACCTGATGGAACGCGCCCGCGCCGAAAACGCGGTAATCGTTGCCCAGGTCACGCCGTTTTTCGACGAAAGCCCCTGACCCGGTTCCAGGTTTCGTTCGGATCGGTACGTGGCGCAACTCTTGCGGGGCCCGTGTGGATTGCCGGGCGGCCCACAAGGCATTCCCACAGATGCACTGGCCCAAAACCACCCGACCAATCCTATGGACCGGTAGCAACCGCCGTTGTCGGTCATCACACGGTCCACGGTGATGCCCGGTTTTCGGTAGACGACCCGACCAGTGGATTGGGTTGCTTGCCGGGCGTCCCCGGTTTGTGGCGGCGGCTTTCACGCTGAAGTCGGGTTTCGGCAATTGCCCGTGGCGTCAAAAGTGGTACGCGCTTTCGCCGTGGCTGGCCTGATCAAGGCCCTGACGTTCGGCGTCGCGGTTCACACGCAAGCCCATCGCCAGGTCGATTGCCTTGAACAGCACGAAACTGACGGCCCCGCACCAGACGACCGTGATGGCCACCGCCTGAATCTGGATCAGCGTCTGCCCGGCCATCGCGTAGTCTGCGCCACCAGTGCCGCCCAGTGCCGGTGCCGTGAAAATTCCGGTGCCCACCGCGCCGATAATGCCGCCGATGCCGTGGATGCCGAACACGTCAAGGCTGTCATCGTACCCGAAACGGTTCTTGACCACGCCAACAAAGACATAACAACCGCCCGACGCCAGCGCGCCCAGAACGATGGCGCCGACCGGGCCGACGGAACCTGCCGCAGGCGTCACCGCAACCAGACCGGCAATCATGCCCGAGGCCGCGCCCAGCATCGAGGCCTTGCCGCGCGTCACCCCCTCGATCGCGGCCCACGCCAGAATCGCCCCTGCCGTCGCGGTGAACGTGTTGATCATCGCCAAAGCCGCGCCGCCATTGGCCTCGAGGTTGGAACCCGCGTTGAACCCGAACCAGCCGACCCACAGAATGCCCGCGCCGACCAGCGTCAGCGTCATCGAATGCGGGGCCAGCATTTCGCGGCCAAACCCGATGCGCGGGCCGATCACCAGCGCGCCGACCAGCGCCGCGACCCCGGCATTGATGTGCACCACCGTGCCGCCCGCGAAGTCGAGCGCCCCGAGATTGAACAGGAACCCGGCCCCGTCCCAGACCATATGCGCGACCGGGAAATAGACCAGCGTCACCCAGAACAGAACGAACACCATCAGCGCCGAGAATTTGATCCTTTCGGCGAATGCGCCGACGATCAGCGCGGGCGTGATGGCGGCAAATGTCATCTGGAACGCGATGAACAAATATTCGGGGATCACCACGCCGTCGGTAAAGGTCGCGGCCATTGATTCCATCGATACTCCGGCCAGAAACAATTTGCCCGGCCCGCCCCAGAACGGGTTTGTGCCGCCGCCAAAGGCGAACGAATACCCCCAGATCACCCATGCGACCATCACCAGGGCGGTAATCATCGTGCATTGCATCAGCACCGACAGCATGTTTTTCGACCGGACCAGACCGCCGTAAAACAGCGCCAGCCCCGGCAGGATCATCAACAGCACCAGCAAGGTGGCGACCAGCATCCAGGCGACATCACCCTTGTCCATGACCGGCCCGGCGGTTTCCTGTGCCGCCGCGGCAGAGGGTGCCGCCATGGCCAGCGCCGCGCCGATCGGGAGTTTTAATTTCCGTATCATTTCAATGCCTTTCGGGATTTTGTTTGCCGGACCGGGTTGTGAATTGTGGGGTTTGGCTTTCGCATCACGCCCGCGCGGGGGTATCTCTTTGCCAATGTGCGACCCTCTGCCCGTGCTGCGCCCCAACAACAGGCGAACGTGGCGGTACCTCAAGGCACCTGCCGCCGGATATCCAAAAAAATGACTCTCTATGCGGGAAAAATAGGCGAAATGGGAAGTGTGCCCAAAGAATGAGCAGAAATGAATTGCAACAATCCGATGACCCGGTCTCTACAATGCGGTCGCAAGAGGGTAATCTGGAAAAAACCAACACGACAGGCCAACCGTCCATGCGCAATTCCGGTGAACCCAAGCCCAGACTGGTGGCACCGAAACGGAATTTTGCATCGTCTCGCAAGAAATCGACGGCAAATCCCAAAAAGCGCAAATCCAGCACCCGCAAGGCGCGCCGGTCGGCAAATGGCGGCAATATCGTTTTTCGCCCGATAGTCTGGATCGTCCGGCAGGTCTGGCGTTTGTTCTGGTGGTTCACCTGGCGGGTGGGCTGGCTGGTGGTGTTGGTTCTCGCGATCTCGACCGGATATTTCTACACGTTCCTGCCGCCCGCCGTCGAACAGGTTGACGGCCGTTCGCGCGGGTCAGTCACGATGCTCGATCGCGACAATGCCGTTTTCGCATGGCGCGGCGAGCAATTCGGCGGGATCATCCGTACCGAAAACATTTCCCCCTATCTCAAGAACGCCGTGGTCGCCACCGAAGACAAACGATTTTACCGCCATTTCGGCATCAGCCCACGCGGCATTGCCAGCGCCATTCGGATCAATCTGCGCGAAGGAAGGGGGCCATTGCAGGGCAACGGCGGCTCGACGATCACGCAGCAGGTGGCCAAGATATTATGTCTGGGTCGGGATTTCGATGCGAACGCCGGTTTGACGGAACGCGAATTTGAATCCGATTGCCGGCAGACGACCATATGGCGCAAGGTCAAGGAGGTGCCGTTCTCGCTGGCGATGGAACTGAAATACAGCAAGGACGAGATCCTGATGATCTACCTGAACCGCGCGTTTCTGGGCGCGGGATCGCAGGGATTCGAGGCGGCCAGCCAACGATATTTCGGAAAGTCCGCGAGTGCCGTCAATCCGGCAGAAAGCGCGTTGCTGGCCGGTTTGCTGGTCGCCCCGTCATATTATGCGCCAACGCGCAATCTGGCCCGGTCGCACGGGCGGGCCGCGGTCATCATCGGGCTGATGGAGGATCAGGGATATCTCACCGCCGCCGAGGCAGCCGAGGCCCGCGCAAACCCCGCGGAATTGTCCGAGGCCGCCCAGGCACGCGCCGGCGGCTATTTTGCCGATTGGGTGATGGACAGCGGGCCGTCCTTTCTGACCCGATCCACGACCGAAGATGTGGTGATCCGCACCACGTTCGATGCGGACATTCAACAGGCTACCGAAGAGGCGTTGGCCACAGTCTTTGAAGAAAAGGTCAAAAAGGGCTCGCTTGCCCAGGCCGCCATAGTGGTGATGTCGGCGGATGGCGCGGTCCGCGCGATGGTTGGCGGGCGAAAAAATCAGGTCGCCGGTCAGTTCAACCGCGCGACTCAGGCGCTCAGGCAGACCGGATCGTCGTTCAAACCCTTCGTTTACGCGGCAGCGCTGGAGCTTGGCTATCGTTTTGACACGATTGTCGAGGACGCCCCCCTTACCATCGACATTCCGGGTTCGGGCCCTTGGTCACCGAAAAACTATTCCGGCAAATTCCGGGGCCAGATTACCCTGACCGAGGCGCTGGCCTATTCCGTCAACACCGCCGCGGTGCGCGTCAGCGAAGATGTGGGCCGCGATGCGGTGCGGCTTGTGGCGCGGGATTTCGGCATTCGGGGCAATCTGGCTCAGGGCCCGGCGCTGGCACTGGGGGCAAGTGAATCCACGTTATTGGAAATGACGGGTGCGTATGCGGGCATCCTGAATGGCGGCACCAGCGTCACGCCCTACGGGTTGATCGAATTGTCGCTGCAAGGCGAAAGCACGCCATTGATGGGAAAATCCGGCGGCATGGGTGAACGCGTGATCAGCGAAAGTGCCGCGCGGCAACTGGTCTACATGATGAATCAGGTCACCGAAATCGGATCGGGCCGGCGCGCCCAGTTGCCAGATCGCAAAATCGCTGCCAAGACCGGCACGACGCAGGGCGCCCGGGATGCGTGGTTCATCGGGTTTTCGGCGGATTACGTTGCGGCGGTCTGGATGGGGTATGACGATAATTCCAAGCTTTCCGGGGTGACCGGGGGCGGGCTGCCTGCCGAAATATGGCGCGAAACCATGCTGCGCATCCACGCCGACCTGCCGCCCCGAGCCCTGCCGATGATCGACCCGGTTGCCGAGGCCACGCCGCGCGCCGATGACCAGCCCCGCCGCAAGCGCCGCAAGGATGCGGCGCAAAGTATTCTGGACGAAGTTCTGGGGGCGATCTTCGGACGTCGGCAATAGCAGGCAACCAAATTCGGATGACCGCGCGTTGAAGCCCATTGATGCGGAATCGTTGGTCTCCCGTCCGTGCGGCACAGTTTGCCGCCCACCCGAATAACCGAACCAATTCATGCAGTGGGTGCGGCCTTGAATTCGTTGCTCAAGACCTGCCGATCGCGCAGGACCAACGGTACAGGCCCGCCGCGCACCACCGCCCGTCAACACGCGGCTATGTGGGCGTCAAGGATTCAAACCGCCAGGAAGCCTGAAACGTTCAATAGAGAAAGGTCAGTGTTTGGAACCCTTGGTATCACAAATCCGCCAGATCGGCGATCAGGGTTTCCAGGTTGCCATTGCGCCTGTCCAGCATCGCCGCAATTTCCGTGCGCTCGGTGGCAAGAAGGCTGATTCCCTCGATATAGAGGTTGAACATCTTGTTTTGCCCGCTGTGGTCGGAAACCTGCCATTCGACCATGAACGGCGCCTCGCCTTTCAGATGCGCAATCGACGTGACCAGAAAACCGGATTTCACCGCTTTCGCGGCGGTAACCTCGATCTCGCCGCCAATGAGTTCGCGGAACCGCTTACCGTATTTGCGCGATATATATCCCTGGAACGCGCTGGTATATCGCGTGCGCTGACCAGCCGACGCGCTGCGCCATGCAACTCCGAGCGAGAAACGCGCAATGGTCGGCACATCGCCATATTTGGTGAAAACCTTCTCAAAGTCGCGGTACATCGCGTCTTCGGGCTTGCCGGAATTGATGACGACAGAGATGTCGTCCAGCACGCTGGCAATCAGATCTGATGCTTCCTGATCATCCAGCGCCCACGCGGCCGCGGGCAAGATGCCAGCCAAGGGCAGGGTCGCGGCAAATCTCAGAATCGAGCGGCGCGAGAACCACGCATCATTCGGCATACGGGTCTTCAAGATCATCTTCTGTTAACTCCCCGTACAAGACACGCCGACGGCTTTGCAGGTAAAGCAACCGGCTTTGCGCGTAGCTGTCTTCGCTTTCGTACAAAACCGAGTCCACCAGCCCTGAATACCGCCCGCGATCCCCAACCGTGTCAAGAGCCTTGGCAGCGGTTCCGACATAGCGCTGCGGCGCCGGTACCAGGCGGTCAACCGGATCGATCAGAAAATCCACGACCTTGCCGATTGCATCGCGTTCGGTACTGGGGCCGAGCAGCGGCAGTTCAAGATACCGCCCCTCGGGCATGCCCCAGACATACAGCGTCTCACCGAAATCGGAATCCTGCTTTGACAGACCATTCTGGGTCGCGACATCCAAAACCCCGGCAAGGCCGACGGTCGAGTTCATGACGAACCGTGCCGTATTGCTGAACGCTTCTGGCAGGTTCAGTTGCAGCATATCATTCAAAATAACGCCCGGAAGGGACAGGTTCGAGGCGAAATTGCTGATGCCTCTGGAAATCGGGCCACCGCCCTTGCCGCCAACTGCGCCGGACAGCGGCTTCAAAATCGCCTGATCAAGCCGCTTGTTGGCCTCATGGCGCTTGCGGTTCTGAACCTCCAACGGGTCGTTGATGGTGGATATCCGGGGCGCGGGCGCACAGGCAGACAGCCCGATGGCCAAAGCGGCGGGCAGCAGCGCAATTTGTGGTCGCAGACAGATTTTCCTTATGAATTCCAAGGAATACCCCAGTTCTAACTTTCATCTTGCTACATATATTGTCACAAAACGAATCCCAGCTTAATTCCTTGCGCGTGTCAGGCATGTATCATTTTTAACACAAACAGGGTATTCATACGATCGTGGGCAAGTGGAATACAGGGACGTTGGAATTTATTTCGCTTTTTCAAATGCTTGAAGGTTAGCGATGCAGATTGATCAGGGAAGACCCGAATTGCGCAAGGCGTTGCGCACCAGTTGGCGTTTGTTCGCTTCGACCTTCGTTTTCAGCCTTTTCGTGAACGCACTGATGCTGACGGGGCCATTGTTCATGTTGCAGGTTTACGACCGCGTGCTGGGCAGCCGGTCCGAGGAAACGCTGCTGGCATTGGCGTTGCTGGTGGCATTTCTGTATCTGATGATGGGTTTGCTGGACTATGCGCGCGGTCGGGTTCTGGCGCGCGCGGGTGCCACGTTTCAATCGCTGCTCGATCACCGGGTTTTCACGTCTGTCCTGCGCCAGGCCGGGCTGGCCGCAGGACGTCTGGGGCCCAATACCGGACTGCGCGATCTGGAGGCGGTGCAGCGGCTCTTTTCGTCGCCCGCCCTGTTTGCCGTGTTCGACGTCCCGTGGACGCCGGTGTTTTTGCTGGCGATCTTTGTTTTCCACCCGTGGCTGGGCTATCTTGCGGTGACCGGCGGCGGCTTGCTGATCGCGGTCACATTCCTTAATCAGTTGATGACAAAACGCGTGGTCGCCGAGGCGAACATGGCCACGGCGCAGGCCGACAAGCTGTCCGATACCATCCGCGACGAGGCGGAGCTGGTGCAAAGTCTGGGCATGCGCGCGGCAGTATACGACCGCTGGTTAAGCTTGCGGCAATTGTCGCTGCAACGCACGATATCCTCAAGCGACCGCACGGGCACGTTTTCCAGCGCCTCCAAGACCCTGCGCCTGTTTCTGCAATCCGCGATGCTGGGACTGGGTGCGTATCTGGTCTTGCATAATGAAATGACCGCCGGCGCGATGATTGCCGGTTCGATCCTGTTGGGTCGGGCGCTGGCACCGGTGGAGCTGGCGATCGGGCAGTGGCCGATGGTGCTGCGCGCGCAGTTGGGATGGCAGCGGCTATCGGATTTGCTGGCTGTATCGCCTTTTGAAGCGCCGCGCACAACGTTGCCGGTACCGCGCGCCATTCTGGATGTTCAGCAACTTACCGTGATCCCGCCGGGCGACAAACAGGCCTGCCTCAGAATGATGACTTTCCGTCTGGAACCCGGTACGGCACTTGGCGTGATCGGGCAAAGCGGTGCCGGCAAATCGACGCTTGCACGCGCGATCACCGGGGTCTGGCCGGCGGCAGGCGGGAAAATCCGGCTGGATGGCGCAGCGACCGATCATTACGAGCCGGACGTTCTTGGCAGCTATATCGGATATCTGCCGCAGCGCGTCACGCTGTTTGACGGCACCCTCGCGGAAAACATCGCCCGCATGTCGATCCAACCCGACCCGCAGAATGTCGTCGCCGCCGCCAAAAAGGCCGGGGCACATGACATGATCCTGAAAATGCCGGACGGCTACGACACCGAAATCAGCACGCATGGTGGCAGATTGTCCGGCGGACAGATGCAGCGCATCGGGCTGGCGCGGGCCATGTACAATGATCCGGTGCTTCTGGTGCTGGACGAACCGAATTCCAATCTCGATGCCGAGGGATCGAATGCGCTGAATCAGGCGATCCGCGCCACCAAGGCCGCCGGGAATTCCGTGATCATCATGGCGCATCGCCCGGCGGCAATCGCAGAATGCGATTTTCTTCTGGTGATAGACGACGGCATGCGCAAGGCGTTCGGTCCGCGCGATGCGGTCCTGAAGGAACAGGTCCAGAACCATGCGCAGGTCACGCAAGCCATCGGGCCGGAGGGCCGCAAATGAGACCCGTTGCAGGCAACAAAAGCAGCGGTCCGCATGGTGCAGGGGCCCCGATGGTCATCGGCTATCTGGCGCTGGTGCTGCTCGTGGCCGGTTTCGGCGGGTGGAGCGTCACGACCACGATCTCGGGCGCCATCATCGCGCCGGGGCAGATCGAGGTCGAGCAGAACCGGCAGATCGTGCAACACCCCACCGGCGGTGTCGTCGGTGAACTGTTTGTCACGGAAGGTGCCAAGGTCGTCGCCGGGGACGTCGTTCTCAGGCTCGATGATACGGCGCTCAAATCCGAGCTTGCCGTCATCGACAGCCAGTATTTCGAACTGGTTGCCCGGCGCGGGCGGTTGGAGGCCGAACGTGACGACAGCGACCGGATCACCTTTGACGAGATCGTCCAGAGTGCGGCGCGCGAAAAACCGTGGGTCCGCGATCTGGCCGAGGGCCAGCAACGCCTTTTTCGCGCCCGGCTGATGTCGCAACAGCGCGAATCCGAACAGATGGCCGAGCGCAAGGTCCAGATTGCCGCCCAGATCGACGGGCTGGATTCGCAGCGATCGGCGCTGGAAAAACAACTGAAACTGCTTGAGGTCGAACTGGAAAACCAGCGGACACTGCTGGAAAAGGGGCTGGCGCAGGCCTCGCGGGTTTCGTCGCTGGAGCGTGAGTTTGCCCGGATGCAGGGGGTGATGGGGAACATCACGGCCTCGCGCGCCGAGGCGGCGGGCCGCATGATCGAAACCGAAATCGGCCTGTTGCGGCTGATATCGGTGCGCCGCGAAGAGGCGATTACCACCCTGCGCGACCTGCGATTTCGCGAACTGGAACTGTCCGAAAGGCGGATCCTGATCAAGGATAATCTGACGCGGCTGGATATCCGCGCGCCGGCGACAGGGGTGGTCTACGGATTGCAGGTCCATGCGTTGCGCGCCGTGGTCCGGGCCGCCGAACCGGTGATGTATATCGTGCCGACGGACCGGCCGCTGGTCATCGCCAGCAAGATCGATCCGATCCATATCGATCAGGTGCATGTCGGACAAAGCGTGACACTGCGGTTTGCGGCCTTTGATCAGCGAACGACGCCGGAACTGTTTGGAAAAGTGGTGCGCCTTTCGGCGGACGCCTTTGTCGACGACGCGACCCGGGCGACGTTTTATCGGGCCGAGATCGTGCCCGACCAGGACGAACTCGCCAAACTCAAGGGGCTGGAACTGTTGCCCGGCATGCCGGTCGAAAGCTTTATCCGCACCGCCGACCGAACGCCGCTCAACTATCTGATCAAGCCGCTGGCCGATTATTTCAACAAGGCGTTTCGCGAAGGCTGAGCGTTGGCCGGGCGATCAGGCCACCAGTTTCTCGGCCCCTGTCAGGTCCACCGACACCAGTTGGCTGACCCCCTGTTCGGCCATGGTCACCCCGAACAAGCGGTTCATGCGGCTCATGGTGACGGCGTGGTGGGTGATGATCAGGAACCGGGTATCGGTCTGGCGCGCCATTTCGTCTAGCAGATCGCAGAACCGCGTGACATTGGCGTCGTCCAGCGGCGCATCCACTTCGTCCAGCACACAGATCGGGGCCGGGTTGGCCAGAAATACCGCAAAAATCAACGCCAGCGCCGTCAGCGTCTGTTCGCCACCCGAAAGCAGCGAAAGGGTTGACAGTTTCTTGCCGGGCGGATGGCACATGATTTCCAGCCCGGCTTCAAGCGGATCGTCGCTTTCGACCAGCACCAGTTTCGCCATGCCGCCGCCAAACAGGTGTTTGAACAGCATTTCAAAGTTCTGATTGACCTGATCGAACGCCGCAAGCAGCCGCGTCCGCCCTTCGCGGTTCAGGCTGCCGATCCCGGCACGAAGCTTGCCGATTGCCGCCGTCAGGTCAGACTTTTCAGCCGCAAGGTTTTCCAGATTTTCCCGGACGCTGCGCGCATCTTCTTCGGCGCGCAGGTTGACGGCCCCCAGCGCATCGCGTTGCCGTCGCAGACGCGCGACATCGCTTTCGATCCTTTCGGAAGACGGCATGCGGTCGGGATCGCCGCCGAACATGTCCAGCGCAACTTCGGGCGTCACGCCCAGTTCGGTCGAGATTTCCAGGCTCGCGGATTCGACCCGTGCGGTGGCGGATTCGGCCAGCGCCTCGGACCGGGCGCGGGATTCACGCAAGGCCGCCAACCGGCTTTGGGCGCTGCGTTCTGCGGCGGTCGCGTCGCGCAATCCGGATTCGCCGGCCAACAGCGCGTCGGTGGCGCCTGCCTTGCGCATCTCGGCGTCGCGGATTGCCTGCGCGACCTGGCCGCGCTTTTCGGCGATTTCGCCGGGCGCCAGACGAGCGTCTTTCAGTTCTGCCTCGGCTTCGGATTTGCGGCGCTCCATTTCCTCGGTCCGGCCGGTTGCGGTGGTGAGTCGCAACTTCCAGCCGCTGATCTCCTGAACGATTTCCTGACTGCGCTTGCGCCGGGCCTCGCCCTCGCGGCGCAAGTCCTCCGCGGCACCGCGCTTGGCCATCATGTCCGAGCGCGCGGTTTCGACCGATTGCTTGACGGCCTCGGCTGCGTCCCGCGCGCGGTCCAGATCGTCCAACTCGCGCACCGCCTCTTCGGCCTTGTGCATCAGCTTGCGATTGGTGTCGGCCTCGTCTTCGTGTCGGGCGACGGCCAGATTTGCCGCCTCCAGCCGACCGGCGGCGATGCTTTGATCGGCCTCGGCCTGCGCAACGGATCGCGCGGCCTGCGCGAGTGTCTCATCCGCACTTCGGCGCTGCTGGCGCCCGGTTTTTTCGGTCTCGGTCAATGCGACCAGTTCTTCGCTTAGCAGAACGTGATTGCGGGTCGCCGCCTCGGCCTGAAGATCCGCTGCCGCTGACAGGCCCGACAATTCCTTCAGCCGGTTCACCTGCTGCAAACGCAGCGCCGCGGCGCTGGGCGCATCTTCGGCGCGGGCGCAATAGCCGTCCCAGCGCCACAAATCGCCCTCACGCGAAACCAGCCGCTGACCCGGCGACAATTCTGCCTGCAAGGCCGCACCCTGCGCCTGGGAAACGATCCCGATCTGGGACATCCGCCGCGCCAGAACGCCCGGAACTTCGACAAAATCCCC
>Ga0114932_10001888_pt1 | contig 23014 bp, 18 predicted proteins | sample 2SBtaG_2_FD_87286 | JGI IMG/M metagenome (GOLD analysis project Ga0114932, IMG submission 87286) | Deep subsurface microbial communities from Kolumbo volcano to uncover new lineages of life (NeLLi) - 2SBTROV12_ACTIVE470 metaG | ecosystem: Environmental > Aquatic > Marine > Volcanic ...
AGGCGGACGTGCGCCCCACACTCCTCGAGCGCGACGGCTGCATCTTCTCGCTGGCGATCGAGGACGGTGGCATCGCCGCCGAGCTGTGCAGCCTGTGGACTTGTGGCGGGGCGCTCGAAGGACGCACGCCCGACGCGTCGGCAGGCGGCGAGGGTGTGCTCGAGGAGCTTCGGTGGTATCGGCTTGTCGTCGAGCTGGACCTTCCGAACGGAGAGCTGCGCTGGACGGCCACGCCACTCCCCACGCGGTCGCCCGGCCGGGACCTCCTCGCCTCGACCGCGCTGACCGGATGGTGCTCCCTCTCGTCGGCCACCCTTCGGTTGGGCCAGGTCCGCCTCGCCGCCGACCACGCAGACAGCCGATTCGATGGGCGTATAGCCGACCCGTCGCTGGCGATCGACGGCCGTACCTATTCCTGGGATCTGTCTGCGGACATGGCAGCGGCCACGGTTCCGCCATCGGCCGGCGATCGGCCACTGATCTTGCATCAGCTCCCGACCCGCGCGGTCCCGGGACCCCGATGGGACGGGACGCACCAGAGGTGGACCGACGATCCAGCCCAATGGGACGCCATTCACTTCCACCACGACGATCTCTACGACGCAGGGTGGGATTCGACAGCGCAGCTGACTCTCCCCGCCGATCTCCCGAGCGGCATCTACGCCTTTCGGGTCAGTGGCGACGCCGGCGAGGATCGGGTTCCGTTCTTCGTGCGGCCGGCTGAAGGGCGGCCCACACACGACGTCGCCTTGCTCATGTCCTCTGCGACGTACATGGCGTACGCCAACCACCGGATGCTGTTCGAAGGAGCCGACTTCGTGGGCGCCCGCACGCGCCTCCGCCCCGAGCACGAGTACGTGCGTCAGCATCCCGAGCTGGGCCGCAGCCACTACGAGAAGCACCCAGACGGGTCGGGAGTGATGTTCAGCTCGCGCAACCGGCCGGTGCTGCAGCTTCGACCCGGCGCTGACGGGTGGAACTTCACTCCGGACACCGACATCAACGCCTTCCTCGAACACACCGGCCTGGGCCACGACGTGATCGCCGACGAGGACGTCCACCACGACGGTATCGAGGCGCTGTCGCCCTACCGCGTGATCGTCACGTGCAGCCATCCCGAGTACTGGTCGACGGCGATGCTCGATGCAGTCGAGGAGTGGCAGCGCAACGGCGGACGCTTGATGTACCTCGGAGGAAACGGCTTCTACTGGCGGGTTGCCTTCAGCGACGAGTGGCCCGGTGCCATCGAGCTTCGCCGCGCCGAGGACGGTGTGCGCAACTGGCAGACCGAACACGGCGAGAACTACCACGCCTGGGGTGGCGAGTACGGCGGACTGTGGCGGCGCAACGGCCGTGCGCCCAACGAGCTCGTCGGTATCGGCTTCGCCGCGCAGGGTTTCGAAAAGGCCACCTACTACGACCGCGATCCCGATGCCCTCGAGTCACGTGCTGCCTGGATTCTCGACGGGGTGGAGGACGAGCACATCGGGACGTCTGGTCTCGGGGGAGGCGCAGCAGGCCAAGAGGTCGACAGGTGGGACCCTCTCCTCGGCTCGCCCCAGCACGCCGTGATCCTCGCCTCGGCCACGACATTCGGGCCCGACATGTTGCGCACCAAGGAAGAGTTCGAGGGCTCGGTCGCATTTCCGACGCCGGATCCGTACGTCCGCGCCGACATGGTGTTCTACGAGACGCCCGGAGGTGGTGCCGTGTTCAGCGTCGGCTCGATCTCGTGGTTCGGGGCACTCGCCCGAAACGGCTACGACAACGACGTGGCGCGCATCACCGAGAACGTCGTGCGCAGATTTGCCGAACCCGAGAAGTTCGACCCGCCGTCCTGAGCCGACCGGTGGGGTCAGGGTTGGCCGAGCTCGCCTGAGTTGACCTTGCCGAGGAGGTCGGCCACGCGGTTGTCGACGGGGAAGTAGCCATCGCCGAGGTCCGGCCCCTCTGGCGCGGCCGCTTCGGGCGCCGCAGCGGGTGCCGGGGCAGCCTCGGCCGCAGGTGCGGGCTCATCGGCCGGCGCGTTGTCCTCAGCGTCGAGATCGACGCCAGCCTCGACTCTGGCCGCGCGGGACTTGGCGGTCAGGGCTGCGAGCCGCGGATCCATGGAAGCGTCGGTGGAGTCACCCCCGGCGGCCGTCGGCGTGGCCGGGGTCGCCTCAGCGGCGGGAGCAGGCGCCGGAGCAGGCTCGGCGGGGGCGGGGGCGGGTGCCTCGTCGACGATTCCCTTGCCCTCCTTGGCCGCCTTGGACTTGGCCATGAGGGCGGCCAGGCGCGGGTCGACGCCGGAGTCGCCCTCCGCCGCCGGAGCAGCGGCGGGTGCAGGCACCCCTGCGGGAGCACGCGCCGCGGTCGCGGCTGCTTCGGCAGCAGCAGCGCGCTCGGCCTCGCGGGTCTCGCGGTAGGCGTCCCATTCGGACGCAGGAACCAGCTTGTCGCCCGCAACCGATGTGACCTCGACCTTGTTGTCGAAGCGGACCCGGTAGCGGGCCAGCGTGAAGCCCACGGCCCGGCCGACCTTGCCGGCCGTGCCCTCTGGAACCCCCGGAATGTCGTCGGTGACCACGACGCGGGTGCCGCGCTTGAGTTCGGTGCTGGTTGCCGCCATGGCCGCTGATCGTACCCGGACGGAATCCCCGATTCAGCAACCAGACGGGCATCACTTCGAGGCTTCGCTACGGTTCGCGAGCGATGAATCTGCCTGACGAGCTGCCCGACGTGCCGCAGCCAACAGGCGAGCAACTCGCATCGGGGTGGTACGCCGACCCCTGGGGTACCTCGCCGTGGCGTTGGTGGAACGGCCGCGCGTGGACCGGGCACACCTATGAGGGGGCCGAGCACTCGCCTCGGCTCCCTGCGTGGCTGAGCCCGCTCGTGTTGGGCTTCGGCGTGCTGAGCGTGATCTCCGCGGTGATCCTGTCCTTCGTGGCACCGATTGCGGTGGCTCTCGGCTTCGTGCCCTTGCTGATCGTGTACCCGGCGCTGCGCTGGATCGACCGGGTCGAGCCGGAGCCCCGGGCATCGCGTATTCACGCCCTTCTGTGGGGCGCGACGATCTCGGCTTTCGTGTCGGGGGTCGTCAACTCGATCGTCGGCCTGGCCGCAGGAACCACGGTCGCCGCCGTGGTGTCCGCGCCCCTGATCGAGGAACTCACCAAGGGCCTCGGCATCGTGTGGGCAGTACGCCGGCGCGAGGTGGATGGAGTCATGGACGGCGTTGTCTACGCGGGCTGGATCGGGCTCGGTTTCGCGATCGTGGAGGACTTCCAGTACTTCGCCATCGCGCAAGACGAGGACGTCCTGGTCGCCACGGTCGTCATCCGTGCGCTGCTCACGCCGTTCCTCCACCCTCTGTTCACCGCATTCGCTGGCCTCGCCATCGGTCGTGCGGTCCTTGGACAAAAGCCGCTCTGGACCGCCTGGTGGGGGTTCGTGCTCGCGGCGGGGACGCACGCGGCATGGAACGGCTCCCTTTCGGCGGCGGAGGCGATCGGCGATGGCGGCGGCCTGCTGATCCTCGTGTCCTTCGGCGGCTTCTTCCTTTTGTTCGTGGGCACCGTCCTGTGGGCGCGCAGCCTCCGCATGGCCGAAGAGCGGCACTACAACCAGATCGTGCCCCTCCTCGCCCGCCGGTACGGGTTGGCGGAGCACGAGATCGACCGCTTCGGCGACTGGCACGCGGTCCTGAGGGAGCGTCGACGCATCGACAGGAGCCACCGTGCCGCGTACGACGCCATGCACGAAGCGCTCGCGCGTCTGGCGCTCTTCCACGTGAGGGTCGGTCACCCCGATCCAGCGGACGAGAGCCGGTTGCTGCAGCAGCTCCAGGTCGCCAGGGCCGAGCTCGCAGAGCGCGCCACCTGAGGTGGCGCTCGGTCAGCCGTGGGTCGAGATGCCGCCGTCGACGGGCAGCACGATGCCGGTCAGCCATGCGCCTGCGCGACTGGCCAGAAAGAGGGTGGCGCCCGCTACATCCTCGGGCGTCCCGATGCGGCCGCGAGGAGTGGACTTCACCACGGTCGCCCGGCGTTCGGGATCGTCGAGCATGTAGCTCATCATCTTCGACTCGAAAGGGCCCGGAGCGATCGTGTTGACGGTGATGTTCTCCTTGACCATGTGGTGGGCCATGTGCCTGGCGAGCATGTGGATCCCGGCCTTGGACGCGGAGTAGCTGTAGTTGTCCCCGAACGGCACCTTGATGCCGTCGACGGAGCCGATCATGATCACACGCGCTGGGTCGTCGGGGTCTGCGCTCGCCCGGAGCTCGGGCAGGAACGCCTGGGTAAGCATGAAGGGCGCGGTGACGTTGACCCCGAGCACCTTCTCGAAACCCGCATCGGGGAACTCGCCGATCGGCGCGCCCCAGGCGGCGCCGGCGTTGTTGACCAGGATGTCGAGTCGGTCCTCGCGTTCGCGGAAGCGTTCGACGAACGAAGCCACACCCTCGGGAGTGCTGAGGTCGGCAGGGAAGCTGATGCACTCGCCGTGTTCGGCGAGGCGCGCCGCCGCTTCGTCACAGGCGGCAGCCTTGCGAGCGGTGATGTAGACGCGGACACCGTTCTCGACGAGCCCGCTCGCGATCATGAAGCCGATGCCTCGTGAGCCGCCGGTCACGACAGCGACCTTGCCTTCGACGTTGAACAGGTCGGTGATGTGCATCCGGGCAAGGTAGCTCGCCCGGATGCCGCGGACGGCCTGTCAGGCCTCGAGAATGCGCCGGAGGCTGTTCCGGATGCGCTTGGCGCTCACCGGTCCCCGAGCGCCCACAGATTGCGCGAAGAGGGCGATCCGGAGCTCCTGGAGCTGCCAGGCGACCTCGTCGACATCGTCGCGGGCGCCGACCAGTGTGCGGAGCCGGTCGTGTTCCCGTTCGAGCTCGAGAACGACGAGCATCTGCTCGTGGTCTCGCCTGAGGTTGCCGGAGGCCCCGTCGAGCCGGATCGAGATCGCTCTGAGGTATCGATCGAGGTCGCCGAGCCGCGCTGTGCCGAGTGCGGTGATGAAGCCGGGGAAGAGCAGACGCTGCAGCTGCCCTTCGATGTCACCGTGGGTGGGCGCGAGCCGGTCGTTCGCCTCGATCGCCATGCGGTGACGCAGGTCTGCGGCACGCGCGAGAGCGCGGCGCGAGCGGGTTGCTACGTCGACGACGACATCGTGGAAGCCGTCCGCGACGTGCCGTCGCAGCTCTTGCCACCCGTCTCGCTCCCAGGCCGGACCACCCGAGCCGTCGATCAGCTCGTCCAGGGAGGCGGCGGCGACGTCGTGATACCAGTCCGCGGCGGATCCGAGAATGGCCGCAGAGAGCCCTCGTGCCAGCTCGTTGTCCACGAGATGGCGAAGGGCACGGGCCTGGCTCGGAAGGGCGATGGCGAGGAGCCGCCTGGTGCCCTGCCACATCGCTGAGGCCTGCTCGTCTGCGGTGGGCAGAACCCGAACCGCCACCGAGTCGCCTTCGTCGACGAGCGCCGGATAGCCCCACGGCATCGCAGCGGAATCGAGACGGACGCGGGTGGGAATCTCCACGATCTCGAAGTCGATCAAACCCGAGACTTCGGCCGGGTGCCCTCCGTCGCGCAGCTCGGCGCGGAGGGAATCGTCGACCTGGGCGGTGAGAGCGTCGAGGCTGCGACCGACAGCCATCTCCTCGCCATCGGGGTCCACGATGCGAAAGCGCGGTCGAAGATGATCGGGGAGGGTGTCGAGCCGCACGGCGTCGACAGGAATCGGCGCGCCGAGGCGTCTGGCGAGGGCGGTCCTGACGACCTCGACGACCGGCCCAGGCTCAGACGGCAGCTCGGCGACGAGCTCGCGAGCGGTGTCGGCCAGCGGGACGAACCGCTTGCGGAGATCTTTCGGCAGGGCACGCAGAAGCTCGCGCACCAGTTCCTCGCGCTTGCCGGGCACCAGCCAGTCGAAAGCTCGCCGATCGACTCGGTGAAGTGCGGTGGCGGGAATGTCGATCGTGATTCCGTCGCTCGCCGCCCCCGGCTCGTACTCGTAGCCGATGTCGAGCGCGAGGTCACCGTGGTGCCACACCTCGGGATACTCCGCCGCATCCGACTCGAGGTCGGGTGCGAGAACGTCATCCAGGGACAGGTGGAGGAGCTGGGGCGAGTCGCGCCGGCGCTTCTTCCACCACCGCGCGAGATGGCCGGCCGATGTGACGTCGTCACCCAACCGCTCGTCGAAGAAGTCGACGAGCTCCTCGTCCCGCGCTAGAGCGTCGCTCCGGCGGGTGCGAGCCTCGACCGAGCGAGCCTCCTCGGCGAGAGCGGCGTTGTGCTCCCGGAAGGGGTACCGCCCGTGCCAGTCCCCTTCGACGAGAGCATGGCGGATGAACATCTCTCGGGCCGCAGGGAGGTCCGCCCGACGGAAGGGAACGGCCCGGCCTTCGACGACCGGCAGGCCGTAGAGGGTGACCCGCTCGTTCACCATCGCGAGGCCCTGCGCCGCGTCCCACCACGGTTCGCCGTATGACCGCTTCACGAGATGGGACCCAAGCTCCTCGATCCAGCGGGGATCGATGCGAGCGGCCTGCCGGGCCCACATCCGGTTGGTCTCGACGAGCTCTCCCGCCATCACCCACTTCGCGCCGGAACGGCCGAGCAGCGACTCCCGGCCGATTGTGAAACGGGCGCCGCGGGCGCCCCGGTAGTCGCGTGCCTCGGGGTCTCGCTGACCCACGTGGCTCAGGAGGCCGCTGAGAACGGCACGATGGACGAGGTCCGCCGGAGCGATGGCCTCGTTGGCCCCTCCCGCCCGGAGCCCGAGCTCGTTGCCGACGCGACGCAGCTGGGCGTGGACGTCCTGCCACTCCCGCACTCGGCGGTAGCTGATGAACTCCCGCCTGCAGAGCCGCCGGAAACGGCTGGAGGAGCCCTCCCTGCGCTGCTCATCGAGGTAGCGCCAGAGCTCCACCATGCTCATGAGGTCCGACCCGTCCACCGCGAAGCGGGCGTGGAGCTCGGCTGCCGCTTCCCGTTGATCGAGCGGTCGCTCGCGGGGGTCCTGCACCGACAGCGCAGCAGCGATCACGAGGACCTCGCGCAGGCATCCGAGTTCGCCGGCCTCGAGCACCATTCGTCCGAGCCGGGGATCGACGGGCAAGCGGGCCAGTCGGCGGCCGAGCGGCGTGAGCCACCCCTTGGTGCCGGCCCGCTCTGGATCGACCGCGCCGAGCTCCTCGAGAACGGCGACGCCGTCGCGGATGAGCCGTCGATCAGGTGGGTCGACGAACGGGAACGACTCGATGTCACCGATGCCCAGCGCAGCCATCTGCAGTACCACCGACGCGAGATTGGTGCGCTGAATCTCGGGTTCGGTGAATTCGGGTCGAGCTGCGAAGTCCTCCTCGGTGTACAGCCGGATGCACACGCCAGGGCCCAGGCGTCCACACCGCCCGGAGCGCTGGTCCGCCGATGCCTGCGAGATCGACTCGATCGGGAGGCGCTGCACCTTCGTGCGGCGGTTGAAGCGGGAGATCCGGGCCGTGCCGACGTCCACCACGGAGCGGATGCCCGGAACTGTGAGGCTCGTCTCCGCGATGTTGGTCGCGACCACAACGCGGCGACTGTGCTTTCCCGCGGGCCCTCCAGCGGGCTTTCCCCCGGGGACCTGGGCCGTACTGAACACGCGATGTTGCTCCGCCGCGCTCAGGCGCGCGTAGAGGGGAATGACCTCCGTGTTGGGGAGCCCCACGTCCTCGAGTTCCTCGATGGCATCTCGGATCTCGCGCTCGCCGGAGCAGAACACGAGCATGTCCCCGTCGCGTTCGGTGAACAGTTCCTCGACGGCTCCCGCTATGGCGGTCGGCTGGTCGACGTCGGCGGCGTCGGTGTACCGGATCTCGACCGGGTAGGTCCTGCCTTCGACGATGACGATCGGCGCACCGTCGAAATGCTCCGCGAACCGCTCGGTGTCGATCGTGGCCGAGGTGATGATCACCTTGAGATCGGGTCGGCGGGGGAGGAGACGATGCAGATAGCCGAGGAGGAAGTCGATGTTGAGGCTCCTCTCGTGCGCCTCGTCGACGATGATCGTGTCGTACTGGCGGAGATCGCGGTCTCGACGAATCTCGGCGAGGAGGATGCCGTCGGTCATGAGCTTCACCATCGTGTGATCGGCGACGCGGTCGGTGAAGCGCACCGCGTACCCGACGGTGCCTCCCACTTCGGCGCTCTGACCGGTGGAGGGATCCGCCAACTCATCGGCCACTCGCTCGGCGATCGAGCGTGCCGCAAGCCGCCGCGGCTGCGTGTGCCCGATCCGTCCTGCAACCCCTCGGCCGAGGTCGAGGCAGATCTTCGGGAGCTGGGTGCTCTTTCCCGATCCCGTCTCGCCGGCCACGATCACGACTTGGTTGTCGGTGATGGCCCCCTTGAGCTCGTCGACCCGGGCAGAGATCGGCAGGTCATCGGGATACGAGACCGCGGGCGCCACCCGCGTTGGCGGCGTCTCGTCTCCCATCGCTGTCGCTCCCGTGTGCCCGATACTCCGCCGGCCAAGGGTACGGGGCCTAGCCTCGTCGACCATGACCACCACCCTCGATTGGTATGGCTGTGCCACCTATCGCATGCGCACGGCCGGCCTCACGATCTTTCTCGACGCCTACATCGATCGAGCCGCCAATGCGGCCGGGCCCGGAGCGCACGCATCCGACATCGACGAGGCCGACTGGATCGTGGTCGGCCACAGCCACTTCGACCACCTGTACGGCGCCGAGACGATCATGGCGAACACCGATTCGACGCTGATCTGCAGCTACGAATCGGCGCGGGTGATGGAAGGCGCGGGCGTCCCGCTCGACCGGATGATCCTGGTGGGTGGGGGAGAGACCGTCGACCTCGGCAATGGCGTGTCCGTCTCGGTGTTCCCGAGCCAACATTCGTGCGTGTGGTCACACGCCCAGATGGACCAGCCGGGCGCGGTGTGCCTCGGTGATCTGGGCGTCACGTGGCACGAACAACAGGAGCGCCTGCAGAAGCTGCTCGCCTACCTCGCGAACGAGACCGACGCGTCGGTCCAGGAACACCTGGCCGAGAGCTCACCTGGCCACAGCGACCGGGGAGATGGAGGCGCGCTCGTGTACCTGTTCGAGACGCCGGACGGATCACTCCTCTACCAGGACACCTCTGGCCACTGGAGCGGGGTCATGCGCGATCTGCGGCCCGACGTGGCGATCCTTGCGGCGGCCGGCAGGGGCAACATCGACGGCGAGCCGATCCAGGGTTCGCTCGCCCAGTTCGTGGGGCGTCAGGTGGATCTGCTCCGGCCGCGCACCGTGTTGTTGTGCCACCACGACGACTGGCTGCCCGGATTCTCCGTTCCGACCGACACCGACCCGATCCGCGAGGAGCTGGCCCGGGTCGCACCGAGGACGACGCTCATCGAGCCGGGGTACCTCGAGGGAACGGTGGTGATGGGCGAGGGCTAGCTTGGCGCTCGTGCCGACCTTTCACCCCGACACCCTGCATCAGTTCGTCATCGAGACCTGCGAGGCCCTCGGCTCCGAGAATCGAGAGGCCACCCTCGTCGCGGACCAGTTGATCGGCGCCAACCTCGCTGGCCATGACTCACATGGCGTGGGGATGATTCCCGCGTACGTGATGGTTGCCGGCGCCGGCAAGCTCCACGTCAACCAACACCCAGAGGTCGTCGTCGACGCCGGTTCTCTCGTCGTTCTGGACGGCAAGGCGGGGTTCGGGCAGGTCAACGGGTACGAGACGATGGAGTTGGGGATCCAGCGGGCGCGCGAGAACGGCGCCGCGATCACCGGCTTGCGCAACAGCTCCCACATCGGACGTATCGGCCACTGGGCCGAGCAGTGTGCTGCAGCGGGCATGGCCTCGATTCACTTCGTCAACGTGATCGGCCACCCGCCCCTGGTCGCCGCATACGGGGGCGCCGACGCCTCGTTCAGCACCAACCCCGTCTGCGCGGCCGTACCGGGTCCTGACGGAAAGCCGGCGGCACTCCTGGACATGGCGACGAGCATCATCGCCCAGGGCAAGGCTCGGGTGGCTCACAACAAGGGTGTGAAGGTGCCAGACGGCTCGGTTCTGGATCCAGACGGCCGGCTGTCGGACGACCCCGGGGTGATGTTCTCCGACCCGCGCGGCGCACTCGTCGCATTCGGGGACCACAAGGGGTCCGGCCTCGCGATGATGTGCGACCTCCTTGGGGCGGCTCTTCTCGGAGGAGAAACCGCACAGCCCGAGAACGCGCGCGACGGCCGGATCATCAACAACATGCTGTCGATCATCATCGACCCCTCGGCGACGGGCGATGTGGACCGCTTCGCAGACGAGGTCGCCAAGTACTCGGCGCACATCACCGGTTCACGGCTGCGCGAGGGAGCCGAGTCGGTCCTCATGCCGGGCATGCCCGAGGAGGCGGCCCGAAAGGCCCGCGCCGATGGGTTCGAGGTGGACCCGACGACGTGGGGCGAGCTGCGGGCGAGTGCAGTACGCGCCGGAGTCGCCGAGGAGCGCGTCACCGAACTCCTCGGCCCTGCCGAGTGAGTCGCGACGGTTCTACGGTGGCTGAGGGTGGCTAGAAGGTGATCACCGTGCGCGCGACGGTGCCGTCCTTCATCCACTGGTAGCCCTCGTTGACCTGATCGAGGTCGATGGTCGCCGAGACCATCTCATCGAGGAGCAGGCGGCCGTCGAGGTACATCTGGATCATCGCCGGGATGTCGGTGCGGAACTGGTTGGAACCCATCATCGAACCCTGGAGCTTCTTCTCCGACAGCAGATCGATGCCGCGGATCTCCAGCTTCTGGTTGGAGGGAACCATCCCGATGACGGTCGCCGTGCCACCGATGTCCAGCATGTTGAAGGCCTGCTCCGCGGTCGCCTTGAGCCCGATCGCCTCGAAGCTGTACTCGACACCACCCCCCGTGAGGTCCTTGACCGCGGTGACGACGTCGTCCACCTCCGAGGCGTTGATCGTGTCGGTCGCGCCCATCACCCGGGCCGTGGCGAGCTTGTCTGAGCTCGTGTCCACGGCGATGATCTGACTCGCACCGGCAACGCGGGCGCCCTGCACGGCAGACAGCCCGATCCCGCCGCAGCCGATCACGCAGGCCGTTGCGCCCACATGGACGCCCGCGGTGCGCACAGCTGCGCCGAAGCCGGTGGTGACACCGCAACCGATCAGGCAGGCCTTCTCGAGTGGGATGTCGCTGTCGACCTTCACGACGCCGTTCTGGTGAACGAGCATCATCTCGGCGAACCCGCCCAGCCGAGCCATCTGATCGACCTCCGTGCCATCGCCACGCGACAGTCGGGGCGCCGCGTCGCGGTCGCGGGACGTGGCCCGAGCGTTCTGGCACCGGTGTGGGTTGCCGCTGAGGCATCGCTGGCACTGGCCACAGAAGATCGACAAGCACGCGACGACCGAGTCCCCTGGCTTCACATAGCTGACGTCGCTGCCGACCGCTTCGACGATTCCCGCCGACTCGTGGCCCATGACCGCGGGCACCTTGGTGCGGAACAACCCCTCCATGAAGTGGAGATCGCTGTGGCACAACCCTGCGCCGACCGTGCGGATCAGGACCTCACCGGGGCCGGGAGTGTCGATGGTGAGGTCTTCGATCACCAGATCCCCGGGCTGTTCGCCCAGAACTGCAGCCTTCATGTCTCAATCCCCTCATCACAGCGTGTTGGGCCAGGCTAGACACCCCGGCGACGCGGCGCCGTCTCGGGCCCGATCTCGAGCGGCCAATCGGGTTGATCGACCGCGGTGGCCTCAGGAAGTGGCCCGGAACGGCCGAAAAGGGAGGGACTGCTCCCATTCACGCCTCTACCACTTGAGAACTGATGACTACTTCCCCCACACCCACTGTCCGTCGTCCGCGCCGCGTGCTGCGCCTCGTCGCCGCCCTTCTGGCGGTGGTGACGATTGCCGCCGGCTGCTCCGAGAGCGCCGAAGACTTCAGCGACGAGGAGCTTCGTGAGGAACTCGTCAAGGTCCTCACTGCCGACGCCGGCATCACCGATACCCAGGCCACCTGCGTGGTGGACGGCATTTTCGACAAGTCGAGCGACCGCGACCAGATCAATCGCATCTCGAACGCCCAGGACCCTGGCGACCTGAGCGAAGAAGACAGCGCCGTGCTCTTCGACGCGATCCTCGGCTGCGCATAGCTGACGGCGTGGCCGATACTCTCGTCACCACGGAGGATCGGCATGCCCAATGACTACGGCCATCTGCCCAAGGTCAGTGATCTGACCGAGGATCAGCAGCGTCGGCTCGACACCTGGTACGCCAAGGCGTACACCGACGACAACCTCTTCAGGACCCTCGCCAACAACGAGGACGTCCTCGACATGTTCCTCGGATGGGTCGGCGTGATGTACGGCGGTTCGTCAGGGCTCGATCGCCACATGATCGAGCTCTGCCGAATCCGCATGGCCAACCAGAACGAGTGCTTCCATTGAAGCCTCGTCAAGAGCGCATCGTTGGTGCGCACCGGCCTCACGGAGGAGATCGTCGCCCAGCTCGACGACTACCGATCGAGCGATCTGCCGCCGTCGTGGATCGCAGCTCTGCGGCTCACGGACAACCTGTCCGGCGCTCCCGAGGGGCAGCTGGACCCGACGATCTACGCCGAGCTGCGCCAACACTTCGACGACCAGCAGATCCTGATGCTCGGCGCCCTTCTCGCCGTGGGCAGCGGCTGGCAACGGATGATCGAAGCGTTCGGGATCCGCCCCAACCACTACGTCGACGGTCAAGCCGGCCCCTGGGCGCCCGCCGCCGACTGAGCGTCCCCACCGCGGACAGTGACTGTCCTCACCCTCAGCGGTCACTAGGGGTCAGACCCGTGTCTGACCCCTAGCAGCCACCGAGAGTGGTCATGAGGTGGGGCGGGTCAGCGTTTGTCGATGAAAACGTGCTCCTTGCAGAGGAACATCGTCGAGCGGGGGAAGTCGATGAAGTTGGCTTCGTCTTCGTAGGCCGCCCGCCCAGCAGCCCGACGCTCGTCGCTTGCGGTCGCCGAGGTATCGCGCTCCATCCAGACCTCGGCGTGGCCGGTGTAGGGGTCGGCGACGTCACCACGGGGTCGACGAAGACCTTCGGTGACCTCCGGTTCGTCGAGGTGCGACTGCTGGTAGCGCAGCATGCCCAGCGCCTGCGCATGGCGCCGAATGATCGGGCCGTGATGGGTTCGCCAGTAGTGCTGGGCATCGGCAACGCTCAGCGACGGCAGGGTGCGGAGCGGAAAGTACAGCTTCACGATGTTGCTACGCGGCGTCGCGACGATGTTCTCCGGCGTGGGGTTGACCTGCGGGTACTCGTAGCCGGCCCACATGGAGCAGCCCGCCAGGTCCATGAAGTTGTGCTCGTCGTCGAGCATCGCCTTTCCGGCGTCGCGCCCCTGCGGCGTGGCCGACGCGGCCAGGAACGCCTCCTTGCTCTCCCACCAGACCTCCGCAACACCGTCGTAGGCCTCCTCCATCTGGCCGCGACGACCCCAGAGGCGACTGTGATCGTCATCGGTGGTGTGGCACTGGACGTAGCGCAGGACGTTCAGGTCCTCAGAGAAGCTCGCCATCAGCGGGCCGTGGTGTGTCCTCCAATACCTCTGGAACTCCTCGCGCGACAGATCGGCTCGGCGACGGATGAGGAAGGTGAGACGCAGCATGGAGGGGAGTTTTGCAGGAGCCTGACGGCCACGCTCGCGGTTGTTAGCTTCGTCGCCCGTGACCGCCGTCCCTGCGAGCACCCCGAACGCCGCCGACTTCCTCGGCCTGGAGGCCACCGCCGATCCGCTGCGCTGGTCGCTGCCGGTGAGCTTCGACGTCTGCGGCGCCACCGGCACGCTGCACGGTGGCTGTGGGATCGGGGCGGCCGCTGCCGCCCTCGAGCTCACCACCGGCCGCCCTCTTGCATTCGCTGCAGCGCAGTACCTGAGTCGGGCCCCGCACGGGGACGTGGTCGACATCGAGCTCGACCTGCTTGCCGAAGGCAAGGCGATGACCCAGGCAGCGTTCACGATTCTGGACGAAGGGCGCGCCGTCCTGAGAGGCCACGCATCGCTTGGCGGCCGCGACCTGGGGATCGACCGAAGCTGGTTCGGGGCGCCCACCGACCTGCCAGCGCCGGACGACTGCCCGGCGCGCGCCAGATCGACCGACAACGAGTACTCGTTCACCGATCTGGCGGATCTGCGCGTCGCCGGCCAGTCGCCAGGGGACCGGCGCGTCTACTACTGGTCTCGTGTCCGGGATCAGCTGACGTCCTCGAGCCCGATCCTCGCCGCTCTCGCCGACCTGTTGCCGAGCGGTATGCGGGTGAGCCTCGACTCGGCGTTCATGGGGTCGAGCCTCGACAACACCGTCCGGATCGCTTCGACCGAGCCGTCGGAATGGGTCCTGATCGAGCTCGACGCCGCCGCCTTCCACAACAGCATCGGCCACGGCACCGTGCGGATCTACGCCCAGGACGGGCCACTGCTCGCGAGCGGAAGCCAGTGCTTCGCCGTGACCCGCCTCACCGGCGACCTCGACCGCTGATCTTCCCGCTCCGGTCGGGCCTCCGCCCAAGTTGAGCAACTTTGGTGTCAGGCACCGATGTTGCTCAACTTCGTGGGCTCAACCTCGTGTGTTCAACCCTGTGAGGCCTGGCGCTTCTGGATGTTGGCCCACTCGTCTCGGAGGCCGACGGTGCGGTGGAACAGCAGCGGCTGGGCCCCGTCGTGGGCGAAGTAGCCGAGGCGTTCGAACTGCACAACTGAGCCGGCAGGCGTCTCGGCGAGCACCGGTTCGAGCTTGCAGCCGCTCAGCAGCTCCCTGGAGGCCGGATCGAAGTCGTCGAGCGGGTCCTCGGTCGCCTCGCCGGGAACCTCCGCGCTGAACAGCCGGTCGTACAGGGCAACCTCCCCGTCAACGGCGTGCGCAGCGGACACCCAGTGGATCGTCGCCTTCACCTTGCGGCCATCGGGAGCCTTGCCGCCCGAGGTCTCCGGGTCGTACGTGCACCGCACCTCCACGACATCGCCGGCGTCGTTCTTCACCACATCTGTGCAGGTCACGAAGTATCCCGCCCGCAGCCGCACCTCCCGGCCCGGCGCCAACCGGAAGAACTTCTTGGGCGGGTCCTCCATGAAGTCGTCGCGCTCGATGAACAGCTGCCCGCTGAAGGGCACCGAGCGCACGCCGTCGTCGGGGTTCTCGGGGTTGTTGACGGCCTCCCGAGACTCCACCACCGGTTCGCCGTTCTCATCGGTGGGCCAGTTGGTGATCACCAACTTGAGCGGCTGCAGGACAGCCATTCGGCGCTGCGCCGTGGCGTTGAGCTCTGTCCGCACGAACGATTCGAGCAGCTCGATCGCGTGGCGGCTGTTGGTTCGGGCGACCCCGATGTAGGAACAGAACTCGCGGATCGCCGACGCGGGATAGCCCCGGCGGCGCAACGCCCGCAGGGTCGGCATCCTCGGGTCGTCCCACCCATCGACCCGACCGTCCTCGACGAGCTGGCGGAGCTTGCGTTTGGACGTGATCGTTTGGGTGAGCTCCAGGCGGGCGAACTCCGTCTGGTACGGCTGATCGCCGGTGAGTGGGAGGTGGTCGAGAAACCAGTCATACACGGCTCGGTTGTCGCTGAATTCGAGCGAGCAGAGCGAGTGGGTGACTCCCTCGATCGCATCGCCCTGGCCGTGCGCCCAGTCGTAGGTGGGATACAGAACCCAGTCGTCGCCGGTGCGGTAGTGCGGCTCCCGCCGGATCCTGTACATGATCGGATCACGCATCTGCATGTTGTCGCTCTGCATGTCGATCTTGGCCCGCAGCACCCGCTCTCCCTCGCCGAACTCCCCGGCCCTCATGCGTCTCAGCAGATCGAGGTTCTCTTCGGGCGAGCTGTCGCGGCGCGGGCTCTCGATACCGGGCTTGCCGAACCCACCGCGCTGTTCGGAGATCGTGTCGCCGTCCTGGTCGTCGACGTACGCATGGCCGTTCTCGACCAGATGCTCTGCCCATGCGTACAGCTGCTCGAAGTAGTCCGAGGCGTACAGGACGGCGTCGGGCTCGTAGCCCAGCCAGGCGATGTCTTCGATGATGCCGTCGACGTAGGCCTCGTCCTCGGTGAGCGGGTTGGTGTCGTCGAAGCGGAGGTTGCAGGTGCCGCCGAACTCAGCGGCGAGGTCGAATCCGAGGCAGACCGCCTTGGCGTGCCCGATGTGGAGGTAGCCGTTGGGCTCCGGGGGAAAGCGGGTCTGCACCCGCCCTCCGAAGCGTCCGGTCTCGCCGTCCGCCTGCACGAGGTCGCGCACGAAGTCGGTACGGCTCGTGTCTTCAGGGGGAGTGGTCACGGTGGCGATGCCTTCGCGGTGGCGGTGGTGTCGGAACGGGGGCGTGCCCTCAGCCGAGAACCTCGGTGCGCCAGCGTCGTGGGCGAAGCGTGACGACGGCTTCGGTGTGGCCCGGGAAGTTGTCAGCGTACTGCCGGCCGAGGTCGGCCCCGAGGTACCTCGTGGCGACTTCGAGGATGAACTCGTGCCGCTGCTGGTCGCTCACGGCGGTCACCTCGACCTCGCCCTCGGCGGTCACGTACATGTACGGCAGGCTCTCTTGCTGAACGCAGAGGCTCGCGTGGCCGGCGCGCCGCAAAAGGAGCGCTTTGGCCGAGTCGTCGGCCATGGCGATCTCGAATGCACCGTCTCGGTAGAGGAACCAGACCGGGGCGCAGAGCGGCCCCTTGTCCGAGCGTTCGATCGCGAGAACGCCGACGCGCACCTCGCTCAAGAACGCGTCACGTTCGTCGTCGTTCATCTCCGCCATCTGCCCTCACCTCTCACGAATCCTGCTGAGGCATCATCTCAGAACGGTGGGCGGCGGCCAGACCCCGTACACCTCTCCGGTCGACATCAGGTAGTCGCGCAGGTCTTCGAGGATGCCCGCGAGCTCCGCTGCGACGCCAGGCTCGGGAACCGTGTCGATCGGTGACGCCAGGTCATCGGTGTGCCGTTCGACCTCGCGGCGGGCCTGACTCCCTGCCTCGGTTTGCTCCCCGCCGTCGGTCAGCAGGCCGCGATCGGTCAGCCGACGATGGGCAGCGGTCCACTCGTCGGCGTTCCACCCCCGGATCCGCTGGATGGTCTCCGCGTCCCCGAAGCCGTGGGACGCCATCATCAGGTGGCACTCGCAGGGATCGAGGTTGCCTGCGGCGAGGGCGATGTTGTGCCCGTCGAACCGGAACTCCCGGAGCAGCGTCGTGCCATGCCAGAGGTCCATGAGGTCGGTGCCGGGCCAGGGCTCGCCGGCCCACGCGGCATAGAGAGGACGCGCCCCGATCGGGAGGTCCGCGGCCATGGAGCGGAGCAGCTCTGCGGCTGTGCCGATCTGCGCCGGGTCGGGATAGTCGGCCAGGGCACGACCCACCGCGGCTTCGACAAGCTCGAGTTGACGCTCTCGCACCCGCTCTGGGGTCATGATCTCCCAGCAGCCGGGCACTGCGCGCTCGATGAAGCGGGGAGCGAAGTTGTAGAAGATCGACGTCACGACCGACGCGGGCACCGGGCCCATGGGTGCAGCGCGGTAAGCGAAGTAGGCATGCCACCAGCCCGAGAAACCGTCGTCGTCGAAGCCCCGGATCTCCGGCGTGTAGTAGGCGAGGGTGTGCACCGCCTCCGCGGCTCGCGCGATCCGGCGTGTGGGGCTTCGGCCCTGGCTCCTGCTCACCTGGTTACTGCTCACGAGTGTGCGCCTCCGGCTCCTTCGGCAGCCCGAGGACCCGCTCGCCGATGATGTTGTGTTGGATCTCGTCGGTGCCGCCGGCAATCGACTGGGCGGGGGTGCTCACGAGCACTTCGGCCACCATTCCACGAGCGGCGGTGTCCGGACCGTCGAGCAGGCCGTCGGTGCCTGCGATCGACGTGTGGGCGGTGTGGCACAGGCGCGCGCCGATGCTGAGGTTGAGCTTGGCCAGCGAGCCCTCCGGTCCAGGCGGCTTGCCCGCAGCTCGGGCGTCGCGAGCCCGCTGGTTGGTCCAACTCGAGGTGCGGGTGATGCTCTCGACTCGAGCGATCTGTTGCCGCACAAGTGGGTCGGCGGATCGGCCGGTTCGCTCGGCCTCGGGCACCACGAGGTTCGCACGGCCAGCTCGCTGCGGGTACCACTTGTAGGTGCTGAAGTAGTCAGCCGATTCTGCCTGGGCTTCCCGAACCGTCGGCCCGCCGTTGGCGGCGAACTTCGGGCGCCGAGTGGCCACCGCAGAGCGCTCGTGGGTCAGTGTTGTCAGGCCGACCCGCCAACCGTCGCCCGGCTGGCCCAACATGCTGTCTGCGGGAACGCGGGCGTCGGTGAGGAACACCTCGTTGAACGACGCGTGCCCGTTCATCTGGCGCAACGGCCGCACCTCGATGCCGTCCTGCTGCATCGGGATCAAGAAGTACGAGATGCCGGAGTGCTTGGACACGTCGGGGTCGGTGCGGGCCATGAGAATGCCGTAGTGGGCCTTGTGAGCTCCCGAGTTCCACACCTTCTGGCCGTTCACGATCCACTCGTCACCGTCCCGGATCGCCCTGGTCTGAAGGCCGGCGAGGTCCGAGCCGGCTCCCGGCTCGCTGAACAGCTGACACCACTTGTGCTCGCCGGTGAGGATCGGCCGCAGAAAGCGCCGTTTTTGCTCGTCGGAGGCCCATTCGAGGAGGGTGGGGGCCACGAGGTACATGCTCACGCCGGCCGCGACGCCCACCGCTCCAACCTCGGCGAACTGGGCTGCCACGACAGGCTCATACGACGGCGGCAGGCCACGTCCGAACCACTCCACAGGCCAGCTGGGACAGCCCCAGCCGGACTCGACGAGGCGACCGCGCCACTCCAGGAGGGGAAGCTGATCATCCCAATAGACGTCGAGCCACGCCCGCACCTCGTCGATCACGTCCTGCCGATCCGGCGCCTGGCTCATTCCGCCTCCCCCATGGCGTCAATCTAGGCGAGCGATCTGCGTCTCTTCCGCTGTCAGGCCGTCCTGGCCACGCTCCCGACCCCAGGCCACACTTGGCGCCGAGAAGGGGGTGGCGCTGCCGTGCTGGAGTCGTACCGGGTGATCGACGTGACCGATTCGCGTGGGCACCTCGCGGGGCTGATGCTCGCCATGTTGGGCGCTGAGGTGATCAAGGTCGAACCTCCGGCGGGAGTCGCGAGCCGCCGCGAGGGCCCATTCACGGAGGCGGGGGCGTCACTGCGCCACGCTGCGTACGACCGAGGGAAGGCCTCGGTGGTGCTCGATCTCGACACCGAAGCGGGCCGCCAGGATCTCAGGCGGTTGATCGCGGGAGCGGACTGCGTGATCGAGTCCCAGGGCCCAGGAGCGTTCGCCGAGATGGGACTGGGCTTCGAGGGCCTGCTCGCCGAGGATCCCGAGCTCGTGCTCGGCACCGTGACCGCGTTCGGGCACACCGGACCCAAGGCACACTGGCCGGTGACCGACCTGACCCTGATGGCGTCGGGGTGCACCATGGCCTTCACCGGTGACGACGACCGGTCGCCCCTTCGGCTGAGCGTGCCGCAGGCGTTCCATTTCGGCGCCGCCGTGCTCGCAGGTGGAGTCGTGGCAGCCCTCTACGAGCGCGGCCGTTCCGGGTCCGGGCAGATCGTCGACGTTGCAGCGCAGCAGGTGATTCCGATCGCGACCCAGTGCGGCGTGCTGTCGGAGGCCGCAAACTTCGAGACACCGCGCCGGACGGGCGGCGGTGCATCGGTCGGTCCCATCGATCTGCGCTTCGTCTACCCGGCGCTCGACGGCTACGTGTCGATCACCCACGTGTTCGGTGATGCGATCGGCGTGGTGACGACGCGGCTCATGGAATGGTGCGTGGACGAAGGGTTCGCGCGACCCGAACTCGCAGCCCTCGACTGGATCAACTTCGCGACCGAGATCGAGTCGGGTGCGGTGAGCGTGGACACGTGGGAGGAGGCCAAGGCCGCTGTCGCAGCGTGTACAGCCTCCAAGACCAAGTCGGAGCTCCTCGAGATCGCGCTGCAACGCCGACTGCTGATGGCACCGATCGCGGACTTGGGCGACGTTCTGCAGAGCGACCAGCTGGCCGCACGCGACTACTTCGTCGATCTGCGGGTTGGTGAAGCGGAGATGCCGGCGCCGGGCGGCTTCGCCCTGGTCAACGGGGAGCGGCTCGCGAGCCCCGACACTGTCGCTTCGCTGGGGGCGGACACCGGTCGCATCATCGCCGAGCCCAGGGTTCGGCCGGCATCGGATGCCGCCGGACCGGCGCCCGCTCGACCGCTCGAGGGAGTGAAGGTCGTCGACTTCATGTGGTCGCTGGCCGGACCGTTCACCAGCCGCGTTCTTGCCGACCTCGGCGCCACGGTCGTGAAAGTCGAGTCCATCCACAAGCCGGACCCGGCCCGAGGCTTCCTTCCGATCTGGGACAACGTGCCCGGCCTCGAGCAGTCAGCGCTCTTCGACTCCGCCAACGCCGGGAAGCTGAGCCTCGCGCTCGACATGCGCGACCCAGCCGCACACGAGGTCGTGCGGGATCTCGCGATGTGGGCCGATGTGCTCTGCGAGTCCTATTCGCCGAGGGCGATGCCCGGCTGGGGGCTCGACCACGAGACCCTGCGTGCGGCCAACCCCCGTCTCGTGTACTTCTCCACCTGCCTGTTCGGACAATTCGGCCCGCTGTCCGCCTTTGCCGGCTACGGCAATCTCGGCGCTGCGCTCTCGGGGTTCTACGGGCTTGCCGGCTGGCAGGACCGCGCGCCCTCAGGGCCGTTCGGCGCCTACACCGACTACACATCGACGCACTTCATGGCCGCGATGGTCGTCGCCGCTCTGGATCGACAGCGTCGGACGGGCGAGGGTTGTCGAATCGACCTCGCCCAGGCAGAGGCCGCCCTTCACTTCATCGCACCGGGCTTGCTCGACGCGGCGGCCAACGGACACCTCGCAGGCGGCGAGGGCAACGCCGAGCGATGGATGGCCCCACACGGCGGTTTCCCCTGCGCCGGCTCCGATTCGTGGATCGCTCTGGCGGTCGAAGACGACGAACAATGGGTGCGGCTCTGCGCCGTCATGGGCCGGGACGACCTCGCGGCAGACCCCGAGCTGGGCACGACGGCCGGCCGACTCGCAGCGGCGGCGATGCTCGAATCCGAGATCGGACAGTGGACCTCTGCACGAGAAGTGGCCGACGTCGAAGCGCTGCTGATCGACGCGGGTATTGCGGCCCACCGAATTCAGTCGAGCGGCGGCTGCCTCGGCGACCCGCAGCTGGCCGAGCGGGGGGCCTTCGTCTGGGTGGATCACCCAGAGAGAGGATGCGTGGTCGAGAACAACCGCGTGCAGTTCTCGCGAACCGACGCCTCACCGCAGGCAAGAGCACCGTTTCTGGGCGAACACAGCTTCGAGGTACTCACGGAGATTCTGGGCTACGACGCGGACCGGATCGCCGACCTCGCGGCGGGCGAAGTCCTGGAGTGAAGCTCCGACACGCCCATCGGGTCGGGCGGATCAGCGAAAGACGGGGAAGCCGCTCGGGGCCTTGGCCCCACCATCCTCTGCCAAGGCTGCGATGCCGTCGACCGTGGCCTGCATGTTCCGGCGCAGACCCTCGACGCGCCCCATGAGGATGTCGTGCTCACGGTCGGGTCGCGCATCGATGGCTGCGGTGAGGCCCGAGGGCCCGGGGCCGAGAGTCACCAGATGTCGCAGCCGTGTGCCGCCCGGCACCTTCTCGAGCGTGTAGCGCCAACGCGCAGCGGGGTTGTCGGGATCCGAGGTGCTCCAGCCGAGCTCCTTGCCGGGCTCCCACGTCGTGATGTGTTGGGGGAGCGTCCACTCACGATCACCGTTGCGGTTGGTGCCATCGAAGACCGAGCCCACCTCGGGCGTCTCGTCCGGTCCGGTGAGGGTCACCCACTCGCCGCCCTGATACTCCTCCGAGAAACGCGCAGGCACGGTGATGTCGGACACGAACTCCCACACCCGATGCGGCGGTGCCTTGATGTCGGCCTCGACGGCCGCTCCGGGGCCGTCCGACAGCGTCCTGGAGTCCGAGCGGTCGCCGCCGATCGTGTGCCCATAGCGGTCGAAGTAGGCAATCTCGCGTGCCGGGTAGCGCCGCGCGGTGGGCGAGAAGTCGGTCCCGAGGGTGTAGGCCACCGGAAACAGGCAGATCTGGGTCGTACCTTCAGGAATACCCAGCAGCTCGGCGACCTCGTCGCGCTTGTTGAGGTACATCGTCGTCCACACGGTTCCGAGCCCACGGGCCCGCAACGCAACCATGAAGCTCCATCCCGCCTGGATGACCGAGTCGAAGAGGCCGGGCCGCCCACTTCCGTCGTGGACGCCCAGCACCGTCGGGATCACCAGCGCCGGGACCCGCGCGAGGTTCTCGCCGAGCCTCTTGGCTCCCTGCATCATGCGCGCGTTGGGGTGATCGGTGCCCTCGATCCTCTCCGCGGCCTCGATCACCCAGCTCACGCCCGCCTCGAGGTAGAGCTCGGCCATCCGGTCCTTGGTCGGCTGATCGCGGATGATGATCCACCGCCGGCTGCCGTTGTTGCCGCCCGTCGGAGCCTGCTCGGCGACATCGATACAGTCGAGCAGAACGTCGTCCTCGACCTCACGCTCGAGGTCGAGCCGGCTGCGCACGCCGCGCGTCGTGGTCAGCGCGTGGTCGATCATGGTCGGGTCGAGTTGCACGGTCACCATCCGTTGATGTGGACGAAGTCGTCGACGGGTTTCCGTCGACCCGGCTTGAAGTCGGTGCCCACGGTGTAGGCGACGGGGCTGAGGGCGACCTGCTGCACCGTTTCGTGGGGAATTCCGAGGATCTCGGCGACCTCGGCCTCACGGGCGAGGTGCACTGTCGTCCAGCACGTCCCGAGCCCCCGCTCACGTGCAGCGAGCATGAAGCTCCACGCCCCCTGGATCACCGAGCCCCACTTGAGCGCCTGGGTCATGGCATCGGCACCATCGAGGCGGCCTTCGATACATGGAACGAAGATGGCGGGCACCTCGGGGAACCGCTCCGCGAGAT
>Ga0114932_10001890_pt1 | contig 23007 bp, 12 predicted proteins | sample 2SBtaG_2_FD_87286 | JGI IMG/M metagenome (GOLD analysis project Ga0114932, IMG submission 87286) | Deep subsurface microbial communities from Kolumbo volcano to uncover new lineages of life (NeLLi) - 2SBTROV12_ACTIVE470 metaG | ecosystem: Environmental > Aquatic > Marine > Volcanic ...
CTTGGACGGCGTCGTGCGGACCTCTTCGAGGTAGACGGGCGCGTAGTACTCCGCATGGTGGTCGCCGAGCTTCCCGCGAGCGCCCAAAGGCATGGCTTCGACATCGGCCTCCCGGTCGTACGGGCGTGGCGCTCCGGCCGCATGCGCCTCATCACGCAGCGCGTCGATGTTGCCCGAGGCAAATCGCTGCCAGGCTTCGTTCGGGTCGTAGAAGTGCTTCCACACCCCCCTGCGTCCCTTCCGTTCACGCATTCGGCGGATCACTGCTCCCACTCCCCGCTTCCGACACGATAGGATTCGTCGTCAGCTTGCTCGGCTCGCTTCCTCGCCCTCGAAACCACTTTGCGAAATCGATCGGTGAGCCGATGACTCTCGTTCTCCCCGAAGTACAGCGATGCAGCCGCCGCGCGTGACAGCCCCCCTGCAAGACGTGCCGAAATCTCCTGTTCGGACAACCTCGCACGTTCGGCGAGCCACCTGGTATCCGACATCGGCAGCCAAGCGGGGACCGAGTCCAGGATGACTGCCACCCGCTCGGCCGTGCTCAAATGCTCCAGCGCCCGCTGCAGCTCTTCGGCGCCGACGTGATCGGACGGAGGGTGAGTGCTCGCGGAAGAGAAGACTGCTTGCCCCGCGACGAGTTTGCCCTGCGCCGTCGCCCTTTCGGCCAGTTCCCGACGGCGGTACTTCTTGCGCCACCTGTCGCGCAAGACGCTCATCAGGATGGACCGCGCCCAGCCCGCGGGTTTCGGCATCGCGGTTGGCACCTTGCTCTTGAGCAGCTTGATGAGTGCGTCCGCAACGTGATCTTCGATGCCGGCCCTGTCCACGCCGATGGCATGGATCCAGCCGCGCATCGCGGGCTCAACGAGCAAGACGATGGCTGTCGCGTCGGCTTCCAGATGAGATGTCTGCCAGCGCAGCAGCGTTTCTCGCAAGTCGCCCCAATCGATCCTTCGTGCGGACACCCGTCAGCCTCCCCGTGGCTTCACGTCGAAACCGAGCCAGTGGAGCGCCTTGAGCGTTCGGTCGTTGAACACGGGTATGCCGTCGTTGTTCACGCGGCCGAGCAGCTCTTGCGCGGCGCTGGCACCGAATTCTGAGAGCCGCCACCGTGGATCGTAGATGGTCCGACAGAGGCGCTCGACGTACTCGTCTCGGCCAAATAGCAGGTAGGAGAGTGTTCGCCGGACCCGGTCGACGTCGTTGGCCGCCTTGAAAGCCTTGACGTGCGTGTCGTGACCCCCCTTGAAGAAGCGGAGGCGGTCGTAGAACGCGTGCACCTGGGCAAGGCCGTGCACCAACTCATCAAATTCGGCCTTCATCGTCGTCTTCTGGTCGACGAATACGGCTCTCACCTCCCTATGCCACCGAGGTGCGGCCTCTCGATCGTGAGCTGGCCATCTGGCGTGTTCCCATTCGGCGATGAGTTCCCGAATGAAGTCATCTCTTTCGGCTCCGATCAGGGCGATCGGTTCGCGCCACTTGTCCACAGGTGCATGAGCCTCGCGCACCCAGACGACGAAGCGGTCGATCTCCAGAAGCAAAGGCAACTCATCGTCGTTCCAGCGCCTCAGCCCAACCTCTTCGTAGACTCGTTGGACGGTTCGGAACGCGGCCAGGAATGCTTGGTACTCGTCACGGTAGGTGGCCAGCTGGGTCTCGAGCTGGGTCTTCTGCTTGCTGGTACCGGGCCGGACGTAGTTGCCGATCTGGATGTCGCCAATCTCATCTACGACCGCCCGCTGATGCTCACGCCCGTCGTTTTCCATGCGCGTGGCCAGACGGCGGTATATTCGCTCGTATTGGTCAAGCGCCTGATCGGTCAGGACCTCAGCGGCGTCCCAGTACTCGATGAAGAGGGCGACCAGCTCGTCACATCTCGGGTCCTCTGCGTCGATAGCGACGTTTACCTCTTGGTTTGTCGCGACGGCACTGCGCGTCAGGTTCGACGAGCCGACGAACGCGAGGTGGTTGTCGAACAGATAGAGCTTGCTGTGGAACCGTCGGTCGGTGACGAACTTGACCTGGACCCCCTCGATTCCGAGGATGCGACGGAGTGCGTCGGGGTTTGTCGGGAAGCCCAGGCGGACGAGCAACAAGACTGACTTCGAACGCTCAGACCAGGCACGAATCAGGCGGTCGTCCGTGAAGAACGCCACGGCGATCTGGATCCGTCGCGCCGACTCGCCGGCTTTAGCAAGGGCACTGCCAAATAGGTCTCGGCGGCTCGTCGTGTTGGTGTGGAGTCCTTTCATGACGAACTATACCCCTGCCAATGCGCGCTCGATGCGAATGTCGGTGTCTAGGAGGCCCGGATCATCCGAACCGTAGACGCAGCGAAGCGCCGGCTTACCGAGCCAGCCACGGCCTTTCTGGTCCAAGGCCCACGAACTTCCAAGTCCACTGACCGCGGCATTCGAAGAAGGGCATATTTCGACGATCGCCTCCGACGCCACGCGGTTGCGAACCTTCAGCTGCAGGGCCTCTACCAGTTCGAACCACCGGTTGCCCAGTTGTGCGAACGGCCCGTCGGTGTCGGCCATGCAAGAAGGCCGTGCAAGATGCGTCAGCCCTTCGTGGCGCAACCGGCGCTGACTTGCACCGCATGTCGGACAAAGCGGAGTCTTGGCCACGAAGCGGGAAGCGAAGGTCGCCATGCTCGTGCCGACCTGGCAACCGCGGAAGGCAGGCGTGTCGTGCCAGCCGCGGAACAGAGACTCAAGCCACTGGCGGTCACGTCGCGAAGTAAGCGTCTTGCGTGCCCAAAGAAGATCCAATACCTGCTCCCAAGGATGTGCTGCCATGCGACCGCGTCGTGCATACCAAGCGCGAACATCTACTCGTATTGCGAGGGCGTGACCGAGGCGTGGCTTCCGAACTCCCAGCTCCGCAAACATGTCCAATGCGGAGGAGATGAGTCGTAGGCCGGTAACTAGATCGTCCATGTCCTCGCCGAGGTGCATTGCGACCTGAAGACCATTTTGTGCCGCGGCTGCGTAATAGGGACGCCAGCAGCGGGGGTGCCAGCCCCGTTCGCGGCTCAGGACGTCAACGCCCGAAAGCCCCGTGGAACATCTTTCGGCCGGCCGGCTAGCTACGTGGCGCACGTACCCGGCAGCTGCTCGCGCATCACGCAGTTGCTCCAGCAAGCCGAAGCCTGAGCCGACGGCCGGGTGCTGTGGAGCCTTCCGCTGCACAGAGCAGAACACGTTCACCTGCCGGTCGTTGCCGGCGGCGTTCCGGAGTGTTGGGCGTTCCGTCAACGGCGGTTTCACCCGCAGGTCAAACTGCGAGATCCCTGTCGGGACACGGTATACGGGCGGCGTTCCCGCACGCGAGCCCGGGCGCGAAACCGCCTTGCGATAATAGCCGTAGTGGCGAGTGAACTCTCCCAATCCTGTCATCCGCGGGCGTGTAGCGGTAACCGCCAAGAATTCTGAGCGAAGCTGTACATACGCCCAGAACAAACGAGCATCGTTCAAATCGCCAAAGCACGCTCTCTTGCAAGCCGACAACAGAAAGCTTCTTTCTAGTTCGAACGCCTGTTCGAGGGGATCGGTTCGACGTCGGACGCCGCACTTCATCCATACAGTAGCGACGTCGCTTCGATGAGACGAATAGAATCCTCGGAGGACCGACTCCAAGTCATCGGGCAGGAGGCCGCGCTTCGATCGCCCGACGGAGGACAGCAGTGCCAGCGCGTCGTGTTGCAACTGACCTCCGGCGCATTTGTCTACGATCAGGCTTGCCAAGCAGCGCCCGAAAGTCGTCAGGTCGTCCGTCGCGAGTATTCGATTGAGGGTGATGCGAGCTGCATCTCGTCTTCCAGGCTGATTCTGCGCCGGACGCCAGACCTTCGCGCACCAACCACTGATACGGCTGGGCAGCGCACCCAGATGGAGGTGCGCATCGACCGAACGCCCCCTATGGCTCTGACCGACGATGTCGACCTCGATTGGACTGTTTGGTAGTGCCGAAACCGCGGTGATTAGATCCGCACCCAGCAGACCGGCAGACCATCGCCAAAGCCGTGGCGATGTCACCGTTGCACGCCCGTTAACTTGCGTCACCAGACGGTCAACGAGAGACACTAGTAGACGATCGGGACGGTCGCTGCGCCTGCTGGTTTCAAGCGCATGCCACGCCTCTAGGCAAAGTTCTCTGGGACATCCCAGTTGGCTCGATGCGAAATCCGAGATCGCTTGGCCGTGAGACTCCCTCCAGAACGTTTGTACCGGGCTCGTGACGTTGTTGCCGAACCGCCAAGTCAACGCGCAAGCCGCAAGCATCCATCGCAGTTCATCACTCATGGTTCTCGCTATTCGTCGCCACGGCGCAGCTGTAGCTCTGCGTCGGCGACCAGCGTTGATTCGTTGCGCCAAACCTCGGAATCAAATATTTCGAACGGAGGCAGCAAGGCCAACACGTGAACGACTGCTTGATGCTCGGAGAACTGCACGGATTTCGAATATCCACTGGTGGTGTCGAGGGCTTCCTTCTCAGTGCTGTGTCCGTCCCGCTTGGCTCGCCGATGCGCGTTGCCGGCCACTGTGGAGAGCTGCTCCAAGCAATCGGAGAACCATATGCCCGTTTCACGAAGCCGGTCGTCTGGGGAGAAGAGTCTCTCCTCCCCATCGTGCCGCCGCTTTCTCCACCGTGCGATATCTCGTCGGACTAGAAGAATCCGCAACAGTAGTCCCATCATACCGACGTAGCCGGCGACCGATTTGGCCTGACTCGGGAGTTCCCGAATAGCGGTGCCGAGCAAGTCTTGCCGCTTTAGGAAATCGGCCATCGCGCTCGGACTGAATCTGATACTCAACGTCGGCAGCCTGCCTAGGTCGTGTAGCAGCTCTATCATTTCGGACCAGCAGCTGCCGAGTGGAATTGCCATCTTCGAATCGGTTCGCTGGACCGTTGCGAGGAAGAGCTGAAAGAGGACACCCACGCCAAGCGTCGCTCGAACGGACTCTCCGCTCGACGGAGCAACCTCGATTACTTGGATGTTCGCGGAGTTGAGTGCAGCACGACCTAACCGCCACCGCAGTGGCAAAGTGAATCTTGAGACTGGCCGGTATCGCAATAGTAGATCTGCGCCCAACGGTCCGAAGTGCGAGATTTCAATACCCGGGTCAGTGAGGTCCACTGCGGCCAACGCTCCGTCAAGCCGCAGCGGCAGCCACTTGTTCGTCGAGCTGCCAGTCGCGAGCGCGTTCCGAAGGTCGACGAGTTCCTGGGACGGATTGTCCAAATCCGGGGGATCCGCGTCCAAGTCAAAGTTCTGCAAGAGTAGGTAGGCCTCTTCGTAGCCCCCTTGCTGGATCGCTTCCCTCGAAATGAGGTCCAGTTCGTTGGCCCAGGCACCTGCCCCTGCCATTCGAGCTACGATAGCGACCGCTTGCGTCACGACGGCCGCAATGGAACCCGACGTTGGTCGGTGCCGCAACATCCAATCCGTACCCTGTGCCGTGCGCGTGGACGGTACTCTGGGTTGTGCGCGGATTGCTTCGTGTTTGGCCCGCAGCTGCTCGAGGCTGTCATGGACCTCGGCGAGACCGCGTAGGGTCGGCGGGAGAACCGAACCCCAGTACAGCTCCCATGGAGCCATCGGTCCGAATGGCCGTGGCCACACGGAACCGGATGTCGAAACGCCCAAGTGAACCAGCAGGTTACCGATTGTCCGGTCACTCGGTTGTCTTAGTCCTCCGGTCGCCTCCGAGGGAAACCAAGGCCTGCGCAAAGCGAGGACGTTGAATAGCTCCGACCGGTAGCGTTCTGGCAACAGTTTCGCCAGCATTCGAGGGGCCACCTCCGCCAGGTAGTGCTGTATCTGACCCTCAGCCACAGCAGGTGAACCTTCCGCAGTGGCGTCGCGGAGAAGGTCGGCAGCGAGCCGAAGCTGCCCATCCCGGCCGTCTGCCGCCACCAGAATGATCAGGGAGCGGCAGAACCTCAGTTCGTTCAAGACGCGCAGCACATCCAAGAATCGCTGTGGCGCGAGATCTACGTCGTCAATTGGCAACACGACTGCATCGCAACCCGCGTAGGCGGCAAATGCCGCTACGGCAGCATCGAACTTGCCAGAAAACCCGACAGTCGCCTCGGCTCGCATGTCCGACCAACGGGCAAAATCCCACTGCGTGGCGCTCAGGTGCGCGGTTGCACGACGCCACTCCGGATCGCCACCGATCATTCCAGCAGTGAGGTCGTCCAGAGTGCGCCGAGCAATATTCTTCCGAGCGGCCCTCGGCCGCCCCTCGGCGTCGTCAGTGGCCGTCGATGAGCTGGCGTGCGGAGCAACTTCTCCTGATTGCGCGACTATCGCCTCAAAGGCCTGCTCCAGAACCTGAACAATGTAGTACCGGAGGGAGTCCTCTCTCGGACCGACCGTGGCATCGAGAATCGGCAATGCGAGGAGCCTCGGAAACTGTTTGTCTGCCTGATCCCCGGCGGCATTGGGCAAGTCTGTGGGACAAGTCTCCGCCAATACCGCTTCCATGACCGTGGTCTTGCCTGTGCCGCGCCCGCCGAGGATCGAAACCACGTTGGGTTCGGGTCTCCGTCGCTGTAACCAGAGTGCGTCGTCTTGGTGGCTTGTCATTGAAACCGCCGCACACCGTTTGACGTGCGCAACAGCTCGATCCCGTGCCACCGCTTGTTGAGCTGTTAGCGGATCTCGCTTACGTGGCTCTACCATCATTCTTTCACCTTCGGCTGGCCGCCGTCAGTTTGACGGCTATAGGTGCCCGCAACGCTAGTTCAGCCCCAACGCCTTAAACGCAGCCTGCCGAACTTCCCCGTAGAAGATCGGATCCACGTTCTCCAAGACCTCAGCACTCACATCAAAGAAGCTCCGCTTGTTCTCAATCGGAATCAGCGCCTTCTTCGCCCCATTGTCCATCGCGACCTGCAACGGCTCCATCAGCGACCGCACCGGCTTGATGTTCCCCTGGATGCTCAAGTCCCCAAGCACCAGCAACCCAGCCTGCGGCTGCGCCTTCCGCAACGCAGAAAACGCCGCGACCAGGAACGCCACACCAATCTCTCCCTGCACCTTGTTCCCCAGCAGGTCGATGACCTCCACGTGGAAGTCACCGGTATCGAACTCCCGCGCCACGCCAAACGTGTTCTTCTGCGACTTCAGATAGCTAAATGCGCGACCAATCGACTCCTTCAGCGACCCACTCATCCCGCCGGCCGACTTCAGCTTCCCCGTCCCCGACGAAATACTCAGCTCCAGCCGATACAATCCGACCGTCCCGTCCCCGCTCACACTCGACGCGTACACCGTCCCAGGCGGCAGCGGATCGGTCGAGATCAGATCATTCCCGCCCTGCTCAGCCACGGGCACGAAGTGCTCCTCCCCGGTCTCGTTGCTCAGGTAGCTGAACGAGGTCTGGTAGTACTCAAACGACCCCATCTTCTTGAGCTGTTCCTTCACCCGCCGGCGACCCTCGATCGCCAAGCGAACCAACTCCTCCAGCTCCTCGCGCTCCACCTTCCCGTCCGGATGCAGGATCTTCACCAGCCCCGAAACGCTTCGCCGCACCGCCTTCCGGTCGCGCGCGTTCAAATGCGCGCCGAGCGCGAAGTGGTGGTCGATGATCTCGGTGAAGTTGTGCTTGCGCAGCTCTCGCAACGACTCGGCCAGGTAGTCGACGACGAAGCCGTACTTGTTGGTGAAGTGCTTGTTACGCATCTTCGGCATCTCCCACCCAGGCAGGTAGAAGTGCAGGCGGTCGATGAACGCCATGTCGTCGCGGATGATGTCGGGCATCGGCGCGAACAGGTGGCCGGTCTGGACCATCACGTCGATGGGCTGTTGCGTGTTGCCGAACATCGCGATGCTGGCGTAGCCGGCCATCGACTCGTGGCCGCGCTGGAACTGGCCCGACTCGCAGTAGGTCTTCATCGTGGTGATGACCTCTTTCGGCATCTTCTGCAGGTCTGCGACCTCGTCGAAGCCCACCACGTCCCAGATCTGCACCATCCCCTTGCGGTTGCCCGACATCCAGCCGAACAGGTTCGCCACTGTCGTCGGCCCCGTCAGCAGCGCGGAGTACGGCGACAGCTCTTGGATGGCGTAGCTCTTGCCCGTTCCACGCGGGCCCAGCTCGACGATGTTGAAGTTGCGCTCGCACAGCGGGATGAGCCGGGTCAAGAACAGCAGCTTGAGCCGTCGCTCCATCACCCGCGGCTCGTAGCCCATGCTGCGAAGGATGAAGTCCATCCACTCGTCGGTGGTGAACTCAGCCCGTTTCTCGCGGTAGTCGGCCAGGTCGAACGTCGCGAGCTGAATAGGCGTCAGTTTGGAGATGCGGAACGGCGCTTTTTCGTCGGTCTCATCCCACACCATGTCGATCTGCGCCCAGATGCCGCCCATCACCAGCCGGTCGAACTCCAGCACGTAGTGGTTGGGGATGTGGACGTTCTTGTGGCCGAAGTTGGTGACGTCTGCCCAGTAGTTGCTGTCGACCAGCCGCACCTTCACCTTGTCGATGAAGGTGTGCCGACCGTACTCCTTGACCCGGCTCTGCGCCTTGGTGGCTTCGTCGGGGCGGATGTAGTTGTCGGCGAGGGTGTCGTTGACGACCTGCAGGCCCATTTGGATCGCCATCTCGTCGGACGACGCGCAGTACTTGCCCAGCAGGTACTCCAGCACGAATACGGGCACATTGGCGCCGACCTTGACCTTGCGCACCAGGTCCTTGCGCACGACCTTGCCGGCGAAGACGCGGTTGACCTTGTCGTCGAGCTCGTCCCGCGTGGGGGCGTTGTCTGCCGTCATAGGAGATCTCCAACCGTGATTTCATCGGACTGCGCAAGTACCGCGTCGGTCGCCGGGTCCTGCAACACGACCCGTAGCTTCTTGGTGTCGTCCTTGGCGAGCATGATGCCGACGCCGACTTCCTTGCCCTTGGGGAGCTGCACCGTGGCAGCGGCACGGTCGAGCTCGACGCCTGACGCCATGCCGATGCGACCGACTTCCTGGCCATCCGAGATCAGGACGACGCGGGCCGTAAGCGTCTCATCGCCGAACATATCGGGCGTGTAGACGAGCTTGCAGCTGAACACCCGGTTGGTCAGGACCTTGGGATAGCCTTCGACCGCCACCTTTGTGCCCGGAACCACGTCGTCAGTGGCCATCGGCATCCGCAGCGTGACCACCGGCACGACCATCTCTTGGAGGCTGATACCGCCGTGGTGGAACGCAAGGTCGCCACCGGCGCGAAACACCGCCAATCCCCGCGGGAAGATGAAGTCCAAGTCGGTTTGGTAGCCCAGGTCTGCACCCGTGACCCGGACGTTGGCCGCAGTTGTCTGCCCGCCTCGGCCCGCCCATGACCGCCTGTGCTGGTCCACGGTGTCACCGCCGGGCTTGTCCATCAGCATGTCTTCGGTCTTGCGGATCGCGAACTGGTGGCCGTGGTCGCTGGTGACGACGAAGTGCTCGATGCCGGCCCGCGCGAGCTTGCGGACGCCACGGGCGACGTTGCCGACCACCGTGTCCATGATTTGCCGTGCGAGCAGGCCGCCGTCCATCTCGCCGAGCGCGTCGATCGACTGGGACCGGACGACCACGAGGTTGGCGTCGGCGAGCTTCTTCTTGATGGCCGCCGTCGACTTCTGCAGCAGCTCACCCAGGTCTATGTCTCTGGCATCCGGACGCACAGCCTTGAGGTACTTCATCCGCTTGGCCAGGTCGGGCATCACGTGGTCGCCGATCTTGCTGGCCAGCTTGTTCTTGTGCTCAACGACCGAGTAGCTGGCCGACGCGCCGGGCAGCAGCGCCGCCATTCCCATCGGCGTGATGGACGGCAGAACAGCGACCGCCGGTTGAAGTCGCACTTCCCGGCCGCCAGACAGCTGCTCGACTAGCTCGGACCCCATCTCAAAACGCATCGCGTCAACGAAGAAGTACGCGACCCGACCACCGCGGCTCTCGACCAGCTCGGGGTAGATGTTGGTCTGGGCCAGCACGTCGGGCACTGACCACTTCGCAGCGACAAGCGCAGTCGAAAAGCCCTTCGCCATCTCTCGCAGCGCCATCTCGTGGTCGCGGCGGACCACCTGGATCGCCTTTTCCAAGGCCGCTTCCGGATCGTCCTCCATTCTCGCGACCCAGGACTCCAGCGCGCGCTGGGCACGGTCGATGCGAAACCATCCGCCGTCGTCGGCGTAGGCGTGTACCCACTTGCCCGCATCGCCGGTCGTCTTCTTCACGGACTTCGCAGCCTCCGCTACCAGCTGACCAAGTTCGGCGACAAGACGACACGCCTCCCACTGCGCTTGCCGTTTCAAGTCGACCCAGAAGCTGTCGGTCCGGTCCGCGATGACCGCCAGTGCCTCGTTGTGACGGCGGTCTGCCAGCAGGCCAGCGACGTGGGTGAGCAGGGCCAGCTCTTCGAACCGGAACGTGTCGACGGACCCGAGCGATGCCGCGTCGATGCTCGCCGAAGCAAGTGCGAACTCCTGCTCGATGCGATCGGCGAACGTGGCGTAGACCTCGCCGTGCGACTTGCGAAGCGCCGTCGCGACGGTCGCAAGTCGCTGCTGTGCATCCTTGTCCGGTGGCTCGGGGACAACGGCGAGGGTCGCGGGTGGGGTGCCGTCGAGATCGGCGCGGAACTCGTTGACCAGCACATAGCGGAACGTCTGGTGGCGGGCCTTGGTCAGGTCTGCGTCGGCGCCAAGCTCCAAGCCCAGTCGTGCGTGTACCAGCTTGTACAGCTCGTCGGTCGCTTGCTTGGCGGCGATGGCGTTGTCGTGTTGGCTCTCGGCCAGCCACTTCGTCAGCAAGGCCTCGCTGGACCCCGACCCCAATACCAGTTTGAGTACAGAGCCTGCGCCAGTGCCGGTTCCTGCTTGACCAAGGAAGCGGACCACGTCCGTGTACGTAAGCGGCTCGGCCTTGAGCATCTCGTCGATGTCGCCGTCGGTGAAGTGGCGGCGCATCAGGTTGCGGGCGAGACGGCGCAGCTGCGGCTCGTAGCAGGCACCAGCGCACTCCAGCTCCATGAGGACGGAGCCCTCGCGATCGCGTTCGACACCGGGTACGTAGACGAGCAGCGGTTCGGGCTTATCGGCCTCGACAACTGGCTCGATGGCCGCCTTCAGCGTGAAGAACGAACTCTCGAACGTGGCGAGGTGGGCGACCGTGTCCGCGATGATGATGCGCGGGAGGCCGCCAATCCCTGCACCGGCGACCGAAAACTCTTCGACGAATGGCCGGAACTCTTGGCGTGGGTCGTAGAAGACGGCCACACGCCGATCGCGCAGCATCTTGCAGAGCGTGCCAGCCAGGTAGTTGTGAAAGGCGTGGCTCATGCGGCACCTCGGCGCTTGCGGCGTCGGCCTGTGCCAGCAGGTGCAGGTGCGGTGAGCAGGTCATTGAGGGCAGCCTTGACTGCCGCTGAGGAGCGTTCTTCGACCAGTTCAGCGACGCGACCATCCCTGACCTGGCGCTTCCTCCAGCGCGTCTTCTTGCCGTCGTCCTCCTCGATCCAGAACTCGTCTTCGAGACCATGGGCGATGGCGAGGCTACGGTCGTCCCGGCACTTGGGCACGACGCGCTCGGGCCACAGGTGCATGGCGAGGTGCGCCCAGTCGTAGTCGCCGTTGCAGAGCCTATCCCAGACCTTCTTGCACTCCTTCTGCCACGGTTTGTGCTGTGGCACGAGCCGCCACAGCGGCGCGAAGTTGATGATGACGCCGTCGTTGAGGCTGGGGTTCCACAAGGGCGCAATTCGCTTCACTTCGGTCAAGAACACGTGGAGCTCGGCGACGTAGGTCTCCTGCGCGTCGATTTCCCTGCGCGTCTTGCTCGATGGGGCTGTTCCGGCCTCCTCACGTAGGGTGTTCAGCTTGCGCTCTTCGTGGTCGACCTTTTGGGAGACGTACTCGTCAGCGATCTGGAAGAAGGTATCCCGGGTCAGGCGGTGGTAGTAGCACCAGACCGAGTAGGAGGCCGATGGCGTGGCGAGCTGCCAGTAGATTGGGGCTTTGCGGCGCGACCTGCTGTACTCCCTGATGTGGTTCGCGAAGAAGCTCTTCGCGAACCAACGGCGAATGTTGTGCCCTGGTGCCGCCACAATCGCAGCTGTCTCACGCCACCATGCTTCAGGTTCGTCAAGTACCAAGTCGAACACGCCTTTTGCCCGGGCTACTAGATCGGATTCATGCCCGGCGTCATCCACCAAGATACCACTGACAGTGAATGCAATGGGGTAGCGTGACGGCGCGACGGACAATGGCAGACCTTCTTCGTCGGCCAACATTCCGGGAGAAGCCAACGGGAGCGGCTCGAAGGGGGCTCCAGCCGCGGGCAGCTGCTGGTTTCGCACGGCGACGCCTACGTCGAACCGACCAACGGCCGCCCCGAAACTCCAACTAAGGAACGCAATGACATTGTGGACGCCTGAGCCCGCACGATCCCGCCTGGCTCGCAGCGCTATCTGTTGTCCTTGCCTCGCGAAGTCTGCTATCGGCTCAAGTTCAGCCGTGGAGAGGCCGTACAGTTCGAAACACCGTTTGTCCAGGTCGGCCTGAATCTGATCAAGTCGACCCCAGAGAGTCGTTGTCCGCTCAATTGTCGAAGCTATGGCATGAGATAGCGAACTGCACCGATCGTACAGCAGCATCGGCTGGACGAACGCAACTGATGTCTCGTTCGAACTGTCCAGTTCCCTTGCCAATGCCCACCCTTCCCGCACCAAGTCCGCGATTCCTGCCGCGCTTATTCGTTCTGATGGTGGAAACGGCGATTGCCGAATAATGCCTACCTCATACGATTGAGCCAACTCAGTGCGGGCCAACTGCGCACTCACAAGGTAGCCGAAGCAACTACTGTTGAGAACGCCGACGACACCCAAGAGATCGTTGACATCATCGCCCTCAACGAACGCTGCCGGACCTTTGTCTCCAAATATACTCTGGCCGGGGAGTGCTCGAAAGCTCAGACCATTTGTGCGGCGTGGCCAAGTCACGCCGGGTCGAAAATAGAAGGCCTCGTTCCAACATTGCGAATTATTTGCCTTGACCTCTCCCCGCCTGTGCCTTTCTTTCTTTGATGTTTTCAGCCAGCGGCCGTTAGGTCCCCAGGCGACGCGAAGATGAAGACTGTCGTAGTAGCGGGAGAAGGAGCCGCCCTTGGCGTACGAAGGCGCAATCCCCTTGAGTACTTCCCTCGGATCGCATTCCCAATTGAGACGAAGCCAACGAAAGTCATCATGAGATGCCAAACCGAAGCGCACAGCACGACCTTCCGACTCAAACTGAGGAAGGTCCTTGAAGACACGTCGCGTTCGCTCTGAAACCCAATACGCAAATGGGGCACCGGGAAGGTCCGCGAATGCGCTCAAGTTTCGATCGAACGTTTGCTCAATGACTCCAGCCCTTCTCGCCGAGATCGCGGAAACAAGGCAACGCTTTTTGTCAGCCGAAGCGATAAGCTTGAAGAATGTAGTTGAAGATACGTCTGACGCCCAGACGCAATATGCGGCAACTTCAACCATGGCGTCGTCGAGTACGCCGAAACCGAGATCAGCAAGGACTTTCGGCCTGACGCGTTTGAGCAACGTGTGCTTGCGCCACTTATCGAATGAACTGAGGAAGAAACCAGTTCGAGAGGTGATCGCGCCCAAGCAACCCGATTGGACCAACCTGCAGGCCCAACGCTCAATGAAGGCTGCATAAATGTCATGTTTGCTGCAAGGGTACGCAGTCTCAAATTCCCGCTTTGCGCTCTTGCTTCCGGCCCCAAACGGCGGGTTCATCAGTACTACATCAAACCGCTTCCGCATCAGTTCAATGAAGGCCACTCCCTGTGCCGCATCCCCCGCAAACAGTTGCCGCCCGACGCCACTTGCACCTGCTGCCGATTGAGAAAAGCTACCGAGGGCCGCGATGATCTTCGCTTCTGCTTCGTCGAAGAACGCTTCTTCGTCAATACCGGTCAAGTCGAGGGCGCCCTGCGCTGGTTCCATTCCGGGCAGAAAGCCTCGGCTGAGTGTGTTTTGTCGCTCGGCGAACGCAAGCCGCGCTTCAGATACTGAAACTGAGATCGAATCGTCAATCTTGAGCAGCGCACCCAACTCTCCGGCGAGCCTCATCTCCTCGACCATCTTCTTGAAGAGGTCGCCCAGCACCGCCGGCTTCAAGCTGGCGGCAAACTCGTCGACCAGCTCGGCATCGCCCGGCATGGGCTCGGCCACCACGATGTTGGTCCTGGTGATCGGCGGCCGCTGCGCGCGGTCCACATCGAACTCGTTGTAGGCCCTTTGCGCCCTCATCCACACGGCCAGAGCCGCAATTTGGGCCGCACGAGGATCGATGTCCACACCGTGCAGATTGTTCCGCAAGATGAGCCCAGGGCTTGCATGGCGCAGGTCTTCGACGCTTTCGTAATCGGCCCGTAGTTGCGCACCCGTCTCGGTGAATGCCGCTGCCCCCGCATCGGCATACGCCTCTTCGTAGATCGTGATGAGTAGGTCGAAGGTGTAGAGCAGGAAGTGTCCTGATCCACAGGCCGGGTCGAGGATGCGAAGGTCCCTCGGGTCCTTCTTGGCCCGGAAGGGCACATGCACCGTCTGCTGGAGCCGCTCTTCCTGACTGAGGTCGCCGTCGGAGGTGCCGGATTCTGGTGCCGACGCGCCCTCGGCCAGAAAGGCCTCGTTGGGCCGCCGGACCAGATAGTCGAGGTCGGCGAGCTGGGTGGACCCCTGCATCATCTCGTACCACGTGCGGCCCAACGTGTTGTCGGTCAGGAACTGCACTACGTACCGCGGCGTGAAGAACTGGTTACGCACCGCCAGCTCGCGGCTGTTGCGCGGTGCCTGCGAACCACCACGCTTCGTGTCGCGCATCTTGGCGCGCTCGTCATCCCCGTTGAAATACTGGTAGACCCAGCCGATCGTCTCATCCTCGCCCCACACCCCCGCCAGATCCGGAGCATTGAGTATCCCGAGCAGCAGAAGCAGTGTTTGGCGATCCGGCCACAGCAGGCTCGCGACGTCGCGACGGTCGAAAAGGACACGGACCTCCTGGCCGACCTCGTCGAACACGGTCTCGATGTACAAGCGATAACCTTTGTCCTCGAACGCCGCCAGCCCTGGTGCGAGCATGGTGAACTCGCGAAATCCCGCCGATTCTTCGGCCTTGGAGACGCATTCCTGCACGAGCCCACGCGCCTCGAGCATCTTCAGCGCGACGAAGCGGTTGAGCGTGGTGAACGCGGCTTCGCGGAGGTAGGCGTCGACCGCGTCGTTGGGACTCGCACCGCCCGAGCGCTTGTGCATTACGGTCGCCACGAGCTTGTCCCGAACCACGCGCTGCCGGTCGGAGAGGTGATCACCAGGATGCTCGGCGATGGTGCCGTCCAGCAAGATGTCGTAGGTGCCCTCCAACTGGTCGCTGTAGGCGTCTTCGAGCAGCTTGCGGGCCGCTTGGGTCGCACGCTGGATGCTGTTTCGTGTGGGCTTGTCCAAGCGGCGCTCCTAGCGGTCGACGTGCTGTTTGTTGATGACGGCGTTGGACTTGAGGAACTTGATCAGGATCTGCTCGATCTGGTCGCAGAGCGTCTCGTTGCCGACCTCGATATAGGCACCGTGATTGACGATGGGCTTCTTGAACCAGAACTTGTCGTCGTGCTGCTTGACGCGCTTCTTGATGGTCTGACGGAACGCCTTGCCGACGTAGATAGGCCGGTCGCTGATGTCGTAGAAGACGTACACGCCGGTCAGATCAGGCAATTCGTCGTCCTTGTGTGGGTCGAAATCGACCAAGGCTCCGACACCCGCGATGGTCGCTTCCTTGACCACCTCCTCTTTCACGTCGTCTGGAACCTGCTTTGCCAGGGCACCCTCGAGCTTCAAAACGGTCGAGGAATGCGGGTTGCGGCTCCGTCCGGATTCGACGTTGTAGATCGTAGCTGGCGTCACAGCTGCACGGTCCGCCAACTCGGGAACCGAAAGCCCGGCTTCAGTCCGTGCCCGTCGAAGCCAAGCGGCGACGGCGCCGACCCCGTCGATACCATCGTCCTTGGCGCTGCCGCTCAGCCCGAGTACCGACTCCAACTTCCGCTTGTACTGTCTGTTTGGCTTCGCACGACCCGTCTCCCACTGAGAGATCACGGTCTGGTACGTGCCGACCTTCGTCGCGAGTTCCTCTTGAGACCAGCCTTGCTCAAGCCTGGATCGCTTGATCCGAGAGCCGAGTGAGTTGGAGTCAGGAGTAGCGTCTGAACCGAATGGTCCGTTCAGCGGTTTTGCAACTTGTGTCGCCGTTCTACGGCTCTTCTTGGTGTTGCCGGTCTTTGGCGCGGTTGCCACTGCCAGTGCGTCGATTAGCTGACGCTCCTGTTCGTAGGACGGCTGACTGTGACCCGTTTCCCAGTGTCCGATCAACCCAGCAGAAACTCCTAGTCGCGCCCCCAGCTGCTTTTGAGTAAGACGGACTGCCTTTCGGGCCTGCCGCAGCTTCTTGCCTTTCATCGTTCCTCCCTCGCGTCCGGGTTGGTCCCACTACTGAACCAACACCTTCTTGCCTTCACCCAACAACTTCTCAACCCGCTGCTTGACTGCGCCAAGCGCCGCTGTCAGCTGCTCTGTCGTCTCGATTCGCCCCTCGAAGAACTCGCTCGCTGCCAGTGTGACCAGCTTGTTGCCTTCGATCAGCTCCATCATCTTCTGCACCGCCTGCCTCAGGTGGCCCGCACATGCCGCGACGTCTGCCCGCAGGTACGGGATCGACGTGTTGGCGAGCACCTCGCGTGATGCGCGCTGGACCAACGGCGCCTGCACGGTGTCCCGCTCTTCTTCCGTCAGCTCCGCCCAGGCCGTCATCGCGTGAAGCTTGCCGAGCGCTTCGTCATAGGCATCGCCTCGCGCTTCGACGGCAGCGTCGAACCGGGCCTTGTACTCCGTCTGTACGGCTGTCGACGCCTGGTCGATGGCGGCGATCTCGCGAAAGAAGGTCTCCTTGTCGAGCAGGTCCGTCAGTTCCGTTGCGGCGGTCGCGGTGGCCTCGGGCAGGTCGGTCTCGTTCTCCAGGAACGGCCATGCCGACCTCAGCGCGGCGCGGCCCCGCTTCAAGGTCGACAGCGCCGTCTTGGTCAGTGCCTTCTCCAGCTCACTGCCCCGACGGATCGCGTCTTTCAGGCCTTTGTGCCCGGCGTTGAAGGTCTTGATGGCGTTGTCTTCCGAGCCACCGCGAATGGCCCGCATCTGGTCAATCGCCGACTGCAGCACGTCCTGTCCCGGCAGGTTGTGGGTCAGCAATGTCTGCAAGACGGTGTGCAGCTGCTCCTCAGCTTCCTCCACCTTCTTGCGAATCGACGCCGCGATGACCGCTGGCTGCAGCTCGGGGAGCTGTTCGCCGAACACGTCGCGGAACGCTGCCTCGGCCTGCAGCCAGTCTTCAATGTCGGTGCCAGAGACGCGCTTTTGAAAGGCGCACGCCTTGAATACGTTGTTGGCCGAAAACGCGTTCTTGGCGGCGACAGACAGCGCGGTTTCGATGACTGTGCCCTTGCTCCTCGCTTGCACCGCGCCCGCCCGCACAAGGCTGACGACGAACAGCCGCACGACGTCCATGCTCCAGCCGAACGGCTCCTTGGACAGCGCGTCGGCCAGGTACTTGCCGCTGGCGATCTCACCGTAGCTGGTGCGGTTTTCGATGCGGAGCAGGATCTCCTTGAGCGCGCCGCTGTCGGTGTTGAAGACCGGCTGGCCCTTCTCATCGCGCAGCAGCCCAAGCTGAGTGAAGACCGCCGGCAGCCCGCGCAGGTTCTCGTTGGTCAGCAGCGCGTCGAGGTCCTTGCTGGTCACCTTCGCGGCACCTTCCGAAAAGCGGCTGTACACGTCTGGCAGCACGGTCGCCAGGACCTTGCGGGCGGCCTTGTTCACGGTGTCGACCGAATCGTCAGCGCTGCGGTCATTTCCCCGGAAGTAGATGGCCCCTGCCAACATCGCTTCCCGAACCAGGCGCTTCAGCTCGCTGTCATGCCGGCGCTGGCGCCCCTTTTCTTCGGACACGAGGGCCGTTTCGTCACGGGTTTTCGCGCTGCGCTCCTTGCGTGCCAGCATCTCCTTGGACCGGTGCAGCTCCACCGTCTCGCGGTCGATATAGTTGTTGGTCTGCACGACCCAGAACACCTCGTTGGCGCTGTTCTGGCTGCGCTTCCGCGCCTCTGTGCAGCGGTCGGTGTAGTCGTCACCGGCGTCCGCGAACGTCACGTTGAACGTGATGCTCTCATCGACCACCGTGCGACCGTTGAACGTCAGCCCCGCCTTGAAGACTTTGGCGTCCAGCAGGTTGTGGGTGGGTTTGGGCTCCCAGAGGCTGGCGACGGCTGAGGTGTGGAGGCGGTTGATGTCGCCGGGCTTGGCCTCGACCTTGGCGCGGGTCGCTTCCCAGTCGTCCTCTGCGGGGGTTGGGATGCGGTACTGACCGTCGGCGAGCCGCACCTTGTGCGCCGCGACCAGTTCGTCGAGCGCCGCCTTGACCTCGCTGAGTACCGAGTCGCCTGCGACCGAACCGTGCAAGGTCGCCGCGATGTTCTCGGCCGTGCGGTGGATATTCTTGACGTAGTCCAGCAGGCAGATGGCCTTGGCGACCGGTTGCGCGAACGGGTGGCTGACGGCCGACTGCAGTGCGCTGATCTTGCCGCGCAGGTCGCTGGGGATGTTGCCGGCGACCAGGTCGTAAATGTGGTCGATGCGCACGAGCGCACCGACGTTCTGATCCGCTAGACCCACAGCTTTGTGTACCAACAGCTGCTGCGCAAGCTTGATGATGGTCCGGTTGGCGCCACCGACGTGCTTGCTGGCACCACCCTGGGTGCGCAGGCCCGAAACCACGTCGATGACCAAGTCGATCTGGTAGGGCAGCAACGGATACAGGTCCATGAAACGCTGCGCATCGAGCGTCGGCAGCTTCACGTCTGCGGAGAGCTTGGTGTGTGCGGCGAGCCGCCCGCTGTGGGCGGTGTACAAGTCGCGCAGGGTCTTCTCAGCGGCGGCATTCTTGGACAGCACGCGCTTGCTTGTGACCTCGGAGATGTCGGACGGCTCGAGGTGGACCTGCAGCGGAAACCGGTCCATCAGGCGTGCTAGCTCGACGCGCTTGTCGTCCAGCCCGCTGACCAGCTCAGTGAGCTTTTCCTGTGATGTGACGATGAGCCACACCTTTCCGCGCGACACCCGCCCCAAGCTCTGAACAACCCCCTGCAAGTCGAGCATCTTCTGGACGTCGCGCGACACGAACTGGCCGACTTCGTCCACCACGAACACGAGGTTGCGGCTGGGCCGATGTCGACCCATCAGCTCCTTGCAGCGCTCAGCGAGCTTGCCGGCGGTGATGTCGGCACGGTCCTGCGCAGCCGCGATCCAACTGTCTGGCGTGGCGTAGCGACCGGGGAATAGCTGGTGCATGACGGTGCTGGCTTCGCCGAGCGACAGTGCGACGAGGTCCTTGTTCTCGTCCCACTCCTGGTCGTACTCCGTGCGGTACGCGTCTTTGAACCGGGCCAGGTCGCCGGTCTTTTCCAGCGTGATTTCCAGCTCGGCCAGGTCGAGGTCTTCGGCGTATCCCAGGCTCTTGAGAAAGAGCCGGTACATGATCTCGGTGATGCTCTGGTTGCCGCTGCGTATGCCCCGGTCCGTCGACAGGTCAAAGATCACCGAGTCGGACGGGATCTGCTCGGCGATCTGCTTGAGGAGAACCTGGGCTTCCTTGTCCCGTGTCTGCTGACCGAACAGCTCCGTTGCCGACTCGCCGCATATCGTCCGGTTCTCAAGCGCGATGCCCAGCATCTTGGCGAAGCTCGACTTACCCGAGCCGAAAAAGCCGGACACCCAAACGCCGATGCCGTCATGTGGCTTGTTGGGGGTCTCCCAATACTTGCGGAGGATCTCCTTGTAGAACCCGCCGATGGCGTCTGTAACGACGTACTCGGCAAGCTCGTCGCGGACGATCTTCTCGTCGTCCTGGTCAACCTTGATGACCTCTTCGATCGGTCGCTCGATGTCGCGCCTGAACAGCTCGCGAATCGTGTTCGCCATGTTCGCTCCTTCAGAAGATCTTGGGTCGGTAGTTGTGCTCGGCGTCGAGGATCCCCATGAATTTCAGCCCGGCCGCCCCGTCGAGCTCACCTGGGTAGAAGAGGACGGCGGGGACATGGACTTTGCCCTTGAGCTGCTCGAGCAAGGACGAGGTCCGATAGAACGGAAACAGCGCACCGGCTCGGGTGATGAACACGATGTCCCTCAGCGGATCGGCGGACTCGGGGAGCTGCTCGGCGACGAGCTCGTCCAGGGGCTGCCGCGAGGACAGCACCTTGTGCACGGTGTCGACCATCTTGTGGGTGCCGGCGCTCTTCTCTGCCCGGGCGATGCGCTGTGGTGTGAGTCCTGTGCGCTCGAGCGCAGTCGCAAGGCACTTGGCCAGCGAAATCGTCGTGACCTGCTTGCCCGCCTGCTCCAACCGCGTGCGCAGCATCGTGACCTGTTGCCGGACATCGAACTCATCTGACGGTGGGTAGCGGAAGATCGCGTAGGGCATGTTGTGGTAGGCGCTGATTTCCGCACGCGGATCCTGCTTGCGGAGGATCGGCTCCAAGTCGCTTGTCAGACGCCGCTTCCAGTCGCTCATGACATCTGCTCCTCGACGTACGCCAGCGCAGACTTGCACGGCAGCGTCAGCTCCATCAGCGAACCGGCGACTTCGAACCTGAGCTTGCGGAACTGGTGCAGTCGGTACAGCTCGCGCTCAACGTCTGCTGGGGTCATCAAGAACATGCGCCAGTCCGGCGAGTGGACCACATCCCGGCCGTTGCCGTGCGTGTCGAACAGGGCGTGCAGCAGGTAGAGGAAGCTCTCTTCGGGCAAGTGGTAGGACGCGAATTCCTTCACCGTTTTGCCGGTCATCAACCCAAAGTCGACGGCCATTCGTAGCAAGGACCCCGCCACCTCGCGGGTGGTTCGGTCCGTCCAAGGTTTCTCAACCTTCCGGCGCTCGTGGAGCCGACCAAGGTACTCGTGCGGGGCTTCGACTCGAACTCGGTATGTGCCCTGTTGGTGTTCGTCAAACAGCCAATTCGCCAGAAAATCCCGAACCAAGAATTCGTCCCGCGTCATATGGTAGAGCAGCGCCGGCTTCCACAGGTCCAGCGGCGTTTGCGCCTTCGCCAACAAGGCCAGGCACCGGTCTCGGCCGCCGGGATCGAATCGCCGCCGCAGAACAAAACACACATCCCGTAGCCAATTCGCGCTCGCGGCTCCGACAGCGTTGGTCTCCTTGATCGACGCGATGTTCTCTTCAAGCGTCCGCTCGAAGTTCCACGCCTGCAGCGCCGCATAGGTCTCTTCGATCATCGAACCCTTGATGATCGTGAACGACGAGACGACGTCAGCCCGGGAACGTGGCATGTGCTAGTCGGCCAGACGGGCGTACGGGATGGCAGGGTTGCCGGCTTCGCCGCGGGCAAACGCGCCGGCCAGCAAGGTGACGGTGTCGTCGTCCAAGTCGCGGGCACCGGGCAGGGGCACCGCACGACCCTCAGCCGAACGGCGCAGTCGCGTCACCTGCAGTTCGTGGTTTTCGCTCAGCAGTTGCTGGTTTTTCAGCGTCGCGAGCAGGTCGTCGCCGGGTGTTTGGAGCGCTTCGAAGAACCCGGACCAATCGGCCGCGTGGTCGAGCCAGTGTGCCCAGCGGGCGTCGAACTCATCTTCGATGTCGGCTGGCAGCTGCCAAAGCGTTGCGGTGCCAGGGACGGCCGAGAACCGCTCGGCGCTGCGAGCGGAGGCGACGGCGAAAGCTATCCGCGCTTGCGAGAATGAGTGCGTTTTCGGAAAGCCGCGGCTCAGGAGGAGCTTGCCGTTGCGGCCGAGGACGCCCTTGGTGTTCCACCAGCGGGCACCGTCCATTTCGCCGTGGCGGGCGACGATGAGGCGCAGTTTGAGGAGACGGTCGAGGTTGAGTCGAACACTCGATTGCATCTTGCTCCCTTGAGTTCGGCGACTTGTCGCTCTGGCGAGAGAAACCCCGCGCGGTTCTGAAGCACGAACAGCTTGCGGGCACCAAAGTCTTGGGCTACCGCTGCTTGGCGAGGTGGATTGATACGCCGCGAGACTGCCACGCGGGCGGACTGTCGCTCAAGGTCAGGCCGGAATGAGAATGCGCCGGGGTGTCAGTCGGGCCCATCTGATGTATTCCACTGGGCGAACGTAGCTATTGTCATGCAAGACCTGAGGACCAAGAGATGGCCTCAAAGACGAGCGAAGCGCCTCAGTGCCCCAAGCCGGACTGCGGCGCACCCATGCGCCGCCGGATGGCCCGTCGTGGCAAGAACGCCGGCAACGAGTTCTGGGGCTGTTCGCGTTACCCGAAGTGCAAGGGCACGCGCGCCATCAGCAACGATGGCAGCGGCATCGATGAACAATCCATCACCGAGGCCCAGCTGAACGGAACCCAGCCTGGCATTCCGCTCAACACAGTCGGCGATTGGCTCGTCGCCCAAGGTTTCGACGACGGTCTCCGGGTGCTGCTGCAGGGAGCTGGGCGACGTGCGGTGCTGGACGCATCGCGTGGGGAAACGTGGTCACACACATGTGCAGTGCTGCCGCCCAGAAGCGTACTCGCAACCAGACACGACCCGCGCACCGCCACCGTCCTGCACGTGGTCGAGCGCGTCCTGACCCGCGGACGCTTTCCGCCACTCGATGCCGCCTCCGTCGCTGATCTTCCGTCCGCCGGCGGACCGCGATCTATCGAGCATTGGTCGCCACGCTGGAAGTCACCCGACGGCTCGGCGGCCGAAGAGGCTTTCTTCCGCCTTGCCTCGGAGCTGCTCGGAACGCGGTGGGCACAGCATTTGCATCCGCAGGTCGCGCTCGCCCGGCTGGTTGGCTCGGGGACAGACGCTGGCGAACGCGTCGACTTCGCCGTGATGTTGCCAAGCGACCCTTGTCGAGCGGTCGTCATTGAAATCGACGGTTCACAGCACGA